>Ga0208882_1000476_pt1 | contig 18148 bp, 19 predicted proteins | sample LakWasMet14_LOW5_2_FD_183862 | JGI IMG/M metagenome (GOLD analysis project Ga0208882, IMG submission 183862) | Freshwater sediment methanotrophic microbial communities from Lake Washington under simulated oxygen tension - Sediment Metagenome... | ecosystem: Environmental > Aquatic > Freshwater >...
AGTCGCCCGACGAAGTACAAGTTGGACAATTTGGGGGTGAGAACGCGGTCATCAGACCGCGTGGAACTCGGGCGGGGGCTTTCCAAATGAGCGGAAGACAAATGAACCGACGGATCACTCGCAATCAGCGCTCCAATGTTCTATTCGCATTGGCGGGTTTCGCCTTTGGAGGCGCAGTCTCGATCACTGATTTGGCGCACGCGGTGACGTGGCGCCGAGTCGCTGGCGCAAACTGCGCAACGCTTTCAGATCCCGGCGATATGCGAGCAGTTACCGGCGCAATTTATAATGAGGATGATCTCGAGAACGAGTCGGTGTTTTGCCCGCTGACCGACGACAGTGATGGATTCAAGCGAAATCTCACCGTGCTCAACCTTCATGTGGCCGATGGTTCCAATGATGAGGGAATCGGTGCATCTCTTTGCATGCAGGATCCGTGGGGCGGGAGCTACTCGTGCGGAATAGGAGTTTACACAAATTCGGCGAACACCGGTTATAGTACGATGGACATGGTGGGCACTGGAGTGCGACCGACCAACTGGACCAATGCCGCGTGGGACCCCTGGATAGGCGTGTTGGCGGTGGACTTGCCAGATGATGACGTGTACATGAGCGGCATTCTCATGTACTATCAGGCATACTAGAAAGATCCGTCGCTCTTCTCAATCGCTCGCAGTTGCGCGCCTGCATGCGGACTTAGGGTGAGCCGCACGAAGGGAAAGAGTCTATGACAATCAACTTAGGCATTCAACAGTCATTTTCGGATATGAAGAGTGGCGGGTGAACGGATGCTCGCGCCTCTACCGCAGGACGTGATTGTCGTGATGAGGGCAGTCTTGGTGGCCGTTGTTGGCTTGTGCGGTTGCGCTTCCAGCGTTGGAGCCACTGACGCTGGTGAAGATACTCTATCGAATGATAGCGGCGGTTCGGACGCAACGGGCGAGGGCTTCTGTTCATCGAATTCTTGTCCGAACGGGGAGCAATGCTGTCTCATTACGGGGCGCTGCTTCGGCCTCGGTGAGGAAGCATCATTATGTCCGCGGCCTCCGCAGGATGCGAACTCACGTCTGACCTGCTCATCTAACTCGCAGTGTGCAGCGGGTGAGTTCTGTCAAGGTGACAATCCTGCGCTGTGTTTGGGACTGGGGCACTGTCAGTCACGCGGCAACTGCGGAAGTTGTGGTGGTTCGAATTGTGCCGTCTGCGGTTGTGATGGCAGGAACTACACCAGTGTCCAGATGGCTTGCGGTGCCGGGGTGAGGGTCAATGCTTCCGGATCTGGAACGTGCGGGACAGGACACCCTTCCGATGGAGGGGGACCCGTTCGCGGGAGGATTCCTTGTGGGAGCGACTCGCAGTGCCCAAGCGATCAGCACTGCTGTAATGTCACAGGCACCTGCACGAACCGGACTTGCGCTGCCTGTTGTCGGCCTCCTCCTCCGGGAACGACCTTCCCCTGCGTGACGAATGACCACTGCCAAGATGGTGAATACTGTGTTGGTGAGGGGTGTGGAACGCCTGGCGGTTGCCGTGCGACGGAGAACCGCAGTCGTTGCACTGGGGAGAGCAACCCAGTTTGCGGATGTGATGGCCGCGATTACTTGAATGCCTGTTGGTCTGCTGTGTCCGGTTCCCGGGTCGCTAGCACCGGAGCATGCTCAAGATAGTCGCGGCTAAGGGCGCCTGCGAATCGCTGCCGCCACGCACTGTACCTTGATGCGTTTTGACTAGACCGCGTACTTAGTACGCTCTCCGCGCAAACAGACGCCGTGGGCGTGGCTGTCTGGTCTGTGACGCTTCACAAGCCCTCGCTCCTCCGTTGCTCGTTCGACAGATGCTCGGTTGCTAGCATGACGCCTGCCTCTTCGAGGAAGAGTACGAGGATGTTGCATCTAGGGAGCAACAGCGGTGCGAACGGGTTGGCGCAGGAGGCTATCGATCACGCTCGTGGGCCTTCGGTTCGGGGCGCCCGGGCACCAACCTGTGGCCAACTCATTGTGAGCGTCAACCCGTCTTCGCTACCACGTCCCTTGCCGCTTCTGCACGCCACTGTTCCAGGAACACCCGGGACGACGTTCCCGAGTGCGCTGTGGGGCCGGACCTCGTTGTAATTGGTCGGCTTCCCGAAGTATCCTTGACATCTCGCATTCACCTCGTGTACGACCGCCTTGCCGAGAAATTGACCAGTCGCCCGACGAAGTACAAGTTGGACAATTTGGGGGTGAGAACGCGGTCATCAGACCGCGTGGAACTCGGGCGGGGGCTTTCCAAATGAGCGGAAGACAAATGAACCGACGGATCACTCGCAATCAACGCTCCAATGTTCTATTCGCATTGGCGGGTTTCGCCTTTGGAGGCGCAGTCTCGATCACTGATTTGGCGCACGCGGTGACGTGGCGCCGAGTCGCCGGTTTGAATTGTGCAACAACTTGGGATCCTGAGGATATTCAGTATTTCATCGGTGCAATCTACAACGACGATGATACCGAAAGCGAAAACGTTCACTGTCCAGTGGTCAACGACAGTGGCGGATTGAGGCGGAACTTGGTTGCGCTCAACCTCCATATTTATGACGGATCTAATGATTTGGGAATTGATGCGCTTCTTTGCATGACGGATCCCTTGAGCGGTAGCTACTCGTGTGGCAATGTCGTCTCCACCAGCACACTAAACACCGGGTTTAGCACGATGGACATGATGGGCACTGGCGTGCGGCCGACCAATTGGACCAACGGCGCGTATGACCTTTGGCAAGGCACTATTTTCGCCACGCTACCAGATGATGACGTGTATATGAGCGGCATTCTCATGTACTATCAGGCATACTAGAAGATATCTGTCTCTCTTCTCGAGCTCTCGCAACTGCGTGCGCACACTCGGCCTGGGGCGAACCGCACGATGGGAAAAAAGTCTATGTCAGTCAACCTAGGCGTTCAACAGTGAATTGGCAGGCAGTTTTCTCGGGGGTTGGTGGCATAGCCTTGGGCGTGTTGGGGGTTGTGGGTTCCACATCGCTGTTGGCGCGGCCAGTCCAGCGCTCGGGAGAATCGGCTAGTCCTGGTAGCCCCAGTACGCGCCCCCCCTCTCAGTCGCCCGAATTACAAGCAAGCACCGCGCGGGATTTGATTCTTGGCTCCACGGTTCGGCGTCTCGCAGAAGTCGAACAGCAAGTGGCGATGCTGCACAGTCAGGACGCCGGTTCTCGAGCAGAGCCGTCGACACCGGATACTCGGCCGATTTCGCAGAATCTGCGCGAACTCTCTCTCCGATTTCGAACGGAGAGAGTCTCGATGCATCAGGAGCAGACGGTCGATCCGTCCTGGGCTGGCCAAGCTCAGCGGTCCTTCCAGGCCGACCTTGCGAGTTTGGCGACGACGTTGCCGTTCCAACTTCAGAGCCTCGACTGTCGGACGACGTCGTGCCTCGCGACCTTGCGTTGGGAGTCCGCTGCGGCGGCGGCGCGGAATTCGCGGCGGTTCATCAGGCGCTATGGCATGAATTGCGGCATTGATTTTTTGATGCCGGACCGGGGGACGGATGTCAGTGCGTCGACGAACGGTGTGGTTACGACGGTGATTTTCGACTGCGAAGCGTCGCGGGCCTCGGGTGGACAGTCGGACAGTCCGTAGAAGCTACTGTGATTAGGCTTCTCGTGAGAGCCGGTCCTCTCTGACAAACGCAGTCCTGAAGGAAGGAAGAAAGATGAAATTTCAACTAAGCCCGAACCAACGCGTCAACGTACTGTGCGCCTTAGCGGGTCTCGCCTTTGGAGGCGTAGTCTCTATAGCGGAAGAGGCGTACGCTGTGACGTGGCGACAAGTCAGCGGGCTAGAGTGTCAGCCGGCGGACTCAACACAAACCGCGTTCCATTCGGGAGGTGTTCTCAACGATGACGCTAGCTATGAAGCAGTAGTCATCTGTCCACTCACCGACGACAGCGAGGGCATGAAGCGAAATCTTGTCAGTCTCGATGTGTATGTCGACGACGACACTTCGACCGCAGGACTCGATGCAAGATTGTGTATGATGGATCCATGGAATGGAAGCGTGTCATGTGGAAATTGGGTCGGTACCAGCACGAATTTCGTCGGGTATACCACACTGAACATGGTGGCCTATGGAGTGCGGCCTAGCGGATGGACAGACGCTTCATGGGACCCCTGGCCTGGCGTCATTGTTGCGGAGTTGCCCGACAGGGCGGGCTTCTCCAGGAGCGGTATTACAATGTACGAGCATGGATACTAGAGCGGTGGCCTGACGCGACTGGTACTGGCGAAGAGATATCGCGCGCGAACGGAGAACCAGCCGTGCGCGTCTCGTGGAGTGACCACGCGGACGGCGTCGAGAGCGCGGTAGAGCGCCTTCCGACTTCGCGGGTTCTTTCCGCGGACGTGCCCCTTCACCTTGGCGCCCGCCTCCTCGACGGGGTTCAGGTCTGACGAGTAGGCCGGCAGTAACCAGAGCGAGTCCCTACATCGTTCGACGATCCTTCGTGCGCGAGGTTCGGGTGGTGAGATCGCCGTTCCCGGGCAGCAAGAGGCCCGCCGTCCGAGGAGGAGGCGGGCCGGGAGGGGAAGCGAGCACTAAACGGAGTTGGGCGTGGCGACGAGGTAGTCGCCCGCGAGGCGCTCCATGGCGAAGCGCACGTCGGGATCCTTGTTCGTCTGGTGGGCGACGAGGGTGATGGCCTGCACGACGCCAAAGCGGGTCGCGTCGCCGTCCCGAAGGACGACGCGCTGCGCCTCCTCGAGCATCGCCTTCGGCACCTCGGCGGAGTCGCCGAGGATCGCGGCGACGGCGTCGTCGGGGTGCGGCACCGTGATCTTCTTCGCCGACTGCATCCAGGCGAAGGCGGGCGCCCAACGCTCGGGGAGACGCCCAACCGCGATCACGAGGGCCGCGGCGAGCTGGTCGTCCTCGATCGCTCGGTGGGTGCGGTAGAGCGAGCGCTTGCCGCCGACGCGGACCATGAGTCCGTTCAGGCAGACGAGGCGCATCCAGTGGTCGTCGAGGGAGAGGGCGCTGGCGCCGACCTCGGAGTTCCGCAGGTGGAACCCGGGGTGGAGGAGCTCTCCGTCAAGGTCGAAGGCCTCGGTGTGGACCGCGGTGTAGTGGGTGGTCGAGTCCGTGAACTGCACCGCCGTGAAGCGGTACTCATCGAGCAGTCCGCGGAGCATCGTGTTCATTCGGTCGAACAGCCTCGCGTCGTCAATTGGCGTGAAGGTCGGCGCGAGGAAGGCGCGGGCGACCCCGTCGGCCTGGCCATCGCGATCGACCCAGGCACGGATCTTCTTCTCGCCCGGGGTGCGCTGGAAGCGGCGGTTCACCTCCTCCGCGCGCTCTTCGCCGGAGGCCGAACCGAACCACTTTTCCCATCGAAGACCCAGGAGCGAACTGATCTGGCGCTTCGCATGGTCGTTGATGCGGTAGCAGAGGGCGCCGGGGAGCGTGATGTTGCCCTCGGGCGTCATGCGCAGGTCGGCGACGTGGACCACCTGGTCCGGGAGCATCTCGCCGGAGCGCTGCATGACCGACTGGTAGACGTCGGCGAAGGAGCGGCCGCGGAGCGTGGTAGGCGGTGGAGGGGGTGGCGGCAGGGGCGGCTGAGCCACCGCGAGCGCAACAGAAGGGACGGCAGACACACGAGCATTCATGGGGTACCTCGGCTTCTCGTCCGAAGCGCTGGCCTTCTCGCACCATGCGAGGAGGAAGGGCTTCGATCGAGGAGGAAGGCGGAGAGCCCGAGATGGGATCGACCAGAAGGTCGGTGGGCTCTCCGAGAGGAAGGGGTGTGGGGGCGATCAACCGCGCACGTGCACGATGTGGAACCGCCTCACGTACGCGCGGAGCGTCGAGCGGGCGATCCCAAGGCGGCGGGCGCTCGCGGAGATGCTGCCCCGCTCGACGCGGAGAAGCTCCTGGACTTCGAGTGCCCTCGCCCCGTCGAGGATCTCCCGCCGAGCATGTGGCTCGTCTTCCAGAGCCCGGCGGACATCGTCAGCGGAGACGCGGGGACCGACGCTCTGGACCACCACGCGGTGGAGGACGTTCGCGAGCTGCCGCACGTTCCCAGGCCAGCCGTAGTCGAGGAGCGCTCGGAGTGCGTTCGCATCGAGCTTCTTCTCGGCGGCGTCGGGGCCGAGGCGGCCGAGCAGATGCGGGACGAGTGCGCGGATGTCTCCGGCGCGATGACGAAGCGGCGGGAGCCGGAGGACGAGGGTGTTCAGCCGGAAGTACAGGTCCTCTCGGAACAGTCCCTGCTGCACCATGAGCGCGAGGTTGCGGTGAGTCGCGACGACGAGCCGGATATCCACGGTGGTCTCGCGCTCGGCTCCAACCGCTCGTACCACGCGAGTTTCGAGCACCCGGAGGAGCGCGGCCTGGGCCTCGGCACCGAGCTCCCCGATCTCGTCGAGGAAGAGCGTGCCGTGCGCCGCCTGCTCGAAGAGCCCGCGATGCCGGACATGAGCGCCGGTGAAGGCCCCCCGCTCGTGGCCGAAGAGTTCGGAGAGGATGAGGGACGGCGGGACGGCGGCGACGTTCGCCGCGACGAACGCGCGCTTCGCTCGGGTTGAGAGCCGGTGGATCGCCCGGGCGGCGAGTTCCTTCCCCGTGCCGGTCTCGCCCTGGATGAGGACGGTCGCGGACGCCCTGGCATACGACGCGAGCGTCGCGCGCGCCCGGGTGAGCGCCGGCGACGCGCCAAGAAGGCCGGTCGCCTGCTCGAGCGGGTCGGCCGTTCGACGTCTCGGCGCGAGCGCGCCGGGATCTGGGTCGTGACGAGGAGACGCGCGCGTCTCCCTGAGGACGAGGGCTTCGTCGTGCATCAGAACTCCTGGAGTGGTGGGGGTATGGACCGCTCGGGCGGGACGCCCGGGACGCGGCGGGTCAGCGCGTGGAATGGACAGCGCTTGAGAGAAGCATATCGAGCGAACGGGAAACGGTAAGGGGGACTCTTTGCCAGGATCTGTCGTGAGGGTGGGGAAATCGATCGCCGCCACCGGGCGGCTAACCGGTATCGCAGGAGCTGGCTTCCAGGTCGGTCACGGCGCGCGGCGGGTCACCGCCGGGAGAGCCCCGAGGGGTAGGGCTGCTGGATCGGCTCCGCAGCCACGGCGCCTCCCACCTGGCCGCCTCGGCTACCCGCACAGTCCTTCGCGGACGACGGCTGTGCTGGGGTGGTTGGCATCGGCGTGTTGGGCGCGGGCGTGGTGAGGGGAGGGCTCGCGGCCCCGTCGGGCGTCTTCTTCGGGGCCCTTCCGGCGCCGGACGCGAAGATGTCCTCGGCGATGTTCAAGCCGAGCACCACGCCGCCGACGTTCCTACCGAGGTCGGGCTTGCCGTCCTTGTCGAGCGTGAAGGCGTCGAAGATCCAGTGAACGCCGAGGAAGATGCGGCTCCTCGCGTTCTCGAAGATCATGTCCCACAGCCCACCCTTCCACTTGCGGACATGTCGCGGCCGAACCGTGCCCCTGTTGTCCCGGTTTCCGCCGTTCAACTCGTCCGAGACGAAGGAAAGGCCGTCGAACAGGTCGTCCGGGCCGCGATTGTCCTTCACTTCGTAGAAGAGGCGCGTGATTTGGAACGCCGCGGCACCGAAGGTCGCGTGCCCCGAGGGGTAGGCGGGGAAGTTGGGCGTGAAGTTCTTATTCGTCGTGTTCGTGCTCGGCGCGCCGAACGGCAGCCAGAACGGGTCCGCGTCGTTGTCGACGTTGTTGACGGCGTCCTCCGCGTCCCGCGCCGCCGGTCCGAACGACTCGTCGTGCTCGCGGATGCCGACGACCGGGCGCCAGAAGTCGTGGCAGTACTTCTGCTCCCACGCCAGGATGCCGGCGTCGGCCATCGCCGTGTTGACGAAGGCGAAGAGGCGGGCGTTGTCGCCCTCGCTGTTCGCTTGCTTCACCGCCACCCGACGGATGATCTGGTTGTAGAGGCGGGGCGGCGTCCCCAGGCCGACGGCCCCGTCGTATGCCCAGAAGATGCCGACGTTGCTCTGCTCCGGCGTTCGCCGGTCGTCGAACGAGTTCCCGCGCAGCGTGGCCATCAGCTCGGGCATGATGCCTCTGGCCTTCACCTGTCGCAGCGCGGTCTCGTACTCCGACTTGGGCTTGTCGAACGACACCGGCGGTGGCTGGTCGAGCGCCCAGCGGGTGGTGATGGCGAAGCCCAGGGACTGAGCCCCGTAGAACGGGGCGTAGAAGCCCTGCCTGGGATTGTCGGGGTCGGGGCGGTGCCTCCCGCGCGCGGGCGAGACCATGTAGCCGCAGTCGCGCGCGTCCGGGTCGTTCTTGCGCTGGTCGAGCATCGTGTTCCCGACGACGACGCCGAAGTCGAAGCTCAGGTTCGCCTTGTCGAAGCCGCTCAGCTGGGCCTCGAAATAGTCCCTCTGGGTCCTGTACAGGGCCGAGAGCGTCGTGAACGCGGCCCCCGCGACCGCATCACGGTGGGAAGTGCCCGGCACGCCCACGACGCCCAGGTAGGGTGGGAATTTGGCGGGGTCGTTCTCGACGCCCGCGTAGGCGTCGTACATCGCGAGGTGAACGATGGCCAGCGCGCGCGACGAGAGGATCGGGCCGTTCTGCTCCCGCTTGGCGGGGTCGGTGTGGGCGACACGGTCAGCCTCCAGGGCGACCGCGTTCCAAAACAAGATCGAGTCCATCATTGAATTCCTCCCAGGGTGAGTGTGTCAGCCACCGCGCTCGCGCAACGGCTGGCGTGGTGTCCATCGCCGTCCGACGGACAAGGCCGCACCGCTGGGATATCGAGTCGTCTTAGCTCAAGCCCCCAACGAGAACGACCAAACGCCGCGATCCTATCGTCCTTCCCTTCGCCCTACAACCGTGGCCGGTCCGACGACCGCCCGGCTCGCGCAATGCCCGTCGGCGCACGAGTACCGCGATGCTCTGGGGGCCGTGTTCGCCCTCGCCACGGGCACCGCGCTCGGCCCAGATCTGGTGACAGTGTTGGGCACCGTGAGCCGCTACCGCTCCCCCAGCTGCCGCCGGACCGCAGCCTCGACCGTTCGGAGATCACGGCCGTATCGCTCGCCGGAAACCCGGCGGATGATCTCCGAATGTCCCTCGCGCTCGGTGTCGTCGTGGGGCGCGAGCGTGACCGCGCTGAATGGGACCGAGGTCACCCCGTCAATGGCGAGCCGAATCGCGAGCTGGTACTTCGCAAGCCGGCTGAGGTCGAGCGCCTCGAACTCCGGCTCGAACTCTTTCCCGATCAGGACCGCGTCCTCCGCCCCGATCCTGAACACGACGATCGTGCCGACGTTTCCGAGGATCGCGGCCCGGAGCGGCTCGCTGAGCTGTTCGAGGTACTGGTGGGCCGCGACGAGCGCGAGACCGTATTTCCTCGACTCGGACAATATTTCAATAAAGGAGTCGGTGACGAACGAAGCGAACTCATCGATGACGAGGAGAAACGGCTTGCGATCCTTCTCGGGTTGATCGACGCGGGAGTACGCCGCGAGCTGGAACTTCGTCACGAGCGTCGCGCCCAGGAGCTTCGAGGCGTCCTCTCCGATTTCTCCCTTCGCGAGGTTCGCGATCAGGATCTGGCCGCGGTCCATGATCTCTCGCGGATGAATCGTCGACGAATGCTGGCCGACGATGTTTCGCACCGCCGGTGACGAGAGGAGCGCCATCACCTTGTTCTGCACCGGTGCGACGACCTCCGCGAGAAAGGGCTTCGGGTACATGGGGAACTCCCGCCTCCAGAAGAACTGGACGAGCGGATCCTCGACCTGGCGGACGACCATCTCGCGGTACCGCTCTTCGACGAGCATGCGCGGCACGCCGAGCAGGGTTGCTCCGCGAACGTCGAGGAGCGCGAGCAACGTGTTGCGAAACACATGCTCCATTCTTGGCCCGAAATATTCTGCGTACAGTTTCCGAAAGACAGACAGAGCGCCGGACGCGACCAGATGCCGCCGCTCCAACGCCACGTTCTCGAGCAGGTTCATGCCGACAGGGTGAGCTCGGTCCGTCGGATCGACCAGAACGACATCGTTCACCCGATGCCTCGGGATGAAATCGAGCACGCGCTTCGCAAGATCGCCATGAGGATCAAGAACGGCACACCCGCCACCTCGCCTGATGGTCGCGACAAGCAAACGCTCAAGGAGCGCCGTCTTTCCGGTCCCGGTCTTGCCCAGGACATACATATGCCGTAAGAGATCGTGCTCCTGAATACCAAACACGCGGCCACGATTACGTCTGTGGTCGAGGGAGGCGAACGGAAGGACTGGGTTCGTGGACATGGAGTTGAGGAAGCAGTTCAACGCATGATGGGCACGGAGATCGAGATCCGGGATCGCGGGACCGTGCACACGGCCGAGTGACGCGGGTGTGTCGTCAGCGGTCTCGGCGGAGAACGACCGGAGCTCTTCAACCTATGCAAGGAAGGGAACCGCTTGACCAACGTGTGGCGTCGGCGCAGTTGTGGTGCTCGCGGCTGCGCAATGCGGAGGCCGAGGAGGCGTAGATGGACGACGAAGAGCGAGATTTCACTTCCTTTGTAGGAGACCTTGATCGCGGAGACCACCTCGAAGGCGCTGCCCTTGGAATCGCGAAGAAGGTTGTTTCCGACGGCACGCTCAAGAACCTTTCCCCGAAGCAGCATGCGGCGTTCGCTGCGGGTGTCGGCCGCTGGCTCCGCGAACACTTCCGCCGGTACGCGCCTGGCACGACGGACGGCAGTTCGGAGATTCGCGAGCCGAACTGTACGGAGTGCACGAATCCGGTGCCCTGGTGCGAGGTGTATGTCGCCGGCACCATGAACAGCGGAATCTGTTCATGGTGTATGCAGTTGCACCACAAGAACGATTAGTGTCGGTAGTTCGGTGGCTTGCGCGACCGGCATCGTCAGCGATGATGGTCGCATTCGCGCAGCTCCCACGCCCTCCTGCACACAGAACACCTGCGTCGCCGAAGGTGTACATGATGCTCGTGCGCGGGGCGGACCCGCAGCGCGATCGACCGGACGTGTGGTGGCGCCGGGTCGGCCAGAGAGCGAGGGCGTCACGCGAAGAGGCGCTCGCTGGTCGTCTCGCCCGGACGGGCGGTGGCGAAGACCGGCGCGAGCAGCGTCTCCGGGGCGGTACAGTCCGCCGCCGACGCCTCGCAGAACCAGAAGAGGCCGCTGCCGCGCCCGTCGGTCGCCTCTTTGGCCGCCTCGCGCAGGCGCTTCATGCGGGCCGCGGTCGGAGCGACCGTGAGGACGCGCAGGCTCGCGAGGCCGAAGCGTCGGAGCGGTCCCTGGTCACGGAACCAGGAGAGATATCCGCGGTATTTCAAGCACATTTTGTCGATGCCGATGGTGCCGCGGTCGATCTCGACGAGAAGGACGGTCGTCGCCCCCGCGATGCCTACGACCGCGAGGGCGTCGGCGACGAGCGGCACGCGCACCTGGGCACCAGCGGTCGCGACATACCCCACGGCGGCGATCTTCTCGCGGGCGGTCTCGAAGCGGTGGAGGACGATGGCGCCCCTTTCCGCAAGGCCTTCGAGCACGAGGCTGAACTCGTTCCGCTCGATGTCATGGGCGAGGATGTACCGGCTCTTTCCAGGGGAGCTGACCACAACGGGGACATGGGCGTCGATCGAACGTAGGACCTGGGAACCGGTGCGCGTGAGGGCATAGGCCGGCGCGACCTCATGGCCGCGCGCGGCGTGGGTGGGCATGAGCCCGTCGAGGAGGCCCTCCAGGGCGAGCGCGCCGAGCGCGTCCCGGACCTCCACGAGATCCTTGTGGACGACCACGCCGATCTGGCGCGCGGTGAGGAAGCCGTGTCGACCGATCGCAGCGAGGGCAGCGGGCAGCCACGATGGCCTCGGGTGAAGAAGATTTTCTTGAAGGGACATAGAGGCGGGTTGGGATGGTGAGATGAGCAAGGGCGGCGGCCGCGAGCCCGACGACACCGAGCGCACGGGGGTCATCGACGCCGCGGAGTTCGCGGTAGGTGGCGGTGAGGGCCTCGGGGGACGGGAGGCGCTCGGTGAGAATCGCGATCTCGGCGGCGTCGAGCCGGATGACGGTGAGGCCGTGACGGTCGGCGAGCTCGCGGGTGACGGCCCGGAGCACGCGGCTCTTCGAGGAGGTCACGATCACCGTCGGCTTCACCTGGAGGATCGAGCGGGCGATGGCGAAGCGCAGGGTGCCGGGGCTCTCGGAGGCGATCACGCCGACGCCACGGACTTCCCAGGCGTCGAGGGCGGCGAACGCGATTCCATGGACCTCCTCGACGAGGAGCATCAGTCGCGGGTCGCGACGAACAGGGTGGTGTTCGAGCATAGGGGTGTGGGTCAGGTGCCAGACGCCGTCTTCGCAAGCTTCCGGACGATGCCCATGAAGTACGCGCCGCGCCTGCGCCGGAGGAGCTCGGGCGGGACGTCGCGAGCGAGGTCGAGGGCTCTCTCCAGCAGCTCGTGTGGGTGCTCGCGGGTCAGGCGCCGATAGCAGGCGAGCGAGATGCGGTCGTCAAGGGCGTCCGCCAGGCGATCGGCGAGCGCGTTCGACCCCTCCCCCGGATTCGCATTCGAAAGGTTGGGAACGACGCACGGCTCGACATCACCGTCACGACGTTCTGGCTCGCCACGTTCCGTTTCAGCACGTTCCGATTCCGTCACGTTATGAGATATAAATTCTCTCACGTTCGGCACGTTTGGAACCACGTGTTCCGAAACGTGCCCCATCCCCCCTTCCCCCCCTTCCCCGGGAGATTCTGCGGCAGGTTCAGGTTGTGCGGGGCGAGAGTTTGTTCCCCAAGGAGACGAGCCGTGGCCGAGGTACCAGGTCACGCGGCGGCGGATGTCATCGGGCTTGAGCCCGAGGAGAATGGCGAGACCGGCTTCCGACATCTGGCGAGAGCGATCGCCATCGGCGATCGTGAAGGTGAGGGAGTTCATACGGCGGTGGGTTCAAGAGGAATATTGTCGGGCGCTTCGCCCTCGCGGACGAGGAGCGGTCCGACTTCGAGGGCAAGGAGCGGCGCCTTGGAGGGGATCTTCGCGAGGAATCCCTGGTCCACGAGGCGATCGAGAGTGTCCGTGACGAGCACGCCCGAGAACCCGAGCTCGACGCCCAAGCGCTCCACGGTGGTCCAGACCCGGCCGTTCCGGGGATGGGAGCGGACGACGAGGAGGAGCAAGACGACGGCGTCGAGCGGGCGGAGCTTCGTAAGAGCTTCGTGAAGTTCTCGGCGGCGGAGGGTGAGATGGGCGAATGGAGTGGTGGTCATAGGGAAGATGGGTCAGCCGCGAAAGTCTCTCGCGGCGTGTGTGAGTAGCTCCTGGAACGGGGGCGAGAGCGTCGCGCCCGGCTGCACAAGAGCGAGCGCCGAGGAGGGCTTCGACTCGGCGAGCGCAGTGATCGCGAGCGCCAGGGCGTTCCAGGCGTGCCGGCCGTACCGGCGCTCATCGGGACCGACCGGGAGCCGGTCGCGAAGCTCGGGGAAGAAGGCCTCCGTGAGCACCTCCGGCAGGTGATCTCGGCGCTCACCCCGGGCACGCCCGAGGAGCAGGCGGCGAGCATCGACGATGCGGCGCTCGACGACTGCGATGCCACGCACGGCAAGGAACCGTCTCGCGAGGGCGCGTAGAGCCGGATGCTCCCTCCCCTCGCTCTGATGGACGCCGAGGACGGCAACGGTCGGTGGCTGGTCCCGGATGATCCGTACGAGGTGGCGTTCAACCGCGTGCCGCTGGGCAGTCACGGTTCGCGCAGTCCGAAGACCGATCGCCGTAAAGCTTGTCCGCCGGGTCGGATCTCGGGCTTCCGCAGGTGTGACGGGAACGGGGGCGATTCCGAACCCATCCACGACAACGGCGCCGCCCCAGCGGGGCGCGAGAAATAGACCGAGAACGCGGCAACATAAAGCGCCGCTCGGCAATGAGTGTCGTGGAGTCATAGAGCGAAGTAGCCTCCTGACTCCCGACACGGGTTGCCGAACGGCGGATCTTGATCTACCGTCGCTGCGCCCCTCTGGCAGTAGTGGAGGAAACGGTTGCGTGGGGCGGCCGTCGAAAGCACATCCACGGAATCGTTGTTCTATTTCTGTTCTATTATTCTGCCAGAAGGGGCAAAAAAGGTAAGAGGGAGAATCCGAAGAATATTCGATCACTTATCCCCAGAAAATCCACCGAGAACAAAGAAGAGCCCGGCCCAGGCTCTTCTTTGTGTTGCGAGATGATTTTGCTGACACCACTGGCTGCTTGACGAAACGGATGAGATTTGGTTCCGTAATGCGCACTAGCTTCCGGGAGAACATGAACGATCCGCTCTCGTAGCTCTTAGTCTCGTTGTATATTTCTATGCAGTTTCTTCTCATGCCCGTGCGCCTCTGGTTCCTCTTCTCTGTTGCCGGATACACCAAGGCCGAAATCCACGGCCTCACCCTCTGGTCCCCCGACGGGATCGACCAGATGATCGCCGAGTTGTCGCTGCCCTGGTGGAACCCGATTGCTGGGCGCGGCGAGATCCGCGATCGAATCGAAGCGATCCGGAACGAACAGGGCCGCGAGGCCGCGCTCGAAGCCGTCGAACAGCTTCTCGGAGCGATCGCCGGTCCGCCGCTCACCGTGATGGGGTAGGCGAGGTTATCAGAGTAAAACGAGTCCCGTTGTGGACTCTTCTTCGATTTCTCCCGCAACTGTCCCTCTTACCGAGCGCTTGGTCCCTGCGAAGATGGGAAGATGACACCCGTCTTCTCTGCGGCCGACATCGAGGAGTTCCGCGCCATCTGGCGCGAGGAGTTTGGCGACGAAATCACCGCCGATGCCGCGCGAGCGAAAGCGGAGAACTTTCTCGCTGTCGTCTATCAACTCCGAGCGATCCATCAACGAGGCCTGAAGAACCGCGAGGAGCCCCAAAGCCAGAGTGCCTCTGGATTTGATTTGAATTCAAATGCTACAACGTGAACATGTGGCTTGCGTGGGAGAGTCCCGCTTCGTTCCGCCCCCCCCCATCGCTCGCACCCGCCTCTCTATGTCTGCCTACGTCATCTACGCCCGCAAATCCTCCGAAGAAGAAGATCGGCAGATTCTTTCGATTCCGGCGCAGGTGAACGAACTGCGGGCGCTGGCGACGTCGCGGGGCCTCGTCGTCGCCCGCGTGTATGAGGAATCGCAGTCCGCTCGCTCAACCGGTCGCCCGGTGTTCGGAGAGATGATGGGGGAGGTCGATCGTCGACGGATCTCAGGGATCCTGTGCTGGAAGCCGGACCGGCTCGCCCGCAACATGGTCGACGGCGGCCGGGTGATCGACGCGCTGGACCGCCGCGTCCTCCAGGAGATCGTGACGCCAGGCCGTACCACCCGGAACAGCTCCGACGACAAGCTCTTCCTGAGCCTTGAGTTCGCCATGTCGAAGAAGTACGTCGACGACCTCTCGGACAACGTTCGCCGCGGAAACCGGGCCGTCCTCTCGTCGGGGCGAAGCGTCGGGATGGTGCCGATCGGCTACCTCAAGGAACTCCCGATCGACCGACGGAGCGGCCGAGGTGCGGGAAAGACCACGGTCGATCCCGTCCGCTTCCCGCTCATGCAGGAGATCTTCCGGCGCTACCTGACCGGCGCGTACTCCGTGCAGCAGATCTACCTGTTCGCCCGCGACACCCTGGGTCTCCGAACGGAAGGGTCACGAAAACATGCGGCGGGACCCGTGAGCTCCGGCAGCTTCTACGCGATCCTTCGGAACCCCTTCTACGCCGGGTTCATCCGTCACGGCGGGGAGCTGTATCGAGGCGACCACCGAGCCGTCGTCTCGAAGGACGAGCGCGACCGCATCCTCGCCCTCCTCGGCCGGAAGGACGCGCCGAGGCCAGCCCGCCATGCGTTCACTTTCGTCGGGCTCATCCGCTGCGGAGGCTGCGGTCGGGCGGTAACGGGCGAGGAGCACACGAACCGGCACGGCACCCGCTACGTCTACTACCGGTGTACCCGGAGGCGCGTGGGTAACGTCGTCTGCGGCGAACCCTACGTCCCCGAGCCCCAGGTCGACGCGCAGCTCGCTGAGGTCGTCGCGCGCCTGGCTATCCCCGAGCGGCTCCTCACCTTCACCTGGGCGAAGCTCGACGCCGAAGGAGTCCGACGCGGCGACTCCTCCGCCGCGGTGATCGAGGGCCTACGGAAGGAGATCACAGCCAGCGAGGCCGAACTCGACCGGCTGACCCGCCTCTGTACCCGCGGCCACCTTCCCGAGGACGAGTACGTTCGGAGCCGCATGCAGCTCATGACCGAGCTCGAGAAGCTTCGCGGCCAGCTTGCCGACCCGTACAAGTTCGAGGTGGAGATCAACGCCACGCTCCGCGACGTGATCTCGGTCGCGGCGATGGCTGCGCGTACTTTCGTCGATGGTACAGAAGAGGAGCGGCGGGAGATCCTGGGGCGGATCTGCGTGAGCATCAAACTCACCGATCGGAAGCTGTCGGTCGAGCTCCGCCGCCCGTTCCTGTTGCTCGCCGAGAAGCTCCCAGAGATCGTTTCGCAGCTCAGGGAACCGAACCCTCACAAAGTGCGCCGAATTCCGAGGAAAACCACACAAATTCCGAGCCGAAAACGGCCGCGACTAGCAGATGGTGCAGCGACCCAAAAGGTAGCTCGACCGAACCCTCAAATATTGGCTCAACAGAACGAAAAAACCGCAGAGGATGACCCTGCGATTTCATCATGGTGCGCGTTGATTGAAGCCGTTCGAGAAGATCTCAGACAATCCATGGCGCCGACGCCTTGCCATGAGTCAGGCTCCGACAAGATTTTTCGCGCGGTATGAGAACCGATCCTCGTGCCCGCTCGCCACCCATCGCAACTTCGCGATACCGTGGGAGCGCCTATGAAAGTATTCACGGAGAAGGACCTCCAAGAGTTCATCGCTATCTGGAAAGACGAGTTCGGCGAGGACATCACCCTCGATCGAGCTCAGGCCGAAGCCGAGAATCTCCTCCAGGTCGCCTACCAGCTCCGCACGATCTACCTGCGAGGGCAACGACCGTCGAAGGCCATCGGGACAAACCGTGGATAACGACGCGATCCAAATTCCATTCTTCCCCCTTACCGACGAGCCTCTCTCTGAAACAATAAGGGAGACATGCTTCTATTTCCCATCCGAATATGACCACAACAACTTACGACCCGAACAAACTCCAGATCACCCACGAGGCGGTCTGGCGCAGGATGCATAGCCTCCCGCCGATGGGTTATCTCACGGACTTCAAGTCGTACAAGATGATCCCTGATTCCGTCCTCTTCCCGAAGCTCGGAAGGTCTGGGAACTGGTGCTCGAAGGCCAGCCGATCCAAAGGGTCCTCAAGATCGCGAACGACGAGCTCGGCATCCGCACGCCGAAACATGGAACGCTCGGAGGAAAGCCTCTGCTCCGCTGCGCGATCTACAAGATGCTCTCCGACCCCTTCTACGCCGGCATCGTTCGCTCCCGGAGCAGGGCTGTTCGCGGTCTACATGAACCGATGGTGACGGACGAGGAGTTTCTTCGAGTGCAGGCGCTCTTGCAGAAGCGGCGGCGAAATCGCAGGCCGCGAGTGGCCCTACTTTGAGCCGCCCTTCGACCGCCAACGCGGACCGAGTTGCATTCGTCCAAGACCGAATAATACGTTGATCGTCGCAGGGTATCGCGGAGCCCAAACTCGTGTTACCGTCGTCGCACCCAGACAAAACTGAGGCACCCAACTATGCTGAAAGCTCACATCAACGCCGTCGAGAGCCAGTTGCTTGTGACCTCGCAGATCCCTGCGAATACCGGACACTCGCTTCACAAGGGGACGCCTCGCGAGGCATTTATCAAACAATTTCTCGATTCACACCTGAGCGAACGTGTTGCAACAGGCACCGGAGAGATCATTGACACGAATTCTAAGCCAGGCGAGTCGCGTCATCAGATGGACATTGTCATTTACAAGCGGGATTACCCGAAGCTGGACTTCGGTGGAAATATCAGTGGCTTTCTCGTAGAATCCGTCGTTGCGACGATCGAGGTGAAGTCGACGCTGACCGAGGAAGAAATGGGGAATGCGGTTAGGGCCGCGAAAGCAGCAAAGGCGCTCACGCGAAAAATTGTTACATCGCACCACGCCGGATACCAGCCGCCTAGCGTCTTGAACTACGTTGTTGCATACGCCGGACCGGTC
>Ga0208882_1000480_pt1 | contig 18080 bp, 28 predicted proteins | sample LakWasMet14_LOW5_2_FD_183862 | JGI IMG/M metagenome (GOLD analysis project Ga0208882, IMG submission 183862) | Freshwater sediment methanotrophic microbial communities from Lake Washington under simulated oxygen tension - Sediment Metagenome... | ecosystem: Environmental > Aquatic > Freshwater >...
GTTATGCGCGAAACGCCAGGGAGCGAGGGCTTTTTAAAAAGCCTGGGCGTTAACACCCGCGACGTAAACGGCAAGCTCCGGGACACAACCGACATAATGGTTGACCTGGGTAAACAGTTGCAAAACAAGCCTTACACAATAAGCAAGCAATATGGCGACATGCTCGGCATTAGCGAGGACACATTGCGCGCCATGATTAACGGCGACTTTGCCCGCGAGGTTGAAAAACAGCGTGCGATTTTGAAAGACAGCGGCTTTGATAAGGCCGCCGAAAGCTCGCATAAATTCATGATGCAATTGCGCGAGTTGCAAACATTCTTACAAATTTTTGCGGTCCAGGTCCAGGAGGCGCTGGTTAACAAGCTCGGCATAAGCATGGAGCAAATGGGCTCATGGGTGCGCGACAACATGCCAATGATTGCCAGCCGCACCGCTGACGTTTTAATGATGTTGTTAACCCTGGCCGAAAAGCTGGGCCCGGCCATTATTTGGTTGGTGGACAAATTCATTGCGGCCGACAAGGCAACCAACGGTTGGAGCACCAAGCTAATTGCTTTGGTGGCCGTGTTTACCGCCCTGGGCGGTCCTGCTTTGGTCGCTGGCATTTGGGCATTGGCCAGCGCATTTGGCGCGTTGTCGTTGCCGATTTTGGCCATTGCCGCGGCTGGCGTTGCCGGCTGGAAAATTGGCCAATGGGTTAACAGCAAGATTTACGGCGAGGGCTGGGACAACCCAGCAAAAACCGGAGGCGGTGGCAGTATCGGCGGCGGCCAAAGCGCGAGCGGAAAAATAAACCGCTCCGCCGGAGCTGAGGCCAAACGCCTGGCAGATTTGGAGCAAAAATATGGATTGCCGCCTGGTTTGCTCGATAGCGTTTGGAACGCTGAAAGCGGCCGCGGCAAAAATATGCGCTCAAGCGCTGGCGCGCAAGGCCATTTTCAATTTATGCCGGACACCGCCAGGCAATATGGCCTCAGCAATCCCGACGACTTCAACCAAAGCTCGGAGGCGGCCGCCAGGTATTACCGAGACTTGATGAAAAAGTACAACGGCAACGTTGAAAAAGCGGTTGCGGCCTACAATTGGGGCCCTGGTAATGTTGACAGCAAGGGCATGAGCCGCGCACCCGCGGAAACCCGCGGTTATGTTGCCAAAGTAACGGCTGGCATGGGTGGCAACGTCCAGGTTGCGCAAAACACAACCATTAACGTAAACGGTGGCGACGCCCTGGCGACAGGTCGCGCGGTCGCAAGCGAGCAAGAACGAGTAAACGCAACCTTAACCCGTAACTTACAAGTGGCTTATAACTAACATGGCACTCCTAGACTTTTTGCAAATATCCCCCAAAAGCTCAATTGGCGACATTGAAATAATGGCCAGTTTAGAGGAAATCTACAACGACACATTGCAGACGACCGACCACCCGATTGAGCAAGGGGCGGACATTACGGACCATAGCTTTAAACGTCCTGCCGAGGTATTGCTGAGGTGCGGGTGGAGCAATAGCAGTTTTAAAGCGCTGAGCGGGGCCGCTGAGGCGCTATTTTCCGGCGGAGGCCTGACAGCCGCGGATTATGTCGGCGGCGTTTACAGTCAATTGCTGGCATTACAGCAAAGCCGCGCGCCGTTTAATATGACGACCAACGCGCGCCAGTATGAAAATATGTTAATCCAAAGTTTGCGCGTGGACCGGGATAGCAAGACCAGCAACATTTTAATGGTTACGGCCACTTGCAAACAGGTGATTATTGTAAACACCCAGGCAACTACGTTGCCGCCACGGGAGCAACAAGCCCAGCCGGAAAAAACGGCCGAGGTCCAAAATACCGGGGTTAAACAAACAAAACCGCGCACTCCGTCGCCAGGCGGCGCCGTGCCTCCCAAGCCTATTGTTGGCGGAGGCGGGACGTTTAGAGGCAAGGGCGCGAGCGGGGGCTGGTAATGGCAAACTTTTACGAAATACCTTTAACACCAACGCCGCAACTTTTTACGGTGCAATTGAGTGGCATAGATTACAACATCAAATTGCATTACCGCAACGTTATCGAGGGCGGTTGGTTTATTGACATTGCAGACATTAACAACCAGGCGATTGTTAACGGCGTGCCGTTGATTACCGGCGCTAATTTGCTCGAACAATATGCGCACCTCGGTTTTAAGGGCCGCATGTGGGTGCAAACCGCAAACGACCCGGACGCACCGCCAACATTCTTAAACCTGGGCACTGAGGCCTTTTTATATTGGGTAACTGACTAATGAGCGTTTCGCAATATTTACGCAAAGCCAGCTTAATTGTTGGCCAAAACGAAGCCAGCCGGGGCGCCCTGGATTTGTCAGAATTGCGCTTTCGTTTTTCCGTGCGACGTGGCGACATTCAAACGCCGAACAGCGCGGACATAAGGGTTTATAACGTAAGCGAGCAAACGGCCCAGGCCGTGCAAAAAGAGTTTACCCGCGTTGTTTTGCAGGCTGGTTATGAGGGCAATTATGGCATTATATTTGACGGCCAAATTAAGCAAGTAAGACGCGGCCGCGAAAGCCAAACCGACACATTCATAGACATAACCGCGGCGGACGGTGATAGCGCTTATAACTTCGCCGTTAGCGCCATATCACTGGCGGCCGGAGCTACGCCAAACGACCAAGTAAGCGCGGTTTTGCAGGACATGGCATTGCGTGGAATAAGCCGCGGATATGTGCCGGACTTGCAAGGCAATCCGTTGCCCAGGGGCAAGGTGATTTTCGGCATGAGCCGCGACAAAATGCGCGAAATTGCCAAAAACACGCAAACGAGTTGGAGTATACAAGACGGCAAATTTCAAATGGTCCCGTTGACCGCTTACATGCCTGGCGACATTCCGGTTTTAACCTCGGCCACCGGCGTAATTGGATTGCCGGAGCAGACGCAAAACGGGATAAGGCTCAAGACTTTGCTCAATCCCAACATCAAGATTGGCCAGGCCGTGAAGCTGGACAACGCGAGCATACAACGTTATAGGTTTGGCCTGGGTATTGGCCAGGCGGCGCAAAATCTTTTCGACGAGCAAACCGCCAAAATCAATAACGACGGGCTTTATTACGTGATGATTGCCGACCAAATGGGCGACACCCGCGGCAATGAGTTTTACACCGATTTAACATGCTTGGCGATTGATGCCGCTATCCCGGCAAGTTATATACCGCGCCAGGGCGTTAATGAGGATATAGGCTCAATCAAGCGTTACGGCTAAGGCGTTTTATTGCTGATTGTAACAATGCCGTCGGCGCCCAGCGTGCCGGTTTTAAACATAGCGCGCGGCATGACTTGCTCAATTGCCTGTCCCTGGTAAATGTAAATGGTTAAAAAATCATTGTTGAGCGTGCGACCCGCGCACCCTTTCATCGACATACCACCAAGCGCGTTGTAAGTGTATGCGCGCATGTGCTCGGCGTTAACAATCGGTAATTCACATTTGCGCTGGGTAAATATTACCTGGCGCATGTAATCCGCTGGCGCTCCGTCGCCCTCATTCATGGGGTGCGGCGGGTTGACATATAGCGGCTCATTTTTTGGGCTGGCCACCGCTAACAGCGGCACGGCCAAACAAACTAATAATAATTTTTTCATAGATAGGCTCCTAACTTATGGATAGACGCGAGCGTTACCTGGACCCTGAGGAAATGTTACGCATTGCCCTCGACGGTAAACAGGCGCAAATTTGGACGGCTTTGCCTTGCATAATTCAAAGTTTCGACCCCAGCGCCATGACTTGCGAGGCCCAGCCTACCATTAGCATGGACGTAAGGCAACAGGACGGGACCACCAAAGCCGTTAAATTGCCGTTGCTTTTGGATTGCCCGGTTGTATTTCCTAGCGGCGGCGGCTTTTCGCTGACCTTTCCAATAAAGCCAGGCAACGAGTGCTTGGTTATATTTTCCAGCCGTTGCATTGACGCATGGCACCAATACGGAGGCGTACAAGGGCAAGCGGAATATCGCATGCATGACCTGAGCGACGGCTTTTGTTTGCCTGAGGTATTTAGCCGCCCGCGCGTATTGCCGAACATATCAACAAACGCCACGCAATTGCGAAGCCATGACGGGCAAACATACGTCGAGGTTGGCCCCGCAAAAATTAGCCTGGTTGCCGACGTTGTGGAAATCCACGGCCGCAATAAAACCAGCTTTGATGCTGGCGGCACCGGCTTTGTTTACCAGCCTGGACAGATTGACACTTATACCAATGGCGTGCCGTCAACGTCGCACGCTCCGAACCCTCCTAAGGTGCCATAAATGCGATACAGAAAACTAGACGAAAACGACGACTACACAATGGGCACGGGTGCGGATTTTTTTGTAAATACCCCGGACGCCGTTGCCCAGGCAATCCTTACGCGCTTGCGATTATGGCGCGGCGAGTGGTTTTTGGACAACAAGGACGGGACGCCCTGGTTAACTGAGATTTTGGGCAAGCGACAGCTCGCAAACAGCCCGGACGCGGCCATTAAGCAACGCATACTCGGCACGCAAGGCGTTAAGGAAATCCTCAGTTATTCCAGCACATTTGACGGCAACACGCGGCGCCTTTCTATCAACACGACAGTTGGCACAATCTACGGACAAACAACCATTAACGAGGTACTCTAACAATGTCATTAACCGCCCCAACCATTGACGCCAACGGGATAAGCGCGCCAAGTTATGCCGAGATTTTGGACTATTTGCAATCGCAATTTAAGGCGATTTACGGGCAAGATTTATACCTGGGCAACGATAGCCAGGACGGCCAATTTTTGGCAATCATTGCAAGCGCAATCAACGACAGCAACGCCGCGGCGGTCGCCGTTTATAATTCATTTAGCCCGGCAACGGGCCAGGGTAATGGCCTAAGCTCAAACGTGAAAATTAACGGCATTAGCCGCTTGGTAGCAAGCGCCTCGACCGTGGACTTGCGGATTGTTGGCCAGGTGGGCGCCGTGATTACCAACGGCATTGCCAGCGACGCCAACGGCCAAAGCGATTGGCTATTGCCGGCAAGCGTAATAATCCCGTTGGCGGGTGAAATCACGGTAACGGCGACCAGCTCCCAGGTGGGGGCAATTACCGCTCAAAGCAACACAATTACAAAAATCAAAACGCCGACTTTTGGCTGGCAATCGGTAAACAACCCAACGGACGCCGTGCCAGGTAATCCGGTCGAAACAGACGCGGAGCTGAGGGCGCGCCAGGCGCTTAGCGTTGCGGTGCCGTCGCAAACTATTTTTGAGGGCATTGTGGGCTCGGTGGCCAACATTATTGGCGTAACCCGCATAAAAGGCTATGAAAATGACACCGACGCGGCAGACACCAACGGCATACCCGCGCACAGCATTGCCATTATTGCCGAGGGCGGCGACGCGCAAACAATTTTTGAAACAATCGCAGAAAAGAAAACGCCAGGCACCGGCACCTTTGGCACGTTATCGCAAACCGTGATTGACGCCGTTAATAGCGTGCATATCGTGAAGTTTTCGCGGCCAACTATCCTGGACATTAAGGTGGCCATGACCGTAGCGCCATTATCCGGGTACAGCGCCAGCGTATTGCCAAAAATCAAGGCGGCGATTAACGAGTTTATTAACGCCCTGGAAATTGGCGAAAGCCTGCTTTATTCCAAATTGTACGTGCCGGCAAACTTAAACAATAGCGTGCTCGGTGAAACCTACAACATAACGGCGCTAACCATAGCGGTTGGGGCTGGCGCTCCTGGGACGTCAAACATTGCGGTTGCTTACAACCAAGCGGCGCAAATCGTTGACGCTGATATTGTTATTACGGTAACGACATAATGAACGATTACACCAGCCTAATTACAAGCGAGCACAACCAGCGGCCTAAGTTCAAAGCAATGGTTGGAGCCGTAGCCGGAGCCTGGGGCTCCGTTTACGATTTTACGCAAACAATACCGGCCAAGTTTGACCTGGACACGGCCGAGGGCGCGCAATTGGACGTTATCGGCCAATGGGTGGGACAAACCCGTTTAATCCCCAATGTTTTGCTGGTCCAGTATTTTAACTTTGTCGGCAATCCGGCCGCGCTGAATTTTGGCGAGGAGGGCAACTCCTCAATTGGTGGCCGCTTCTATGGCGAGGGCGAGCCGGTGGACGCCTCCACGATTTTAGCCGACCCGGAATATAGGACAATTATCCGGGCCCGTATCGTGCGCAATACCGCAAAGGGCCTAACGTCAGATTTTATCCGCTCGTTGCAATTCATTTTCAACGCTCCGGCAATCATTGATGACCCGGCGGACATGACCGTTGGAATTTTTATTGGCCGCTATCTGAGCTTAACGGAGCTGGCGATTATTACCGGCCTAGACATTTTGCCGCGCCCGTCCGGGGTTCGGATTAGGACCCGCGGCTATTACGACGGCACGGGATATTTGGGATTTGAGGGGCAAGTTAACGCCTTGCCTTTTGCCGAGGAGGGCTACACCGGCCCGCTTCACCAACTTATGGAGGAATTTTAAAAAATGACGATTTACAACAAACCAACGGACTTGCCAGCCTGGGCAGAAAGTGGCGACAAGGTACAGCCAACAAATGCCGAAATCCAAACAGGCTGGCCAGTTTCCACGGTGCCGCCAAGCCGCCAGCGCTTTAACTGGATTTTAAACTGGCTGGCCAACGGCATGCGTTATTTCATGCAACGCGGAATCCCTGAGTGGGACGCAACGGAGGAATACCCGGCAGGCGCGCGCGTGCAATATGCAGGGCTGACTTACAACGCAATCAATGGCACGGCCAACACAAACCAGCAACCGGACACCGCAACAACGTTTTGGGAGCGCTGGGGATTTTCTGCCAGTGAAATAATTTCAAACGACAGCTTTTTGAGCAAAAGCGTTGCCGGTAGCGCCAATGTTACATTAACAACGGCCGAGGCTAAAAACGGCATTATTGCGCTAACTGGCGCGATTACCGCAAACATTAACGTTGTTGTGCCGGCGACCTCCAAGCGCTGGGTTATCCGTAACGACACGACCGGCGCCTTTTCAATTACGGTTAAGACTAGCGGCGGCACCGGCGTTGCGGTATTACAAGGCTCCTCAGCCGAGCTATATTGCGACGGTACAAACGTGGACTTTTCGCCAAAATCCGGCCCGACACCGGCGCAATTTGACGGCTCCAAAAAGCTGGCCACAATGGAAGCGTTGCAACGTGCGCTTGGTAGTTTTTCCGGTGAATCAAATCTAAGCGCAACGGCAACATTGACAGCGGCAGACGTTGGCAAAGCCGTGTTAATGGCAACGTCCACAGGTTCGCAAGTGCTGACATTGCCGGCGGCGTCCGCAGTAGTAGCAGGCGGAGCCATAACAATACAATCGCAAAGCACGGTCGATTTTTCAGTTGCACGCGCTGGCACCGATACCTTAAACCCTGACGGCAACACGCTTACGTCAATCACTGTTAAAAATGGGGAATGGGTGCTTGCGGTAAGTAACGGCTCAAATCAGTGGGCGCTTTATGGTTCGGCAACATTGCAATACGCGGCATCGTTTACCAGCTCCCAGGCGGTAAACGGCTACCAACAATTGCCTGGAGGGTTAATTTTGCAATGGGGGACATACCAAACCACGGCCGCAAATACAAATCAAACTTTTACTTTGCCGTTAACTTTTCCAAATTCATTTTTATTGAGTTATTCCGCTCATTTTTGGAATAGCAACAACCCGACGTCCATTGTTACAGGAGTTATTGCAAAAGACGGATTATCTCAAATTGTATTAAGGACTAGCGCTGGTGCTCAAATGTCTGTTTTATGTATCGGAAATTAAGGAAAAACAATGTCAAAACACATACTTTTTACAAACGGCGTATTGGCCGCACGTTACGACAGCAAAATCAACCAGGCAATCCCGGCCGAAGCCCTGGAAGTTTCGGACGAGCTATTTTGGCAAACGATTAACGAAAGCGATGGCACTTGGTCGCTGGTTAAGGGCAAGATTGTTAAGGTGCCATTTCCGGCCCCAACCGAGGCGGAGCTTTTGGAGCGTGCCGTTAATGCGGTGCGCAACGGCCTGCAAAAAGAAATTGACGACAAGGCCAAAGCCCTGGGATTTAGCGGCGGCAATGCATTGATGCTTTACGCTGGATTTACAAATGCGTTTCAAACCCTGGCGCAAACCTTTGCGACCTGGGAGGCAAGCGTTTGGGTTGAGGCGGACGCTTACAAGGCGGAGGTAATTGCCGGCACCAAACCAATGCTTACGCCGGAGGAGGCGGTGGCCTTAATGCCAGCGTACCCGCTATGAAGTTTGCCGCGCAAGTAGTGATTGCCTTATATGTATTTTGGCTTTTCTACCTGGCAATAATGAGCTTATACCGCGCCAACATGAATAAAACGATAACGCCCCAGGCTAAGATTTTGGGCTGGCCAATTATCGCGGTTGGTGCGCTTATAGATTTTTGGCTGAATGTAACCTTGTTTAGCCTGGTATTTTTTGAAAAGCCAAAAGAGTTGCTTTTAACGCAACGTATGCAAAGGCATATCAAACGGGGGATTGGTTGGCGCTTCAAGTTATCAAGGTGGATTTGCCAGGGGTTGCTTAATGCTTTCGACCCCACGGGCTCGCACTGTTAGCGCCAATAAAAGAACCGCCGCAAGGCGGTTTTTTAATGACTAAAAAAAATAAAAATCAGAAAGGTAAAAAATGCCGGACCCAACAACACACACAGCAATCGCGGCCGCAACGGGGGCGTCCAGCGCCTCGATTGTTGCCGGCGCCATTTTCGGCGTGGAATATGTAGTTATAGCACTGGCTTTGCTCGGTGGCTCAATCGCACACATTTGGCTTGCTCGCATGGCGGTGCGTCAAATGCTTTTAAGTATTTTTGGCTCCACGGCTTTGGGCGTGGTCCTTTCGCAATTATCAACCAACATTTTGCTAGACACGGCCAAGCACTTTGCGCCGTGGCTGGTTGAAACATTAAACGGTGCAAACGTGGGCGGCAAAATGCTGGTCGCTTTCCTGGTTGCTTTTTTAGCTCAAAAGGCCGTACCGATTTTATTTAATTGGCTTGATAGCAAGGGAGGTGCCAAGCAATGAATTTTATTTATTTTTTAATCTCGGTGGTTATGTTTGGTGCCTGCTTACACCATGCTAACGAAATGAGCGGCGACACGCCAAAAGGCTTAATACTTGGCTTAGTTTTAATCATGGTTGGCGACCTGGCTTTTGGACTTTTTGCCCTATACGAAAAGGTGCCGGACATTTACATGGTTTTTGGCTCAATATTTATTTTAGGGTTAATCCTTTGGTTTACATGCGAAAGGCGACATATTAGACGCGGAGGGCAGGAATGGCACCCGCACAATTAGCCGCCGCAATCGGTTGCACGCCGGAGCGCGCCGCAAAGTGGTTGCCGCATATCCTGGAAGCAATGGCCAGGTTTGGCATTACGACCATTAACGAGCAGGCAACATTTTTGGCCCAGGTCGCGCACGAAAGCGCGCGGCTTTCCAGGCTTGAGGAAAATTTGAATTATAGCGCTGACGGCTTGGCCTCAACTTGGCCAGCTCGTTACCGCGACAAGGCGACCGGCAAGCCAAACCAATTGGCGCTATTGCTACACCGCCGGCCCCAGGCAATCGCCAATAATTGCTATGCCAACCGTATGGGCAACGGCGACGTGGCCAGCGGCGACGGCTGGAAATACCGCGGGCGCGGGCCAATTCAAATCACTGGCCGGGCCAATTATGAGCGTTGCGGCAAGGACATTGGCGTGCCATTGCTCAGCAATCCCGACCTATTACTGGAACCGCGCGCGGGTGCGCTGAGCGCGGCCTGGTTTTGGAGCCAGGCGGGGCTTGATAAATACGACGACGACCAGGACGTTGTTGCCGAAACCAAAATTATTAACGGCGGCACCAACGGCCTGGCAGAGCGCCAGGCGCTTTTTAAGGTGGCGCTGGCCGCATTGAACGAGGGGACGACATGATTAGCAACTTATTTAAAACTATCTCGCAAAAGTATTTATTTGAGGCCAAAATCCTTGCGTTAATAGGCCTGGCGCTCGTTATCTCGGTTGCATTGGTGCAAGCGTATGGCTGGGCATATAAAAACGGCGTAAACGCCGAGCGCGTAGCCTGGCAGACTAGCCAAAACCTGGCTCTTAACGAGGCCAACAAAAAGTTATTTGACGCGGAGGAGCGCGCGCGGGTTGCTGAGCATTTGCACGCGGTCCAGTTAAATACCATTTCCAACACCTACCAGGAAAAACTTACAAATGAAAAACAACGCCACGACAATGTTATTGTTAGTTTGCGCGCTGGCAATCTCAGCTTGCGCGACAAATACACCGAGCCAGGCAACGCCGCCCCAAGTGCAACCCTCAGCTCCGAAACTGGCACCGGCACCGGCGGACGTAATGAAGCCGAGGGCGCCAAACTTTCTCAACCGCTTGCTGAATTTCTTATCGGATTAGCCAATGAGGCCGACGAGGTAGTGCAACAATTGACCGCATGCCAGGCGATTGTTAACGCGGACCGCGCATTGCCGGCCCAATAAAAAAGCCCGCGCAATGCGGGCTTGTTGGTCCTAAAAAGGGATATCGTCCTCAAAATCATCAAAGCCGGAAGTTGCCGGCGCTGGCCTTTGTGCCTGGCGCTCGGCTGGCTTGCTATAAGTTGGATTATCCGCCGCCCCGCTACGCTCCGGCCGGTCGTCGTTGCCACCCTCACGTCCCCCAAGCATTTGCATGCTATCCGCTATAATTTCGGTTGTGTAGCGGTCGTTGCCGTCCTTATCCTGCCATTTGCGCGTTTGCAATCGGCCCTCAATATACACCGGCCGCCCTTTTTTAAGGTACTCGCCGGCAATCTCGGCAAGTTTGCGATAAATTACAATGTTGTGCCACTCCGTTTTTTCCTGCTTTGCGCCTTGCTTATCTTTCCAGCTCTCGGTCGTTGCAATGCTGAAATTGCAAACCGCGTCGCCGTTTGGCATAAATTTAACCTCCGGGTCCCGCCCCAGGTTGCCCACTAGAATAACCTTGTTAACGCTTGCCATTATTTTGCCGCCTTTCTTTCCATTTTCAAGGTGCGCGGTGCCGGCGAAATTACCGGATTGCCAGGCAACACCCAGGTTGTGCCAATTTTTTTAACTCCCTTAATACGACGCTCAGCGCATAGCACCCGCACCCGGCGCTCGCTAATCCCCAAAATCGTTGCCGCCTCTTTTACTGAAATCATTTTTTTAAACTCCACAAATTAACTGGCCGAACGTTTAACGCTGGCCATGCTATTACTTTTTTAAAACGTGCTCATGCTGGCACCCGTTGCAACGATTATCGCTCAATGCCTGGTCGTATTGGCAAACGCGCGTAAATATGAACGGCCAAAACACGCGGCCGCCTGAGTGCATAACGGCATTTGATTTGCAACGGTTTGGAGCTTTGTCTGAATGGCAACCGTAAACGCTCATGGGTTAGCCTTTCTTAGCGTATAGTTCTACTAATCCATCTATCGCGCCTTTAACATCAAGTATGTAGACGCTTCCATTTCTACTAGAGAAGTCTTGGCATAGACCTTTAACTTCGCTTGCGAAATCATTAATCTGCGCCTCAACGTATGCATCCAAATCAGCTGTGTTTGGTGGGTTGGATAGCAATTTCCTAGCTTTTACCACTATCTCTTGATTTTTAAATCTATCCTTTTTATCAAACACGCTGGCATCAAAATTACATAGAGAAAAAGCCTCTCTTAACCTAACAATCTCCAAATCCTTGAGTGATAGGCGTTCTTGCAGTGCTTTGTGCATTGCCAACAAATCTGTTATTCCTTCAAAGCCGGCATCTTTAACTAGACTTTGGTAGTAGTTCCACTTGTTTTCTGTTTCGCTCATATCTCAATCCTATCCAGTAACAGAGCCGTTAACAAACCACTGTATCAGTGGGTAAAAATACCAAGCGGCAAAGACTAATATAGCTGTAAGTGTTATTAAAATGTAGCGCATACTATTCACCCGCTTTCATTTTGTTTATGGTGTTGAGGGCTTCGGTCGCTTTGCTAGTTACACCGCAATCACCATCCCAGCCAAACTTCCAGTTTTCTATATCTTCAAGCGCCTCAACTGCTACATTAAGCTGGGCTTGTAGTGATTCCACTCGTGAAGCTAAAAAGTCCATAGCATCTTTAGCCAATATTTCTTTATCGGCTTTAGAAACGTTTTGCCATATTCTCAACACAGCCAAATCACGTTCTAATCCATCTATGCGTTGCTGTTGGTGTTGCCATGCTTGCTTACATAAAGGCTCGTCAGAAGTAAAAGCATTCTCATTTTCTAATTGTTCGTCAAACCACTTTTCAAATGCTTCACGTTCATTCTGTTCGCTCATATTGCGGCCTCCAACTCGTTTAAAGCGCTCTCGGCGTCCCGTATAACCTCCAACAAGCTAATGCGTTGCTTTCGGCCGTCAACCTCGCGCAAAATCGTTGTCGTTACCGGGCTAATGTGCTGGCTTTCCAAAATCATGCCCAGCGTGAAAATTACGGCGCGGTTTTTTTCAATTGCCGCCTGGGCCGCCCGGAATTTTTCCAAGCGCCTGGAGCCAAATTGCCGCAAAATCATAAATTGCTTTAACCTGGTTAAACTCATTTGTTGGCTCCCATTGCGTTGGCCATGCACTCCGAGCAATTGCACGGCTTAGCATTACGCACGGCCTGGATTGCCTCCTTAATGTTGTCGGCTCCGATAACGTGGCCGTCGCCCATGTGCCAGCCATAGGCCAGCGTAACAATCAAGCTATTGCCAAGCTCGCGCTCGTCGTCCCAATGAGCAATGCGCGGCTTTAAATTATTTGGCACGGATTTTGGTAAATTCATTTTTATGCTCCTTGCTTTTGCTCGGTTAAATAGCCAATTCTAATTTCGCTAAAATCGCCGTGAATTGTATATCTCAGCTCTTGCCACGTCCCATTTTTAATGGCCGTTTTTGCAATATCCAACAAGCGTCTGGCTTTGTCTAATGTACTTAGTTTTACAGCTTTGTATAAATGCCAACCGCTTTGGTCGTTTAAGCAAGCGGTATAATGGCCTGATTTACTTTTTGTTATAACTTTTTTCATTTTTCGCTCCTAAGTTTCCGCGTTAATTGCGTATGTGTTAACTATACCGGCAACGGAATAATAAAGCAATCCATTTATGAATAAATTTTTAAATATTTTATGCTAATACTCTATGAGCCAATGCGGGCCTCAATACCATTTATCCATAAATGGTTGGGCTTTTATATTAGATTACCTAACTGAATTTTAATTTAAAATCATGGGGTTGTTGCATGGTGCGAGCCTGCCTGGGGGACAAGTGGTCGCAAGTTCAAATCTTGCCGTCCCGACCAATACCCGCGCGGCCCCAGCGCTTTACAAAAAGACACTTGCTAATAAAAGTATTAGCAAGTTTAGCTAATACTTTCCTCCTATTTTTCCGGTGGCAATGCCATTACAACCTCCGAGCTGGCAACCTCTCGGCGCTTAATATAGGTGCCCGTCATTTGCGCGTCAGTATGCGCGGCGGCAACACTTAGTTGCTCCATTGTGTAACCGGCCTTTTTTGCGTCCGTTAGCGCCTTTGCGCGCAAATCCTTAAGCGTCGCGTTTTCAATGCCCGCACGCTCGCACGCACGCACCCAGGCGGTGCCAACGCCGCGGGTGCCGTATGGTTTTCCGTCCAGGGCGTGGATAACGTACATGCTTTTGACTTTGCCAATAGATTTGGCACGGTCGAGCACGGCCTGGATTGCTGGGCTAATTGGCACGCTAACATTGGCGCCGCTGGATTTCTCGGTTTTGGTCGGCGTAAACTTAATTGCGCCGTCGCCAATGTCGGACCATTTGAGCAAGCGCACCTCGGTTGTGCGTTGATATAGCAAGTAACACAAATCAACATAGCATTGCATCATTTCGCCGCTGGGGGTGCGTTTCCCGTCCTTGCCAATGAGCAGGGCGTTGCGTATGGCGTGAAATTCCGCGTGCTCAATGTAACGGCCTCGGCTGGGTGGTTTTTCCACTTTAACGTCGCGCGTTGGGTTGTCGTTGCGTAGGCCCCGGCGGCATGCCCAAGAAAAAAAATCCGAAAGCCTGGACCTATACGCCTGGGCGGAGCGTTGGCCCTCCCACTGGTCCAGGAATTGCGCGACGTCCACAGGCATAACCTGGGCAACGTCAAAGGCTCCGAAAGCCTCAGTTAATATTTTGCACTTGCGGCTTATTTCCTTTGTCCCCTCGGCAAACATTTTAATCCGCAACGGGTCGGCTGGCCGGTCCTTTTCTCGCTTTTTGAGTATGGCCAGGCGGTATGTTTCCATGTAGTCCGAAAAATCCCCGCCGCCCTTTCCTGGGGCGTTGTGTATCGCTATGGCGTTGGCCAGCTCGCGCGCTTTCAGCTCGCCCTCACTGACCAAGCAAAGCGGGTGCCATTTCGCCAGGCGCCCGGTGGTTGGGTTAAGTATCGCCTCGGCGCTGAATAGCAGGAATTTGCGCCCCCGCACATATATGCGGGAGTGCGCAAGGCTTTTGTTGGTTGTGCGTTTTCTCATTGTTGTGCTCCTAAGACTTAACGAGATTTTTTAAAACCTAGCCTCCCAAATTATTGCCCCAGCGCCTTTGTTAGCTTAACGGTTGGGCGGCCGTCAATCTCGCCGCCGACCAGGTTAACCGCCTCGCCTTTGGCCACGGTCCCGCATTTACGGGCAACCATTGCCTCCCAGGCCTGGGCGGTAATAATAACGCCTTTTCTATCGTGCGGGATTTCATGGCTGTAATGCGTTTTGAACCAACGGGCTTGCGCGGCTGGCATTGAGCGGCCGGTGATTTTTTCCAACTCGTCCGGGGTTAATCTCATTTTATTGCTCCTCTTTTTTTTGCTTGTTTAATGTTTTCCTGGCGGCTTGTATCGCATGGCGCGCAATATCGTCGCTTGCGCCCAGGTTGTCCTTATAAATTACGGTTGACGGCCGGCGGTGGCAACTTTGGCAAAGTTTCGGCGCGGGTGAAAATGGCGTGCTCATTTTTTTGCCTCCGTGCTTTTAAATTGCTTGTATTGGTTGCAAACCGCAATCGCTTCTCGTTTGCTAATCGCGCAAATAACAACATGGCTGGCCTTGTTAGTTGGCGCTTGCTCAACCGTTACATGGCGGCATGTTTTACAAGATTTTTCAACCGCCGCCATTTATGCCGCCTCCGCCAAGTTTTTAACCTCGCCATTTGCAACCCAGGCGCCTTGCATAGTTTCCAGCAATGTTGCCGGCAACGCTTTGAGCGTGCCAATTAAAATGGCCGTGTCCAGGGTGCCGTCCTCGGCCAAATCGTTAAACAGGTACAACGCCTCGCTCCGGCCGTTAAGGTCCAGGACGTCAAAACGGTCTAATACCACGATTTTTGCGCCGCTAATCTTAGCAATTGCTAACGCAATCATTGTGTCCGCGCGCCACTTTTCGCTCTCGCTACGCATGCCGTAAAGCCTGCCGCCAACCATTAACTCCATGCTTTCCTCAACCTTAACCTCCGGCCAATTGCTATGGTCTGCCAAAAATTGGAGCTCGCCATTGAAAGGCTCCAACGCTTCGCTTAACAGCTCGGCCGGCATGCCTCCAGGTGCCAGCGCGTCGGCCATAGCGTCCCATGCAACAACGTCGTTGTGGTAGGCTTTGGCGTCGCTTGTTTTTTTCGCCGCGTCCTTGCTCTCGCGCTCCACTTGCTCAAAATGTGCCAATTGGTCGGCTTGCGCTTTGCGTTTTGCTTTCGCCTCGTTAAGTGCATTTTGTGCTTTTGTTACCTGGGCGCTCAAATCCTCGGCACTGACAACCGCCGGGACCGCTTCGTTTTCCAACTCGTCCAGGTGGCGTGCCGCATTTTCAGCGGCGGCAAGGTCGCGCTGGCCATTTGCGACGGCGCTTTGTAACAGGTCGCGTGCTTTTTTGTACTCCGGCAATTTTGCCGCGGCTTCAAGGTCCGGCTCAACGCGGCCCTCGTATTCCTCAAGCATGTGCTCATGTGCTGACATAACAACCAGGCCGGAGCAATGCGGGCATGTTAGCGGCTCATTGTATGGCTCGCCATTTGCGGCCGCCTCGGCGTCCTTAACTTTCTCGTCCCAGGCTTTGAGCTCCTCCTGGTCGCGGTTTAACTTATCTTGTATGCGGGCAAACTTGCCGGCATGCTCGCGCAATTCATTCATTTTTGCATTGCGCTTATCCATAAATGCATTACTTTGGGCGTTATTTTTCGCCTTTTCGTTGAGCGCTCCCAACTCGCCGTTAAGCTCGGCAATTTCCTGGTCGGCCGCCTCAATTTGCGCTCTCGTTTCGGCCAATAAGGCGCCGTCAACCTCAACGCTTGGCGCGGTCCATTCTGCCGCCTTAACTGAGCCGTAAGTTTCGCCGGTAATCGCACGCCATGATGCCTTTGCGTCGCGTGCTTTGCTTTGGGCCTCTTTATTGGCCGCCTCAAAGCCGCTATGCAAATGCGGCGTTATCTCGTTAATATCGCCAGCGCTAATGCCACGGCTTGCGAGCTTGGCAATGATTGCCTGAGGCGTCGCTTTTACTTTCATTAGCTTAAACAAAAATGCGCGCTTATCTGCCGGCGCCAACTCAGCAAAGCGGCTCGGCGTTAAACAATACTCTAATCCAAACGGCAAACCCTCCGGCCCGGTCTGCTTACCCTCCGGCAAGATAATGCCAAAATCGCCCAGCGACGTGCTGATAAACGCATGGCCAGCCTGGGCCTCGTTGTGTAACAGGCGGCCAAAATCCTTTTTATGTTGCACGCGGTCGCACTCGGCAACTAGCGCGTGCTTGATAGCTTCGGCAATGCTGGATTTACCGGCGCCGTTGGCACCCGCTAACATTAACACTGGCTTGGTTAAGGCAATATTTGCCTCGCCAATGCCCAGCATGTTATTTATTGCAATGTTTGTTATTTTCATTTTTTGCTCCTAATTAACCGTTTCAATTGTGGCCTCAGGGTGCCACGAACCATTTACAAGGTACCACCAACCGCCATGCATAAATTGGGTGGTAACAACAAAATCATGGCCAGGAAATTGGCCGCAATTTGATTTATACATTTGGTTAAAATCATTAAACCGCCTTGCGGGCAATTGCTCATGTTTTCTTACGCCGTGCCAATTTGCCATTTCATGCTCCTAATTTGTTGGTTGGTTTTAATACTATACCGCGAACGGAACATTAACGCAATCCATAAATGGATAAATATTTCATAAATGGGGCCGAGGCCCCATTGTGTTATTCCAGGTTAAGCGCCGGGCGGGTGCGCGCCGGTTTTTCCTGGGCCTGGGTTTGCTCGGCCGCTTGTTGCTCGCGCACCGGCTCGGCGTCAATCACAGTTTCGTCCGCCGGTGGCGCTGGCTCCTCATGCTCGGCCGGTTGCGCGTCCTGGACGTCATTAACAACCTTTTCCTTAGCCGCGGCCGTTGCTGATTTAACGCGGCTTTCCTTAGTTGGTGCCGGACGGCTTGCGGTCGTTTCGCTATCGGTCGGCACAAATGCGCCGCTTTCGTCGCGCTCAGTTTCTATTACGTCCTGCAACTCCTCGGCGGTTTGCAAGCCCATTAGCAAATCAGGTGCATGCAACTTTCCAAAAAAGCTGGTAGCGCGATAATGCAACATAACCTCCGGCATGGTTTGCCATTTACTGCCGTTTTTGGTAATCCAACCCTCGTCAATTGCCATTTGCATGCTGACAATTGGACCGGTGATTTTGTCGCCGGTCGTTTTGTCCAAAGCCCATGCGTAGCATGTGCGGTGAGTTACGTTAATGGTTTTGGTTTTGGTTTGCTTCTTGCCGTCAACCCAAACAACGGCGTCGTATGTTACCGCCTCAGTTTGGCCAGGCTCGGAAAGCTCAAAGCGCAACGGTGTAAAGCGACCGCTCGCGTTAATGCTGGCGGCCACAAATTGAGCCGACCAGGCCGGACGGCCCTCAACAATGTAAAGGTTTTGCATAACCATGAGTACGTCGGCACCTAATCGCTGGCTCATGTTTAATGCAATCACGCAATTGGGTATTGCGCTGGGGTTTTCCTCGTAACCAACGACT
>Ga0208882_1000482_pt1 | contig 18056 bp, 17 predicted proteins | sample LakWasMet14_LOW5_2_FD_183862 | JGI IMG/M metagenome (GOLD analysis project Ga0208882, IMG submission 183862) | Freshwater sediment methanotrophic microbial communities from Lake Washington under simulated oxygen tension - Sediment Metagenome... | ecosystem: Environmental > Aquatic > Freshwater >...
GGCCCTCACCCAGGCACTGACGCGGCGCTCCACCAAGTTCTGGACCCAAAGGCCCGACGCTCTGCGGGTATTGCGCGAACTCCGTCTGGAGGATTTCATCGAACCGGCCCCCACCCCATTGCTCGACCCGAAGGTCACCCTGATCGAAGTCATGCGGGTTTTCGCCCGGCACAATCCCGACTTTTTTTATGTGTCCGCTGACGGCATCAGCCTTGATGGCGTGATCACCCTCACTGACCTGCTCAAGGCCCAGGGACAGGGTTTGCCCGCCGACGCGCCGGCCGGTTCCTTCATGTCCAAAAATCCCGTGGCCATCGCCCAAACCGACTCGGCCGTCGTGGCCGCCTCGGCGTTTCGCGAGAACGGCCTGAAATACCTGCCGGTGATTGCTGACCAGCGGAGCCGGCGCATCGTCGGCTTCATTCGCGCTCGGAAGCTCATGGCCAGCGTGATGCAACGCGTCGGTGCGCCGTCCGCCTAAACCACCGGACAATCCGGTGTTCGCAAAGTCTGTTTGCCAAATCAACCCGGCGACGTAGCTTCTCACCCTCACGCCACCGGCCGATGCAAGACCTTACCGACCTCTACCAGTCCGTCATCCTCGATCACAACCGCCGCCCGCGCAACCGCGGCAAGTTGCCCACGGCCAATCGCGTCGCCCACGGCGACAACCCTTCCTGTGGCGACCAATGCACGGTTTATCTGCGACTCGAGGGCGACCGCATCGCCGACATCTCGTTCGACGGTTCCGGTTGCGCTATTTCCCAGGCCAGCGCCTCGCTCATGACGCTCAATCTGAAAGGCAAGACCGCACGGGAAGCCGAGGCCATTTATGCCGACGTCCATCACCTCGTAACGACGGGGGAGGTTGATGAGGCCAACCTGTCAGACCTCGCCGCGCTGGCCGGCGTCCACCAGTTTCCCGCGCGCATCAAGTGCGCCACGCTGGGCTGGCATGCGGCCCTCAACGCCCTCAAGGGCGATCCCATCACGGCCACGACCGAAACCCACAAGGATTGAACCGCGCCATGTCCACTTCCTGGCCCGATGTCCGCGCCGATTTCCCCGTCCTGCATCAACAGGTCAACGGCAAGCCCCTGGTCTATCTCGACAACGGTGCCACTTCCCAAAAACCCCGCCGGGTGATCGATGCGCTCGTCCGCTACTACGAGCGGGACAACAGCAACGTGCACCGCGGCCTGCATGCACTCTCGATGCGGGCCACCGACGCCTACGAAGGCGCCCGCGCACGCATCGCCAAGTTCATCAACGCCACCGATCCCGCCGAAATCATTTTCACGCGCGGCACCACGGAAAGCATCAATATCGTCGCCCGCAGCTGGGGTCAGGCCCACCTGAAACCCGGCGACATCGTGCTGACCACCGAGTTCGAGCATCACTCCAACCTCGTGCCCTGGCAGCAGGCCGCCCGGGCCTCGGGGGCCACGCTCAAGTACGTGCCGCTGCTCGGAGTCGACGGCGAAGGCGGACTGGATCTCGCCGCGCTCGACCAGCTCCTCACGCCGCAAGTGAAGCTCTTCGCCTTCACCCATATTTCCAACACCCTGGGCACGATCAACCCGGTCGCCGATCTCTGCCGCAAAGCCAGAGCCGTCGGCGCTGTGACGGTCATCGATGCGGCCCAGTCCATCGGCCACGTCCCGCTCGACGTACGGGCGATCGGCTGCGATTTCCTGGCGTTTTCCGGCCACAAAATGTGCGGCCCCAACGGCATCGGCGTACTCTACGGCCGGCGCGAGCTGCTCGACAAACTGGCCCCGGATGAAACCGGCGGCGGCATGGTCGTGAGCGTCAGTTACGAAACCGCCACCTGGAAGCCCACCCCCGAGCGCTTCGAGGCGGGTACACCCAACGTGGCCGACGCCATCGCGCTCGGCGCCGCCTGCGACTACCTGGATGCGCTTGGCCGCGAGCAGATCGCCGCCCACGACACCACGCTGGTCAATCTGGCGATGGAGAAGCTGTCCGTCCTGCCGGGCATCCGCATCATCGGTCCTCGCGTCGGCTCCGTGCGCAGCGGGTTGGTGAGCTTCGCTTTCGAAGGGGTTCATGCCCACGATGTGGTGACCTTTGCCGATGAGGACGGCGTCGCCCTGCGCGGTGGCCACCATTGCAACCAGCCGCTCATGCGCAAACTGGGCCTGACGAGCACGACCCGCGCGAGTTTCTACCTCTACAACACCGAGGAAGAGATCGACCGCCTGGTGGCGTCACTCCGTCGCATCCAGAAATTCTTCATCGGTTGAACCCCGTCTTTGCGACTCAAGCAGGTTTGCGCGGGTGATAATACCGCCGCTCGATCAGATAGTGGACCGCGAGCGTGATCAGCACCGGCACCACCAGATTCAGCATCAACTGCCAGCCATAGCTCCGCACGTCTCCCAGCGTCAGCAGACACCAGTTGACCAGCAGGATCACAGGGGTGTGCACCGCATAAAGCGGGTAGCTGATGTCCCCGGTCCAGCGGAGCCCGCGCACCAAGGCGCGATCGCGGAGGGTTGGGTGGCGCGCCTCCCACCCCAGCAACCAGACAATCACCGCCATGCAAACGAGCCCCCAGATGAACTGCTTGATCATATTGAGCCCGAAGAAGTGCGGGGTCTGCTGCAGCGCGAGAAACAAGGCCCAGAGCGCACCCACCCACCAGCCAGACACCTCGAAGGACTTCTTCTGGCTGAGGTGCGCGGCCAGCGCGCCCAAATACCAAAAAAGCCCCATCATCAGCACGCCGGGGAACAACACGAACGGGTCGACATAACCGAGCAACGGCAGGGCCAACAGCTGCAGGGCGACCGCAATGCCTCCCAAGAGCCACCAGCGGCCTGCGGCGGCCGCCCGATAAAACAGCGGGTAGGCCGCGTAGATGACGATCTCCGTTCCCACCGTGTGCAGAATGTAATTGCCCGCGAATATTTCCTGCGGCCAAAGACCGCTCCACCCGCCCAACCGCGCCGCGATCTGGACGGGAGTCGCCGCCGCATGGAGCCGGAGCAACGGGTCTCCCGTCGGCTGCCAATGCTCAATCGCGACGAAAACCAGCCCCCCACCCAATAGACGGGCATGATTCGCCTCACTCTCCGCGAGAAATAGTCCCTCCAACGAAGCGTCGCCGTCTTCCGGCCCAGACCCCATTCGAAAGGATGGTGCACACAGAATCCGCTCAAGACAAAGAAGCAGATAAGCGCCGGGTGCTGACCTCCGGTCGGCCAGGTGAGCTTGATGAACACCTGATAGATGCTGTTCAGACCCTCGTGCACGAATGTTTGCACCGCCCCGACCGGGGCAAAATGGGACCACAGCGGCCAATGGTTGAGGAAAACAGTCAGGGCGCAGACACCACGGAAAACATCCAACGACCAATAGCGTGGAGGACGATCATCGGACGGCTCACTGGTCACGATCGGAGGACACACAGAAATCCCCCTGGCTTCAAGATCCGAGACAATCTTTCTCAGGTAAACTCGGCAAGGAACGGGTGCGGCAGGACAAGGGATGCGCAGCCACCCGATGCGGTGAAGGTTAGAGTATTCCCATCATGGTGTCTCCACGCAACACCGTCACTCCAACGGTAGAACCTGCCCTCGAGCTGGTTCGCAAATACAACATTCCCGGACCGCGCTACACGTCGTACCCGACGGCACCGCAGTTCTCGCCGGAGGTAGACAAGGCCTCCCTGCTGGCGGAAATCGCCCGCGACAACGCGGACCCGAACCGGCCGCTGTCCCTTTACTTCCATCTGCCGTTCTGTGAATCGCTTTGCTGGTACTGCGGTTGCAACACCGTCATCACGCGGCGCCTCTCGTCTGCCGGCGAATACGTCGACCTGCTCTGCAAGGAGCTCGCCCTCACCCAGCCACTGGTCAACCGGGCGCGCCCGGTCACGCAACTGCACTTCGGCGGCGGCACGCCCACCTTCCTGCCGCCGGCCGAGATTGACCGGCTTGGCCGCGCCATTCATGCGGTTTTCAATTTCGCGCCTGATGCGGAGATTTCCGTGGAGATCGATCCCCGTCGCCTCACCAAGGAGCACGTCGAAGCCTACCGCCGCCTGGGTTGCAACCGCGCCTCGCTCGGCGTGCAGGACACCAACCCGGAGGTCCAAGTGGCGATTCATCGCTGGCAACCTCTGTCGCAAACCGCCCAGGCCATCACCTGGTTGCGGGATGCGGGGTACGATTCGGTGAGCGTTGACCTGATCTACGGGCTGCCTCTGCAAACGCCCGAATCCTTTGCTCGCACGCTCGACGAGATCATCGCGCTCAATCCCGACCGGCTGGCCGTTTTCAGCTACGCCCACGTGCCGTGGCTCAAGCCGGCCCAGAAAATCTTCGACGACCGGCAGCAACTGCCGTCCACCGAGGCGAAACTCGCGATGCTGACCGCGGCGGCCCGCGCCCTCACGGCCGCGGGGTATGTACACATCGGCATGGACCACTTTGCCCGGCCCGACGACGAACTCGCGATCGCCCACCACGACGGCACGCTCTACCGCAACTTCCAAGGATACACGACCCGGGCCGGCGCCTCGCTCTACGGGTTCGGCATGTCGTCCATTTCGCAAACCGACGGCTCTTTCCGTCAGAATTTCAAGGATCTCGAGGAATACACCGCCAGCCTGAACCGGGGGGAACTGCCCATTGAACGCGGCTGCCTCCTCACGACGGAAGACCGCAATAGGCGGACGCTGATCATGGACATCATGTGCCGAAACCGGATCGATTTCGCCTCACTTTCCCGCCGGCTCGGGTTTGACGTGGAGAAGGCTTACGGAACCGAGCTCGCCACTTTGTCCGACCTGGCGGCAGACGGACTCATCCAGCTCGACCCCGCCGGGATTTCGATCACCCCCATCGGGGAACTTTTCCGCCGAATCATCGCAATGAGATTCGATGCCTACCTCGACCGCGGGCCAAAGAGATTCTCCCGTACGGTCTGATCGGATTCCCCGCAGCTTCATGCCGTATCGCATCGCCAAGACCCTGACCTTTGAAAGCGGTCACCTGCTCAGCAAACATCGCGGTCGCTGCCGTTTTCCGCACGGCCACAGCCGCACAGTGGAAATTGTCCTGGAATCCGACCAGCTTGATGCCAACGACATGGTTTGCGACTTCAAGGCAGTCAAACGTGCCTTGGAGGCGTTCTTGGATCGATGGGATCATGCGTTGTGCGTGAACACCAACGATCCTGAGTTCGATCATCTGAACCGCACCTATGGCGAACGGATCGTGGCATTCCAGGCGACGGATCCCACCACCGAAGTGATGGCGCGCACCATCCACGATGCCTTGCAGGAATCGCTGAAAACCGCGGCCCTCGATCCGGCGGCGGAGTATCCCGTTCCCCGCGACATTCGGATCAATCGGGTTCGCGTGAGCGAAACGGCGACCAGTTGGGCGGAATACTCGACTTGAGATCAGCCGCCGGATTCAGGGAATCTTCAACTCCATGCCGACCTTCAGGTCTGACTCGTTTTTCATGACCCCTTTGTTGGCCGCGTAGATGTCCCGCCACTTGGCGCGATTGTTATAGTACTGCAGAGCGAGCTTGGAGAGCGTATCGCCCGGCCGGATGACATGCTTGCGCGCAGCCGGGGTAGCAGGTGGCGAGGCCGGTGAGGGCGACGGCCGGGTTGTCGTCACCGTGGGCGGAGGGCTGGCCCGGGCAGCTGGGGGCGCCGAGCGTGTTCTGACCGTGGGCACCGTCTCGACAGAGAAGCTAATCGTGTTGTTGCTGTTCGTGGCAGCGGTGGGTGCGGAAACCGGCGCCGAACTCTCCGCGATAGGCACCGGAATATTTCGCGCCGCACGGGCATCAGCGAGCTGCTGTTTCAGGGTGTCATTCTCCTGCTTCAGCTTGTCGAGGGCGGCAACAAGGTCGACCCGCTGGGCCTGGTTCTCCAGCGGCTGGGCCGGAATGGTGCGGGCAAATTCGCGGATCGCCGCGTCGATCCGCTGACGGACGAGCGGCGCCTGGGGACTGTTGGGGCGCTGCGCGAGATACTTGCGGAAGTGATAGATCGCGGAAAGCGGATCATTGATGTGCTGCACATACAGCAGGCCCACCTCCAAATGTGATTCCGGCGCATCTTCCCGGCGCCGGTCGATGACCTTGAGAAACGCCGTGAGGGCTTCCTGCCGGCGTCCGGACTTGAGCAGGGATTGCCCCTCGCGGTAATTCGGCTCGTCCGTCTCGTTGGCGTAGGTGAAACGATCGCTGTCACCGCACCCGCCCAGCAGCAACGCCAACATGCCCAAGAGAGCAAGCCAGAGGGGACGAGGATTGGCGACGAGACCGGACAAGGCGGGAAATGAATTGAATGAAGACAGGTGGCGGGTAGGTTTGCCTCCGCCCCAACCCAACACAAGTTTTTGATGCCACTGGAAGCCGCAACCATCCTCGCCAAGGCCCGCAATTGCCTCGCTATTGAAAGGGAAGCCCTCGGGGCCACCAGCAAGGGGTTGGGCCGGGAGTTTGTGTCCGTGGTTCGCGCCGTGGAGGCCACCCTGGCGGCGGGCGGCAAGATCATCCTGTCCGGGGTAGGCAAGAATGCGGCGATCGCGCAAAAACTTGCCGGCACCCTCAACAGCACTGGCGCCCCATCCTGCTTCCTCGATCCGACCCAGGCCCTCCACGGTGATCTAGGCCTATGCGCCGCTGGCGATCTTGCGATATTGCTCAGCAACAGCGGATCCACCGCCGAAATGCTTCGGCTGTTGCCCCTGTTCGAGAAATTCGGTCTGAAAACCGTGGCCATGACAGGCGTCGGTGACAGCGAACTCGCCCGAGGGACCGACTACAGACTCGTTTACTCAGCCCCGAAAGAAGCCTGCCCGCTGGCCCTCGCCCCGACGGCCAGCACCACCGCGGCCCTTGCACTGGGCGACGCCCTGGCGATGGTCCTGCTCGAGAGCCGGGGACTCACCCGGGAGGATTTCGCGAAGTATCACCCCGCCGGCACCCTGGGCATGACCTTGTTGCTGCGGGTCAGAGACATCATGCGTACCGGACCGGCCTGTCCGGTTTTGAAAGAAACCAAATCGACGGTTCAGGGAGCAATTTTTGCCATGACCAAGGCCAAGGCAGGCGCGGTCTCCTTGGTCAATGGCAAGGGCCAGCTGACGGGAATCTTCACCGATGGGGACTTTCGTCGGAGCGCCTTGACCGGTGGCGTCGACTTCCTCAATCGACCCGTGAGCGAGTTCATGACCAAGGGCGGCAAGACTGTGCCGGTAGACTCTTTGGCGGTCGAAGCGTTGAAAATATTCCAAGCTTTGAAAATCTCCGATCTGTTTGCCGTCGATTCGAGCAACCGGCCCGTCGGTTATATCGATGTGCAGGACCTCCCCAAGCTGAAGATCCTGTAGCGCTTTTTATACGGAGTGACAGTCTGCCAACTACCGGCACGGCGGTATTGCGCACGCCCCCGCGCGACGTAGACTGGTCCTATGCCTACGCCGTCTTTTTCCTATCAGGATCCCCTGCCCCTCGGTGCCGATGAGACCGAATACCGCCTGCTGACCAAAGAAGGCGTCGCCACCGACACTTTCGGCGGAAAAGAGATCCTCAAGGTAAGTCCTGGCGCACTGGCCCATCTGGCTCGCGAAGCCTTTCACGACGGCAATTTTTATCTGCGCACCAAGCACCTCGAGCAGGTTGCCGCGATCCTCAAGGATCCTGAAGCATCGGCGAACGACCGTTACGTGGCGCTGACCCTCCTGAAGAATGCCGAGATCGCCGCCCGCGGCATCCTGCCGATGTGCCAGGACACGGGGACCTGCTCCATTATGGGCAAAAAGGGACAGCAGGTTTGGACCGAAGGGAATGATGCCGAAGCCCTGTCCAGGGGCGTCTACGAGTGTTACACGAAGGAAAACCTGCGTTACTCTCAGGTCGCTCCGCTCGACATGTTCAAGGAGACCAATACCGGCACCAATCTGCCGGCGCAGATCGACCTTATGGCCACCGAAGGGGCCAAGTATGAGTTTCTCTTTGTGGCCAAAGGCGGCGGTTCAGCCAACAAGCTCTTCCTCTTCCAAGAGACCAAGGCCCTGCTCAACCCGAAGAGTTTGGCGAAGTTTTTTGCTGACAAGATGATGCTGCTCGGCACCTCCGCCTGCCCACCGTACCATCTGGTATTCGTGATTGGTGGCACGAGCGCCGAGGCTTGCATGAAGGTCTTGAAGCTCGCCACGACCAAGTATCTCGATGCGTTGCCGACTTCCGGCAATGAGCACGGCCGGGCCTTCCGGGATTTGGAGATGGAGGCCCAAGTGTTGAAACTGGCTCAAGAAGCCAAGGTTGGCGCCCAGTTTGGCGGCAAGTACTTCGCACTGGACGCCCGCGTGATCCGTCTGCCCCGCCATGGGGCAAGCTGCCCCGTCGGCATGGGTGTTTCCTGCAGCGCGGATCGCAACGTCAAAGGCAAGATCACCAAGGACGGCATTTTCTTGGAGAAGCTGGAAACCAATCCCGGCCGTTTCATACCGGCCGAGATGCGGACTTTCAAAGACGACAATTTTGTCCGTATCGACCTGAACAAGCCGATGAAGGAGATCCTCGCCGAGCTTTCCAAGCACCCGGTAACCACCCGCGTTTCCCTGACCGGACCCGTGATCGTGGCCCGCGATATCGCACACGCCAAGTTGAAGGAGCGTCTCGACGCTGGTTTGGGCCTTCCTGACTATTTCAAAAATCACCCCGTCTACTATGCCGGTCCGGCGAAAACCCCCAATGGCTACGCGTCCGGATCATTTGGACCCACGACCGCTGGGCGCATGGACAGCTATGTGGCGCCCTTCCAGGCAGCGGGTGGCTCCATGATCATGCTGGCCAAGGGCAATCGCGGCAAAACCGTGACTGATTCATGCAAGAAGCATGGCGGATTCTATTTGGGTAGCATCGGCGGTCCGGCGGCGATTCTCGCTCAGGAGAATATTCGCAAGGTTGAAGTCCTCGAGTTCCCTGAATTAGGCATGGAAGCGGTGTGGCGCGTTGAGGTGCAGGACTTCCCGGCGTTCATTCTCGTCGACGACAAGGGCCATGACTTCTTCATCGACACCTGCGGAATCTGCGTGCCTGAAAAATAAAAAACCCGCGATTTTAGGCGGGTTCCGTTCGGTTCAGATCTCGCTCAAAACTTGAGCGAGACTCGACTGCCGACGACACCGATACGACTGATGCCTTCTCCGAGGTCATCACCCAAACGGCGTGCAATTCGTTCTCTCACACCAACTGGGGCCAAGGGTTCGGGGCTCAACGCCCGGTCAGCGTATCTGGCAATCAAACGGTAACGGCTGGATGAATCCGTCCCCGCCGTCTCCTCCGAAGCATTCTGCGAGGCAGCCACGGTCTGAACCCGCGCGGCAGAACTAAGCCGACTACCCAGTACCGAATGGATCAAATCGGGTTCGGACTGTTCCAATCGCGCGAGATTGGCGGCAATTGAGCGGGCTGAGGGAGACTCGCTCTCCTGCGTGACCGGAATTGATTCGGTCACTGGTATAACGTGGTTCGAAGGCGTGGCATCGGAATCGACTTGCGCACCCAGCGAGGCATAGACCGCCTTGCTCGGCACCTGCACCGGACTCAGGGTTTCGATTTCTTGAACCGTTGAGGAACTCAATGCAGGAACACGGCCTGTCTCCACTGCCTGAGGCGAAACCGACTGACGAACTGAAATGAAAGTGAGGGTTGCGATGGCGACCGCCCCGGTGGGCAGCAGTACACGGCGCATCGGAATCAGCGACATACCATGCCACCAACGCCGCTTTTGCACCAAGGCCGTTAACTGCTTTTGATGCAGCTCACGCTCGAAATGGGCCCAAAACTCCGGATTGGGGCGCTCCGCCCGCTTCAAGCGAAGCAGTTGCTCAAGGGTGACTTTGGAATTGGGCTCGTTGATAGGCATGGATGGTCAGGCGCGAAGGTATTTACCTAATTCGCCCTGCAGAAACTGCTTGGCATAGTGGAGACGGGACCGAACGGTGCCTTCTGAGCATCCCACAACCTCGGCAACCTCGGCATGGCTGAGGCCATCTATTTCAAATAAAGTAATCACAGTTCTGTGTGGGATAGACAGTTTTTGCAGCGCTTCGTTCAATTTTTCCTGAAGCTCCTTCAAATAGGTATCCCGGTCCGCACCGCGCTTATCCGTCAATTGCTCAAGGATTTGAATGTCTGCTCCGTCCTCGCTTATCTTCTCCAAGCTGAAGAAACTGCGTAACTTGTTCTTGCGCAGATGACCAAGGGTTGTGTTGACGGCAATCTTGTAGAGCCAAGTAAAGAAAGAGCAGTTCCCTTGAAAACGATTAATCGCCTGAAACGCCTTGATAAAGGTGTCCTGTGTTAGATCCGATGAATCCTCTCGATTGGACGTCAGATTGTAAATTACGCCGAAGACCCTTTCCCGATACTTTAAAATAAGGCGATCAAAGGCTGCGACATCACCCGCCTGGACTTTCTTCACCACCACTAGATCCGCATCCGCCTCCTGCTGACGCTCGGGGGTGGAAATTGCCGTCTTGGTGAAGACCTTGGTCAGGTTCATCGTCGCACTGACAAGTTATGTCGGAAGGTGAGCCATGCAAACGCAATAATTCAAGAACCCGTTCCGACAGACAGTGCCGCCACTTGTTTTCTCAGCAATTCCGCCAGCGCGGACATCAACGGAACCGGAGCAAGCTGAGCGTGCGGAGCAAGCGCGCCAAGCGCCTTCACCAATTCCTCTTCAATCGCCGCCACAATGGCGTCAGCAATCCCCAAATCACTCATGCGCTGCTTGCTGGCCGCAAGCCCGGGGGACAATCCGTTGGTCAACGCAGCCGTGAGTTCGTTTCTCTCAGGGACGGGCAATCTCTCCAGTAGCAACATGAGAGGCAGGGTGAGCTTGCCCGAATCAAGGTCGGTTCCCAGTGTCTTGCCTGCTTTCTTTTCGTCACCAAGGAAGTCCACCAGATCATCATAGATCTGATAGGCAATACCAAGGTGATGCCCGAAGCGATCAGCTGCGCGGACGAACGCCGTTTCATGCCCGGCGAGCATGGCTCCCAAGTAGCAAGAGACCCGGAAAAGTTCCGCCGTTTTCAAATCAATGATGCGCCGATAGTCTTCCAGTGACACGCTGTAATCTCGGCGCCGTAAAGTTTGCATTATCTCGCCGGAGCAAACTTTGCGGGTAGATTCCGACACCAAACGGCACACCTCGGTGGTCGGAAACAGCGATGCGATGTGCAATGCCTGGGAAAACAAGGCGTCGCCTAGCAACACGGCCGCATCGGGCCCGAATTGGCGCGCAGCGGTCTTACGGCTGCGCCGGATCTCCGCCCGGTCCATGATGTCATCGTGCACGAGCGTGGCGAGATGGACCATCTCAACCACCCCCGCGGCACGCACCAGGGCCTCATCGACACGAGCCGCATCGTTCCAACCGCTGATAAACACCAAGGTGGGGCGCAGCCGCTTGCCCGAAGTGTCGAGGCAATAGGTAGCCATTTCACGAATCTCAGGCTCGAACTCGCCCGCCTGGTGCCTCATGAATTCATCCAAGGCGGCCATGTGTTTCCCCACGATGGAAAACACACTGGCTGGATCGGATCCCAAAGGTTTTATAGGAGCGGTTAGGGCCATTAATTGGAAGTTATGCCGGTAAGAATGATTGGCTAACAAATAGTCGCAAGCCCCTCACGAATACAGGCGTGATAATCAACTGCACTGCCTGGCCCTAATTGGTCATAGCGCCACCGCATTTAAGCCATCCGCTGGGACCGCGACGACAATCCGAGCAAGAAAAAGGGCGGTGGGATAACCCACCGCCCCGTAAACTGGATTGATTCCCGTGGTTACTTCTTGTCCGCAGGCATCGGCTGGCCGAAGACATCAGATCCTTTGGCGGCACGATAGCCGGGAAGGTCTTCGCGGGTCATGTTTACCGCCCCGATCGCGCGAGGATCGAAAACCTCTTCGATTGATGCCCCTTCCGCGCTGATCGTTTTTGCAGTGATAAAGATCAAGAGATTGGTCGTTTCGTCGTTGACGGTCTTGGACGAGAACAACCGGCCAAGGACCGGGATATTGCCCAGCACAGGCACCTTCGTGCCACCATGGTTTTGCCCAGTGGTGATGAGGCCACCAATACCCATCGTGTAACCATCCTTGAGGGAGACCTGAGTTTTAGCCTTGCGGGTGGCGATGATCGGAATCTGGGCACCACCGGCGCCGCCGAACGAAGTGTCACCGTTGCGCTGGCTGACCTCGGGCTCGAGATTCAGCTTGATGACGCCACGACCGTTAACCTGCGGCGTCACCTTTAGAATGATACCGATCGGCTTATACTGGAACCCGGACACCTCGAAGGTGCCACGCTCGCTGTTATAGGTATAGCTCGGAATGGGGAATTCCTGGCCGATATTGAGCGTGGCCTCGGTGTTATTAAGCGTCACTACCGTAGGATTCGACACGATCTTGGTGTTGCTCTGGGACTTCAGGGCGGAGAGCACGATGCTGAAGTCCGAAGCTGAGAAGACCGCTGAGGCCACCCGGGAGGTGCCGCCACCATTGGTAAGACCCATCAACTGGCTGACCGCGCTGGATGCCGTATTGGTCAGGCCACTCGTCAGCGTGTCAGATACCGAACTGTTGGTACCGGATGTCGAACCGGTGGAGACAGATCCCGTGAAGGTATTCAATGCAGTGGCTGTTGCCGGAGAGGTCACCGTCGCGGGCACATAGTCTGCATTGGTGGTGACCGTCGGGATGGAATTCGGAAGCCCGCTCACGGTGCCCGTGGAAGGATTGAACGAAGAGCTGACACCCGAGGAAGGATCAGCCAAACCGGTCACATAGGTTGAGCTGCTGCCAATGGTATTCGAGGCGGTCGTACCTGCGGTGCTCCCGCTGGAGGTGGTGTTGGTGCGACCATTGTTGCTGCCGCTGCTGCTCGTCGAATTGGAGTTGGATCCGTTGCTGAAATCCTGACTGCGATCGCGACTGAAGCTTTGGGTGATGTTGCGGGCACCAAGCTGCATGTTTTGAAGACCAGCCCAATTAACACCGATATTGCGGATGTCACGATCGGTGACCTCGACGAACTTTGATTCAATCATGACCTGATCGGTAGCCTTGTCCAATTGCTCGATGATGCTGCGGATGCGGCCCATGCGGGACGGGCGCTCGGTGATCACCAACGCATTGCTGCGCGCATCGATCACGATCTTGCCGCCAGCCGCGGCATCAACCAAACCATCGACGGTCGGCTTGATGTCCGCTGCCTTGGCGTTGTTCAGGATGAAGACCTCGGTCGCAGCCGGTTCCTGCTGCAAGAGGTCGTTGCTGACAATCTTGATGATGTTACCTTCTTCAATGTAGGTGTAGCCCACGGGAGCCAGCACGACTTGGAAAATCTGGCGCCAGGTCACATCGCGCAACTTGATTGAGGTCTTGCCGGTCAGCGTGTCCGGCACCACCAGGTTGAGCTCGAACAGGTCGGCCACGTTCCGGAGAATGGTCTTGATATCCTCATCGGGGAAGTCGACCGACAGGGTGTCCTTATCCCGGCTGACCGTATTGGCGACGGGCTCTGCGCCTTGTACGGTTACTGCCTTTTCAGCCGACGCATCATGCGCGGCGGTGGTGGTGCTTTCTTGAGCCATGGCAGGCAGGGTCAGTGCCGTGGCGAGAAGCGTGATCAGCATGGTGCGTGTGCTCATAGTTCGTCCTTATTTGATGGGCCGGGTAAATTCCTCACGGTTAAGTCGGAGGGTAAAGTTTGGGCGGTCGATGGAAATTATCTCTACGGTATATTCGGCGCCTTCAAAGGTGATTGTCATGGACTCGCCAGCTTTGACGCGCTTTTGACCGAAAACCAAGGTCGGTTCTCCTCCCAAAACAAAGAAGCCGCTCGGCTTCAAACTCGCGCCGATTGCTTGCAACAATTCGCGCGGCGAACGCGGACCGGTCGGGATGGGATTGCTCACGTTTCCGCTCGAACCAGTATCAGCAATGCCCTCGCCGAAGCCATCGGGATTGAAGATGTTCTTTCCGTTAAACAGCACCGTCTTGTCAGCCAACAAGCCTTTCCCTTGTGCGATCGTTTCCACGCGCTTGGCCGGAGATACGACGCCTTCTGCTGCGGACAATGAAGCCGAAATGACGATCGCGACACACGCCGTCATCCAAATCACAGGTGAAGCTAGCTGAGGAATTTTCATGGTTGCCCCAATAATTCGAGATTAAGGCTCAGGTTGACCAGAGTGCCACCGGAAGCACCGGTTGTTTTGCTGAAATTCGCAGCATTGATCCGGCAAAAATGGCGCCCGTGCTGAAGCCGGTTCAAGAAGTTCATGACTTGAGTAAACGAGCCTTGAACCGAAACAATGAAGGGAATGCCAGTATAGAGACCTTTTGCATTTTTCGGAGGCGTGTTTTGCCGCACATCAACCAGCTTCACTTCATTCTCGGTCTCGAGTTTGTAGAAATACTGGAGGTTAACAGCCAACTGACCAGCCTTCATCAGGCGCCCTTCCAGTTCCTTCGCTTGCGCCTGCACTTCCGCAACCTGCTCCGCGAGGTTCGATGAATTCCGGATATTGGCAACCATGGCGGCCGCTTCAGCTGAACGTGCCTCCAATTCTTCCTGTCCCTCGGCGATGTTGCCTGACCTCAAATAAATCAGAACACCGCAAACGATGCTCACCAAGGCACAGCCGAATCCAATTGGGTGTTTCTTCAGTACAGCGATAAGATCAGCAGAAGTCATGTGATTACTTTTTGATCGTTAGCGTGATCTCAAAAACCATGAATCCACCCGCACTATCCCGGTCCAGTCGATTGAGGGTGATGGGGTCAAAAATCTTCTTCAGTTCAGGATCAGCGCGGAGGGTATCAACATAGCTGGACGTGATGCCACTGGCCAAATCCGGGCTCCCCGCAACCTTGCCTCTGAGCTGAAACATCAGGTTTTTCGGGTCGCTGATGCGGATATCAACGCTATCAATCGCAATGTCCTTGGGTAGGGAGGCTCCGATCAAACCAAGAAACACGACCGGGGTGATCGGCACTTTGGTAAAGGCCGCCGCCTCTTCAATCTTCCTGCTCTCCTCAACAAACGCTTTGGAAAGCTTCAAAGCCTCGGCGTTTTGCTTTTTGTTGGATTCGATTTGGCGGTTTGCGGCGGTGACTTGTTCGGCAATGTTCCGGATAGAGTATTCTCGATAGCCCAGCCAAAGCAGCATGCCGATGGCGACGGCAATGGCTGCCGTATTGATAAAGAAGGTGGTGCGCACCACCTTGGTGTCCGGCAACCTTTCAAAGTCGCGGAAATTGGTGTGCCATTGCGGGGCCGCTAACGGCTGCGCGTCACTTTTTTTCGTCAGGGACAGCATTTTGATAGGAGGCCAGGAGAGAGAAAAGACCGAACCACCGTTCTTCCTGTTGGCCAAGCGTCACACCGTCAGCCAACCGGATGTTCAAGGAGTCCAGCCAAGGAGCCAAATCGATCTTCAACGGGGAAACGCCCAGGGCGCCGGCCATCGTACCGCCGAGCCAATTCAAGCTGGTCGGCAAATGCGTGCACATCACGTTGCCGATGGACTGGCCGGTCTGCACTTCATAAAAACCAATCGAGGACTGGAGCTCCTTCAAAAGCTTTTTGACCAAGGCCCCGCCCATGCTCGTGAAATCAAACGTATTCGAATAAAAAAGCTTTTTGGCAGATTCCTCGTCCTTCAGGCCGAGTTCCTTCTGCACCACCGGGATCATGGCCGCAATACCGCTGGGGATCGGCCGGGATATGTCCACTCCGTCCGCACTCAAGATGTAGCTTTGGGTGCTTTCTTGCCCTATCTCCAAAAGCAGGACCGGTGTCTTGCTCTGCTTGAACCTGAGGTAGTTCACGACTCCGCCCAGCGTGGCCAGACTGCCCAATTCCAGACGCTCAGGATAAATGCCTTGTTCAAGCAATTTGTCCTGCAGCGCGACGATGTCCTCGGAGGGCAGACCGCAAAAGAGCACTTCCTTTTGGGTCGCTTTCACCGGATCATATTCGCCGCCGTCATCCGGATTCAGTGCGCGAATCGTGTACTTGTCGGCTTCAATGCGAAACTGCTGATTGTAAATCTCGCCAAAATATGCGGGGTCTTTCACCCGCTTCACATCCAGCGTGTGGCGACGGACAATGCGTCGGGCTGGATACACGCCACACGTGGCGTGGACGTAGCCAGTTGCTCCCTTGCCTTCCGTGCTTTTGACCCAAGCAGTGATCGCACCGGGATCATTGGATGGAATCTCCTTGAGCTCCTCTACAACGTAAGGCGCCTCAGGCTGCGATAAGCGCGCCAGCTGAGTGACGTGATCACCAAATTCGACGCAAAACCCTTTGGACTTTTTTGCGAAAAGCATGCGCGGTGCAGATGTGTGGAGCCAGGGTGGTGTGGAAAGTCAAAATCGCCTTACGGTTTTATGGTCCGTAATGCCATTTACAGGACATGCTGGATATGGGGCACTTACCCACCTGACAAGCGCAAAACCATAATACTTCCATCATTACCCAACAGATTCCCTTATGTTTTACGAACGAGCTATTCGAGCCCAACAAAAAACCCGCCCTCGGGCGGGTTTCTAAGACATGATTACTTCTGCCACGTACGCTTCTTGTGGCGGTTCGCCTTGAGGCGTTTCCGGCGTTTGTGTTTCGACATCTTGAGGCGGCGCTTCTTCTTGAGATTTCCCATGGTAAAGTTGGTTCTAGCCGGCCAACCTGCGATTCCGCTCCACCGCTGTAAAGCACAATTTAAGAGTGCTTCCCCACCCGCACTTTCCGGCCAAGGCCGGTGAAGACCACTTCGGCGCCAATCTTGTCCACGCCCAAACCTGTCAAGACGGCCAGCACCTGACGATAGAGTTCAATCTGCTCCGAGTGGCGTTCCGCTGCGATCGAAAGATCCGGCGCCACATTTAGGTCCGTCTTGAAATCATAAACGACAGCGCGTGCAGGCCTTTGCTTGGGATCCAACCAGACCACCACCCGATCAAAAACTCCCGAAATCCATACTCCATCCAAAACCACTTCGAACGCCCGCTCGCGCCAGACCAAAGCCCCGACGTCCGCCGGCTTCGTCCAAACCTCCGCCAATTCAGAAGACAGCAGACAGGCGCTGGCTTCCTGACCTGCCTTGCCACATCCAGTCCAATCAGGCCCGCCGCCGGGCCTATGCAGCCACTCAACCTGCGCGAGCAACCGATGCACCTCCCGTCCAAATCGCGCGGCATCATTGCTCACGAGTGAAAAGAGTCGGCCTCCGGCAATCTCCGCCTGCTTGGTCGCGGAAGGCGTTCGGATCAACCGCCGCACGGCCGGTCTTGAGCCGCGCACGACGGTCAATTCCTTTGGCTCCTCGCGCGTGGCGACAGGTCCCACCGCCCCAAACCAATCCCGTTCTCCAGCGGACCAGTTTTCTCCCAACGTTTCCTGCAACAGCCGCGGAAAGTTGCGCGACTGGGAGGTTCCCACTGGTTCGGTCACCACATACATCGCCCGCTTTGCCCGGGTCATGGCCACATAGAGAACCGCCAATTCCTCATAACACGCGTCCGCTTCGGCCTGCGCCACATGGGAAGCCAACACGGGATCCTCCCCATAGAAGGTCTCCGGTGGCAGATCGAGGATCCACTCCACGCTGCGGTCCCGCGCCCGCTGCACCGCCAGGCCACGGCGTCGGGCGGCCAGTTTCGTTCCTTCCAAGTCCGGCAGGATCACCAGATCGAACCCCAGCCCTTTGGCCTTGTGCACGGTCAACACGCGCACGACGGCCGCCGCATCGGAGTCGCGCACGGTGTGTCGTTCGATAAAATGCAGGAACTCCGCCACCACACGACCGCCGGTCTCGTCAAAGAGCCGGGCCGCATCAACCAGTTGGCGGCTCCTTTCCCGGCTAAACGTGTCATCGGTCGCCAGGAAAGAATCCAGCCTTCCCAGCCATCGCGCCAGGGTGCGTTCAAACCCATCGGCATGAATCTCGCCCAACAAGCGCGCGGTCAAACCG
>Ga0208882_1000483_pt1 | contig 18049 bp, 13 predicted proteins | sample LakWasMet14_LOW5_2_FD_183862 | JGI IMG/M metagenome (GOLD analysis project Ga0208882, IMG submission 183862) | Freshwater sediment methanotrophic microbial communities from Lake Washington under simulated oxygen tension - Sediment Metagenome... | ecosystem: Environmental > Aquatic > Freshwater >...
TGAAGATTACGTGGGGCTGGTAACGCCTGCCCGTGAGCAGCTGAATGTCAAAGGCGCCATCATTGCCGTGGCTGACGGCGTGAGTGGCAATGCCGGTGGTGGCGAAGCAGCGGAAATGACGATCAGGACCGTAACCACTGATTATTATGCGACCCCGGATACATGGGAGCCTCTGGTTGCGCTGGATAAAGTGTTGACGGCAGCCAACCGCTGGTTGATCGCGCAGGCCAATGCCAACCGCGATATGGCCGGCATGGCCACTACATTGTCACTGCTCTTGTTACGTGGCCAGCGTTACTACGGGGCGCATGTGGGTGATACGCGCATTTATCTTTACCGCGGCGGCATGCTGGAACAGCTGACTACTGACCATGTGTGGGATAGGCCGGATATGCGGCATGTTCTCAAACGCGCCGTTGGCCTGGATCAGCACCTGTCTGTTGATTTTATTGAGGGAGAGCTCAAGGCTGGCGATGTTTTTATCGTGATGAGTGATGGGGTCTGGGGCGCGCTGGATGAAAAAAGTATCCAGAAAGCGCTGACACTTTACGATGATCCATCGCTGCTCTGCAGTTACCTGACCAGAACCGCACTGGAGAAGGGTAGTCAGGATAATTGCTCTGCAGTTGCAATCAGGGTGACTGAGATCGGAGAAGACACGCTATCGGAGCTGATCGCCAGTGGCAGGAACCTGAAAGCGCCGGAAAAGTTAAATGTCGGTGATGTGCTGGATGATTTTGAGGTTGTTGAACCGTTGCACGAGTCACGTGCCAGCCTGTTGTATAAAGTGCGCCATGTACAGACGCGCCAGATGTTCGTGCTTAAAACCCTGCAGCCGTTGTTTGCTGAAGATAAAGATACCTGTGCCGCGTTGCTGAATGAGGAGTGGTTGTCTAAGCGTGTGGTTTCGCAGTATGTGCCGCAGGTGTACCCAGTTTCTGTAGAACGTCGCAGCAAGCTCTATTTCATTCTCAGCTGGCATGAGGGTGCTACATTGCAGGAGCGTCTGGATAACGGTCATCATTTTACGATGGCAGGCGTAGCGAAAATCGGAATAGATATGATGCGCGGCATTGGCGCGCTGCATAGGTTGAATATTATTCATCGTGATATCAAGCCGGCTAACGTGCATCAGGCCAGTGACCAGCGTCTGCGCATACTCGATCTCGGCATCGCGATCAGCAGCGGTATCGGGAAAATTGATGCAATGCAGAACCCGGGCACGCCAAGTTTTATGGCACCGGAACTGTTTGCCGGAGAAGTTGCAAATGCGAGTACGGATATTTATGCCGCGGGTGTGACGCTGTACCACTTGCTGACGCGTAAATACCCATACGGGGAAATCGAACCTTTTCAGCATCCGAAATTCGGTGAACCGGTGCCGCCATCCAGATACAGGCCTGAAACACCATACTGGCTGGAAAACATTATTTTGAAAGCGGTCGCCCGTAATCCGGAGTCCCGTTTTGAAACGGCGGAAGAAATGCTGCTGGCACTTGAATATGGCGAGCTGAAGCCGATTCTGGCACCTGCAAGAACGCCCCTGGTTGCCAGGGCAAGGTTTGTAAAATGGCAGTGGATTGCTATTTTTTCTTTAATTTTGAATTTTTTATTAATTTATTTATTAATCATCGTCTGATATCAGGGCGATATTTAAGTTTTACACAAAGGATTAAACAAGATGACTAGCTGGGTAAAAGTATTGTTGCTGGAAGATATTCCAAAATTAGGCGCACGTGTTGTACGCACCAAAGATAAGGAAATTGGCGTGTTTCGTCTGGCCGATGATCAGGTGTATGCTATCAATAATCAATGCCCGCATAAAGGCGGGCCGCTGTCACAGGGAATTGTCTATGGTGACAAAGTTGCCTGCCCCTTGCACAGCTGGAAAATCAGCCTGGTAGACGGCAAGGCGGAAGAACCTGACGTAGGTGAAACTGCATGTTTCAAAACCAAGGTTGAAGATGGTTTCGTATATTTAGAGTTAAAAGAGTAGTCAATTGATCAAGCAAACAAAATCTACCTGTTGTTATTGCGGAGTTGGGTGCGGTGTCATCATCCATTCCGAGAATAATGTGATTGTTGACGTGAAGGGCGACCCGGATCACCCTGCCAATTTTGGCCGCCTCTGCACTAAAGGCTCCACGCTGCATCTGACAGCCAAGCTGGATAACCGCCTGCTTTACCCGGAAATGCGCACAGAGCGTGAAGGTCAAAGGGTAAAGGCAAGCTGGGATGATTCGCTTGATTTTGTTGCTGATAAATTTGCGCAGACCATACAGCAGTATGGCCCTGACAGTGTGGCATTTTATATTTCAGGCCAGCTGCTGACTGAAGACTATTATGTCTTCAATAAACTGGCCAAAGGCCTGGTCGGCACTAATAACGTCGATTCCAATTCGCGTCTGTGCATGTCCTCTGCAGTTGCGGGTTATAAAGTCACGCTGGGGTCTGATGCACCGCCAGCCTGCTATGAAGACATAGACCATACAAATTGCTTGCTGATTGCAGGTTCAAATACCGCATTCGCCCACCCGATTATTTTCAGGCGCATCGAAGATGCTAAAAAGGCGAATCCGGACCTTAAGATTATTGTAGTGGATCCACGCAGGACCGATACTGCGGAGTCTGCTGATCTGCATCTGGCAATTCTGCCCGGAACGGATGTTGCCTTGTTTAACGGCATGCTGCATGTGCTGTTGTGGGAAGGCATGCTGGACGCTGGGTTTATTCAATCCAGCACCACCGGTTTTGAAGCATTGAAAGACACGGTTCGTGAATACACGCCGAAAATGGTCGCCGACATCTGCGGCATTAAAGAAGCGGATATTGTCACGGCGGCCAAATGGTTTGATGCGGGCCCAAGTTTATCGATGTATTGCATGGGTTTAAATCAGTCTGTTCATGGTACAGACAAGAATGCAGCGCTGATTAACCTGCATCTGGCAACAGGACAGATCGGCAAGCCTGGGGCAGGCCCGTTTTCACTCACCGGTCAGCCTAATGCAATGGGTGGACGTGAAGTGGGCGGTATGGCTAACCTGATGTCCGGGCATCGTGATATATCCAACGCAGAACACCGTGCAGAAATTGCAAAGTTATGGGGCGTTGATAGTGTACCTGAAACTGCCGGCAAGACAGCCGTGGAAATGTTTGATGCTGTAAAAGCGGGAGAGATCAAGGCAATCTGGATCGCCTGTACCAATCCGGCACACTCCATGCCAGACCTCAATAACGTGCTGGAGGCACTGGGTAAGGCTGAGCTGGTGGTGGTGCAGGATGCGTATAACAATACTACTACCGGTAAATATGCTGATGTGCTGCTGCCGGCAAGTACCTGGGGCGAAAAAGAAGGCTCTGTTACAAACTCCGAGCGCAGAATTACCCGCGTTAACCCTGCCGTTGCAGCGCCTGCGGAGGCGCGCCACGATTGGGCTATCATGGTGGATTTTGCACAGCGCCTGGAGAAAAGGCTGGGTAAGACATCTACTTTATTCCCTTATGCCGCAACAGAAGATATTTTTAATGAGCACCGCGAGACAACGCGCGGCCGCGACCTGGATATTACAGGCTTAAGCTATACGCTGCTGAATGAACGCGGCCCGCAGCAGTGGCCGTTTAAATCCGGTGATACCGCGGGTAAGGCACGTTTATATGCAGACGGGGTGTTTCCAACCGCAGACGGTAAAGCCAGGTTTGTTAATGCAAGTTATAAAGCGACGGCAGACAAGATCGATGCGCGCCATCCGCTGCATCTGTTAACCGGGCGTTTGCGCGACCAGTGGCATGGCATGAGCCGGACCGGTACTGTTGCGCAGCTCTTCAACCATGTTGAAGAACCCTTTATCTATATGAACCCGGATGATATGTCGCGCCGCCTGATCAATGATGGCGATATTGTCAAAGTCAGTAACAAGCGCGGCAGCTTGGTACTGCCGGTCAAGGCTTCCAATGATATTCAGGTGACGCAGACTTACATTCCCATGCATTGGGGCAGTGAGTTCATGAATGGTCTGGGGGTCAATGCCATGATGCCATCGGCATTCGACCAGACATCAAAACAGCCTGAGCTTAAACACACGGCAATCAAAGTGGAAAAACTGACCTTGCCATGGCGCATGACGGTAATGCGCTCTATCAAGGATCTGTCATCGCTGCAGAAGATACGAGGTTTGATGCCGAGGTTTCAATATGCAACCTGCGGGCTGTTTGGCCGCCAGCAGCATGGCTATACCGGTATGCTCATATTCAAAGCGGCGAATGATGCAGCGCCCGACCTGTCACTGATCGCCGAGATAGACGCCATTCTCGACATGACAGATGATATGCCGCTGCTCAACTATCAGGATGATAAACGCGGCATCAGCAAGCGTATTCTGGTTGAATCGTTCGGCGCTGAAGATTCAGACAAAAAAGTGACCGGCATCCGCTTGGTTGGCGAAACAATTGCTTCCGACTGGCTGAAAGAGGTCATGACCTCAGGAGAGTTTACTGCCGATATCAGAAGGTGGGCTTTAGCGCCGCTGAGTGCGCCGCCATCCGGCCATGCTGGCAGGGGCAAGGTTGTCTGCAGCTGCCTGGATGTGTCCGAGAATGAAATCATTGATGCTGTATCCAGAGGCGCTGACCTGATTACGCTTCAAAACAAGCTTAAATGCGGCACGCAATGCGGTTCGTGTGTGCCTGAGCTTAAGAAGCTGGTTACCGTTCATGGTAAAGCCTGACGGCTTGCCGCACCCTGAACGGTTAATGCCTCTGAGTAGCGCGGCAACCCAGTGTTTCGGGCGGCTTATACATGCGCAGCTTGTCAGTGATGCGTTGCCGCCATGATGCAGTTGCGCCCGGATTTTTTAGCAGCATAAAGGTAATCATCAGACTCTTTTACTGCGATATATTCATCCAGTTCTTCAGGCGTCGCGATTGCTACACCAATGCTTACGGTGATTTTTCCGGCAACAGGATGGGGTGTGGTTTCTATGGTATGGCGAATTTTTTCTGCTACTAAACGCGCGTCGAAAAGTTCGGTATTCGGCAGCAGCAGGAAGAACTCTTCACCGCCATAGCGCGCTGCAAAGTCGCTCTCACGCAGCGTGGATTTCAATGTCTGCGCCAGTTGCTGCAGGACGCTATCACCTATGGCATGGCCGTGGATATCGTTGACTTCTTTGAAGGAGTCAATATCCAGCATCAGTACTGCGTAATTGTTCTGTGAACGTTTCATGCTGATAAATTCGGAGTGCAGCCTTTCATTGGCTGATAAACGGTTGTGTAATCCTGTCAATGCATCATGCCTTGACAGGTGCCGCAGATCTTCATTGGCTTTAGACAGTTCGGTAGTGCGTGCCGCTATTTTCAACTCCAGCTCGGCATTCATCTCGATAATCTTCTGTTCCATTTTCTGGCGTTCAGTAATGTCGATGATGACGGTATGGGCACACATGAAATCACCCTCTTTGTTACGCTGAATACGGCCTGAAATAATGACCGTGATTGGCTGGAGATCGCGGCGTTTCAGCATGAATTCGCCTTCAACAAAATTGTTGTCTTTAAAGTGCTGATAGAACGCAGCGAACCCTTCACCCGTATCAGACCAGCTGTCAGTAAAGCGCTGACCTATCATTTCCTCCGGCGTTGCAAAGCCCAGTATTTGCGCCATTTTCTGGTTTGCGTCTAACCAGCCGCCGTTGATGTCAAGTGCCTGGTAGCCGACCGTGAGGTTTGTGAACATATTGCGGAACCTTTGCTCACTTTCCTGTATTTGCTGCTCTGCCAGATGCAGGCTTGTTGAGTTGATACAGATGCCGGAGAATTCAATCAGCTTGCCAAGCTTGTCATAGATCGGGCCGCCATAGCTGTCAATCCAGCGGATATGCCCTGTAGGCAGGATGACGCGGTAAAATGTCACGAAAGAATTCAGATTCCGGCTGGCTTCTTTTATCAGGTTTTCCGCCCCCTTGAGATCATCCGGATGCACTATTTTGCGCCAGCTCTCAAAGGAGGGTGTGTCAACTTCAGGGTTTAAGCCGAAAAGCTTATATAGCTGATCGGACCATACCATTCTGTCCGTGTCGATATACCAGCGCCACGCGCCTGCACTGACCGAGCGTTCGGCTAGCATCAGCAATTCATTGGTGGTTAACAGTTGTTTATCGATTTCCTCAAGCTTGTCGTGCTCTTTGCTGATTAACTGGTTGTGCCAGTAATTCCCCCTGGTGAGTACATAGCCCATCAGCCAGGTGGAAACCAGGAAAAACGTTATTGCGCTGATGCTTTCATCTGAAGCGTCGAATGACCAGTACGGCGGTGAGAAAATATAAAATGCAGATAAGGCCGAAAGAGTGGTAACGAGAAAACCGGGCTGGGTTCCGCAAAGGTAAAAGCATAAAAATGCAGCCGGATAAAACGTGATAAAAGTCAGCCCGGATTCAGGCGGCCATGCCCAGATGCGCAGCAGAAATGCAATTAAAAAAATAATGACCGCAATAGCGAGCCTTATCGGCAGCGACAGCTTTGCATGCAGGTCATTAAGATTAAGTTGCATTCCCATACAGAGCTTTCTTTATGGAATTTCTGCTAGTTAAGCATATTCAATCTTTAAATAGCAAATTTTTTATTAAATGTGGCTTAAGGGGGTATGCAATCTATGTGTTTGAGCTGATTGGTTAATTCATTGATGTGCATCAATATGTGTGGAAACAGGCTTCCGTTTACCTTTATCAGGAACACAAATCCCTATTTTTTTATTGGGAATTATCGTAAAGTGTTAACTAATGTAAATTGTTGATTATTGTTAATGATGCACGTCGCACATCAAGCCTGTATAAGGCTGGCAGGCGTATGGCATAGTAGTGCAAAGTGAGGAAAGATTGAATCTTTGGGTATGTGGCGGCGTGGCAGTATTGAATGACAAGATGATTTTTCCTGATAGCAGAGTGATTGATAATGAATGATTTATTAGAGACACCTTTATTGAATAATGAGATCAAGGTTGACGCCGATGATGTCAGTTTAGGCATGTATGTGACTGCGCTCGATATTCCATGGGAGCAGTCCCGTTTTATATTTAAAGGCTTCCTGATCGAAGAGGAAAAAGAGCTCAATGAGATCAGGAAGGTATGCAAGTACATTATTGTAGACAAAGACCGTTCGGTTAATGTCACCTTCAAACTGAAGGCAGCACAGCCTGAAAAAAACAAACCGGTTGCGCAGGGTGATTTGCTGCAGCAGTTTCTTGCTGATGAGGCTAAAAACGGCAAGCCGAAACCTGCCCCGGTCAAAGCGGTTGAAGTTGCAAAGCCGGTCAAGCCTGCTGAAGTTCCAGCAAAACCTACAGGCACGCTTGCTTCAAGCCTGCATGCAGAAGCTGCGGCTCCTGTTCATGACAGTAAAGCCGCAGAGACGCCCCCGGCCGCTGCCAGGCCGCGGCTGTTCAGGTCGATTATTTCACCGCTGGTGGATATGATCAGCGGCACGCCCAAGGTTAAAGAAAATTTCAATCCAAACAAAATACATCAATCCAAAAAGCATCTGAATACTTCAGTCAAAGAAGATATGCGGCGCATGCAATTAGCCAAAGACCTGCGCGCGCAGTTCGAGTTCAGCAGCAGCCCCATTTCAGACAAGATGACCAATTACGTGACCACGGCATCTCTGGCGCAGGAAATGCCGGTTGCCAAAGTGACGCAGAATAATTTTATGGATGTAGCGCAGACGACTCTGGCGCTGGATATGAATGATTCGTCATTGCATGAATCCGTTAACGTTGCCAAAGAAGCGGTGGCTGATGTGGTTGAAAGCATTACGCGCAACCCGGAAGCGATGCAGCTGGTGAATAACATCAGAAAGCTGGATGAACATTCCTACCAGCACGCGATTGACGTGTCGCTGCTGATGGTCGCGCTTGGCCGTGAGATGTGCCTTTACAAGCAGGATCTGATCGAGGTCGGGCTGGGCGGCATGCTGCACGACGTAGGTGAAGTCAAGCCTAAAGGCGTGTCCAAAATCAATAGCATCAAAAATATCACAAAGTTCAGGGTGTATAAGGATGACCATGTGCAAAATGGCATTAATATCGCCATGAAATCCAACCAGAGCAAGATTGTCAGGGAGATTATCGCAAACCATCATGAGCACTTTGATGGTACCGGCTACCCCATGGGCAGAAAAGGCGGCCAGATAGGGCTTTATGGCAATATGATCTGTATTGTTGATACCTATGTGTCTTTGATCAATGGCCGTAACTGTGAAGTCGCGCTGCCGCCGAATAAAGCGCTGGATTTTATGTATAAGCAGAAAGGCCGCTTATTTCATCCGCAAATGCTTGATCAGTTCATTCAGGTGATCGGCATTTATCCGGTCGGCACGATGGTCAGGTTAAATACCGGTGATGTCGGTTTTGTGATTAAACAGAACAAAACCTGGCGCATGAAGCCTGTCATCATGGTGGTGATGAACAAGCACAGGGAAAAGCTGGAGACTCCAATCCACATTGACCTGATGAATCAGCCCAAGAATAAAAAAGAGATCATGATTCACTCAGACTTGCCGATGGATGCTTTCGGATTGAAAGTGGAAGATTACCTGACCACGTGATGGCTGCGCCATCACAAAAGACGCAATGACTCATGCGCATGGCAGGCATGATTTAGCGGGTATATCTAACCTATACTTTGAATGGACGCTAGCTGGGCGAGTTGCCAGCGCCGGCATGTTTCTCCGATGTGCTGGTTCACACCCAGGGCTTATTAAAAAGGGCTCTTAATTCATCAAGTGCGATGTCAGCCTTTTTCAATAATGCATCTTTATCTTTGAAGTAATGGGCCGGTTCATTCACATGAGGGGACATGGCCTCTTCAGCGGCAATCCATTGCAGCCTTTTTTGAATGACGGCTAATTTATCTTCCAGCCGGTTTAATTTGGACTTAATAGAAGCATCGTGCATTTTCTTACTCCCATTGATCATACAGGTTTACTGATTAGTGCATATTACGCCAACTTTTATGAACATTTAATAGGGATGGAAATTTGACGGTAACATCGCTGCGGAAAATCCATCAGCACTGTTATTCGTGAAAATAAATGGCAGAATTTTAAGCAGACCATGCTTTCCTGATAGCTTAAGTCAAGCCACCTATTACGGTTCGGGAAATTTTTTAATAGAATCTGGCTAAAAAGTTTAATTAATTAATAAAAACAAGCTCAGGTAAATTAAACTTGGAACATAAACTTTAAAGGTTAGCGCAATGGCAGAAAAAGAATACGACGCAGATTCGGTAAAGGTATTAAGGGGGTTGGAACCAGTGCGTGCCAGACCCGGCATGTACACCCGGACGGATTCACCTACGCACATTGTTCAGGAGGTGATTGATAACGCGGCAGATGAGGCATTGGGCGGCCATGCCACCAATATTCACGTCACTGTTTTCAAGGATGGCGCGGTAGAAGTCACTGATAATGGCCGCGGCATTCCGGTGGAAGTTCCTAAAGGTGAAACCCAGCCAGCCGTAGAGCTCGTATTTGTGCAGCTTCATGCCGGGGGTAAATTCGATAAAGAAGATGAAAGCAGCTCTTATCGCTTCTCGGGTGGCCTGCATGGCGTAGGCGTTTCTGTCACGAATGCTTTATCTACCCGGCTAGAGGTGAAGGTGAAGCGTAACGGCAAAATGTATAATCTGTCTTTTGAGAACGGCAACTGCGTTGAGCCATTAACCGAAACTGGCAAGTGCCTGAAGCGGGATACCGGCACCACAGTGAAATGCTGGCCTGACACTAAATACTTTGATTCCCCGAAAGTTTCAATTCAGCAGCTTGAACACCTGATCAAATCCAAGGCGGTGTTGTTGCGCGGTGTCAGCGTGACACTCTCGATTGAAGGCAGTGATGGTTTTGAAGAACGCTCATGGACCTATGCGGATGGCTTGCCGGAATACCTGGATGAACTGATCGGTGAGCGTGAAATCGCGGATGATGAAGTGCCGATCCCGATTATTTCCGATGAGTTCTATCACCAGGAAAATACCGACGGCATCTCTAAAGGCGAGGGTGCTATATGGGCATTGTTCTTTGGTGCAGGCGGCGGCCGCGGCGAATCCTATGTGAACCTGATTCCTACACTCTCTGGCGGCACACATGAAGCCGGTATGCGTAATGGGGTATTCGAGGCGGTTAAGTCGTTCATGGAGCATCACGGCATGATGCAGCGCGGCATTAAAGTCTCATCGGAAGATGTCTGGAATAACGTCTGCTATGTGCTGGCGGCCAAGGTGCTGGACCCGCAATTCCAGGGCCAGACTAAAGAAAAACTGACCAACCGCGATGCAATGAAGATGGTGGCATCCGCCGTGAAGCCACTCATGGAGAACTGGCTGACGCAGAATGTAGAACATGCAAAGCGTATTTCTGATTTAGTGAACCGTTCTGCCGCTGCCCGTAATAAATCCACACAGAAAATTGAAAAGCGCAAAACCAGCGGCATCAATCTCATGCCGGCCAAGCTCACTGACTGTGAAGCTGCCGGTACGCTGGAAGCCGAACTGTTTCTGGTAGAAGGCGACTCTGCCGGTGGCAGCGCCAAGATGGGGCGTAATAATGAGTTCCAGTCTTTATTGCCGCTGCGCGGCAAGGTATTAAACACCTGGGAGGTTGATGCAGGGCGCATATTTGCCAATTCTGAAGTGCACGACATATTTGTGGCGCTCGGTATCGAGCCGCACACACTGAAAGACAACCCGGACTTTTCGGGTCTGCGCTACGGCAAGCTATGCATATTGTCGGATGCGGACGTCGACGGTTCGCACATTCAGGTGCTGCTGCTGACCATGCTGTTAAGGCACGCGCCTAAACTCATCGAGCGTGGTCATGTGTATATTTCGCAGCCGCCGCTGTATCGCATTGATGTGCCGGCACATGGCAAGAACAAGCCGCTGCGCAAGATTTATGTATCGGATGATGCTGAAAAAATATCCACGATTGAGAAACTCAAGCGTGAAGGCATTGCAGAGGAAAAACTTGGCATTCAGCGTTTTAAAGGTCTTGGCGAAATGAACCCGGAGCAGCTATGGGAAACCACGTTATGCCCTGATACGCGCCGTTTGGTGCAGGTGCGTTTGCCGGAAGGTGAAGTGGAAGGTGCGCTTAAGATGTTTGATATGCTCATGGCAAAGAATGAGTCAGCGGCCAGAAAAGAATGGATGGAGCGTCGTGGCAATGATGTGGAGGCAGATGTTTAATGGATACCAGTATGCAAGATAATAATAACGAAGAAAATGCAGTACCGATTGGTGAATATGCAGAAGAAGCCTACCTGGCCTATGCCGTATCCGTAGTAAAAGGACGTGCGCTCCCTTCGGTAGAAGATGGCCAGAAACCGGTGCAGCGCCGCATCCTGTATGCAATGAAAGAAATGGGTCTGGTGTCAGGCGTCAAGCCGGTGAAATCAGCCCGCGTGGTTGGTAACGTACTGGGCATGTACCATCCGCATGGCGACAGTTCAGCTTATGAAGCTGCCGTGCGTCTGGCGCAGGACTTTACCTTGCGCTACCCATTGATTGACGGCCAGGGTAACTTCGGCTCGCGTGACGGTGATGGCGCTGCCGCAATGCGTTACACCGAGATGCGTTTATCGCCGATTGCTGATTTGCTGCTATCTGAAATTGACCGCGGCACTGTTGATTTTCAAAGCAACTATGATGGCGCCTTTCAGGAGCCGGTGATGCTGCCGGCACGTTTGCCGATGATGTTATTGAACGGTGCCTCCGGTATTGCCGTGGGTATGGCCACTGAAATGGTGCCGCATAACATGCGCGAGATTGCAAACGCAGTGCTGCACATCATGGATAACCCGCACTGCACCACGGCTGAGTTTATGCAGCATGTGCCGGGCCCGGACTTTCCCGGTGGCGGCCAGCTCATTACACAAACCGCGGATATTCTTTCTACCTATGAAACCGGGCGAGGTTCATTAAGGCTGCGGGCACGATGGATTGTCGAGCCGATGGCACGCGGCCAGTGGCGCATTATTATCAATGAATTGCCGCACGGGGTTTCTGTGGAAACGATACAGGATGAAATTCTGGCAATTTCCAACCCCAAGCCGAAAAAAGATAAAAAGACGATAGATCAAGACCAGCTGCTGGTAAAACAATCTGCCTTGAGCATGATTGATACGGTAAAGAGTGAAGGCAAGAAAGATGTACGCCTGATCATCGAACCCAAGACCAGCAAGGTTTCCAGCGATGAGCTGATGGCATTCCTGCTGCTGCATACCAGCATGGAAGTGTCATGCCCGGTCAATATGGTGATGATTGGTACTGATGGTTTGCCTGCACAGAAAGGCATGGTGACCATCCTTAAAGAGTGGATCGCATTCCGCCTCAATGTCGTGCGCAGGCGCTGCCAGTTCGACCTGGATAAGATTAATAAGCGTATTCATATTCTGGAAGGGCGCATGATCGCCTTTCTGCATATTGATGAAGTGATCAAGGTCATCCGTAATTCAGATGAACCAAAAACGGATTTGATTGCCGCTTTTCAGCTCACTGAAATTCAGGCGGAAGATATACTGGAAATCCGCTTGCGTCAGCTGGCGCGCCTTGAAGGTTTCAAGATTGAAAAGGAACTCAAAGACTTGCGTGAAGAAGCCGATGGCTTGCAAACCATCCTGGGTAGCGATACGAAACTGCGCAGGCTCACTGCAAAAGAAATCAAACAGGATGCCGAGAAATATGGCGATGACCGCCGTACCCTGATTGAACCGGTCGAGCGTGCGCAGGGCGGCCAGAAAGCCTTTGTGGTGGATGAGCCGGTGACGATTCTACTGTCTAAAAATGGCTGGATCAGGGCAAGGCAGGGGCATGGCATTGAGCGTGATTCAATCACCTGGAAGTCTGGCGATGCAGAGTTTGCCGTGATTGAAACACGTACGGTTCTGCCGATTGTACTGTTGGATACGAACGGCCGGTGCTATGCATTTGATGCTTCGACGGTACCCGGCGGTAAAGGCGATGGCATCCCTCTGAGTTCGATAATCGAGGTACAGAACGGCGGCAAGCTGATTCATGCCATTTCGGGTAAAGAAGACGACAGATACCTGTTCACCACATCAAACAGCTATGGGTTCATTGCGCCGCTAAAAGGCCTGGTGGCAAGGCCAAAAGCCGGTAAGGCGTTCATGAAGCCGGAAGGTAATGCTGTGATTCTGCAGCCGATCAAGCTGGATACGAGAACACACGTTGCTGTCACATCATCTGAGAATAAACTGTTGGTATTTCCGGTAGACGAAGTGAATGAATATCCGAATGGCGGCAAAGGCGTGCGCATGATGGATATTCCGGATAAAACGACATTGTCCCGTGTTGAGTTGAGTGATGGGCTCTCTGCCACTGCTATCATTAAAGGTAAAACCAAAGTGATTGAGGGCGAGGCACTGGGCAAGTTCATGCTGAAACGTGCCAAAAAAGGGCATGCGGTTCAGGATAGCAAACCTGCGGTCAAAAAACAGCCGACTCTGTTTTAATCGCGCGGCTGGTAAGGGCAGGCTGCTGTCACCATCACTGGAGTGATTGTAATAGCAGCCATGCAAGCCGTTTGAGTTAGTTGTTTAAATTTTTATAGCTGGAGTATTGGATTTGTCAGGAACCCCGTCATCATGGGTGGTCGAGCATGCCGCATTCATCGGTAAAGGTGGGCGGGTGCTGGATCTTGCCTGCGGCAGTGGCCGCCATGCAATTTGGCTGGCCGGGCAGGGTTATATGGTTGATGCGGTTGACCGCGACCCTGAAGCGATAGCCGGTTTGCAAGGGATTGCAAATATTAACGCAGGCATTGCTGACCTTGAGACTGGAAACTGGCCGGCCACTGATCAGCGATATGATGGAATCATCGTGAGCCGGTATTTGTTCCGGCCTTTGTTAGAGGTGCTTTCGCAAATGCTGAACCCTGGCGGCGTGTTGATTTATGAAACTTTTATGGTCGGGAACGAGCGCTACGGCAGGCCGAGCAATCCGGATTATCTGCTGCGGCCCGATGAGCTTAAGTTAGTTTACACGCCATTGTTGGAGGTTCGTGCATTTGAGCAGGGTAAGGTTGAAAAGCCCGTGCCTGCCGTAATGCAGCGGATTTGTGCTGTCAAAAGCCATCATCCACAGTAAGGCGGCGGTTTCTGCCAGGTGTGGTGTCCTGAAAAGCCTTGATGATTTCAAGCATCAAACTCTTCTTTGTAGTTTTCCGGGTCAATGCCGCACATTTTCAAGGGTTCGATCAGGCGGTCGCGCTTGATTTTGGCGCTGGCCAGTATGTAACCGCGAATCACATGCTGGCGCGCTACCGGGGCATGGTCGTAGCCAGCGACTTCTTCAATGATTCTGGTCACTTTGCGCCTTGCCATGGAGCGGAACAGGGCGGGAACATATTTAAGAAGCTCGTTGAACAGCTCTTCAGAGTCAGCATGCCATTCACCCTGCTTAGGCAGTTCCGGCACAAAACCGTACTCATCTTCGTTTAATTCACGCCATACCACTACAGAATTACCATCCGGGTCAGCGACATGCGCTTCCAGCTCCAGGGCCGGTGTGCGTTGAACTTCATACAGTGCGCGGCCGCCGGCTCCGATCAGTTTGTCAAAAGCTACTTTTACATCCGGCACGCTGACCCTTAATGTGACCGGGCGCGCAATCTGGTTCACGTGAATAAGTCGCAAAATCACGGAGCCTGAATCAAGGTCAATAAACCCCTCACCGTGCTTTACTTTCTGCAAGCCGATTAACTTGCCCCAGAACGCTTCTGACCGAGCCAGGTCGCAAACAGGTACATCAACGTGTGTAACGCCAAAAAACATATAGAACTCCTAAACGCCGGTATTTTGCAGGGGTATTTCGTGGTGATGCCGGGTGCTGCAGTCCGAGCAATAGATTTTGCCTATGCGTACGTGATAGATGACTTTCTCGCCAGCTTCAACTTCGCGTATGCAGCTGTCACACAGGGTACCCACGTCCATCGTGATTTCATCAAAGCCTTCAAACGGTTTTTCTATGCCGCCCACAACGCGTGCAAAAGGTGTGGCTTTAACAATGTCGCGTCTGTAAAAGCCTTCCATTTCCATGAATCTCTGTATCATGGGTTCTGGCAAGCCATGCTTCTGCAGGCAATGCAGCATAAGCGATTCACGGTGATCAAACAGTTCATCCGATATCACCATCCAGTGATGCGAATTACGCGGCCTGTCGCCAAAATACACTTTTTCCCCCGTGAGTATCTGGCGAATAAAAAGGTATTGTTTTTCAATTAAGCGCTGTTTGGTGACACCGCTAAAAAATGAGGCAAGTTTTTCATCTGCATACACCAGTGTATAAAAGTCTGTGAGCACTGTTGTAAGCAGTTTTCCATCCTGCAGCGCTGCCCATAACGCGGCGTCCGGCGGCGGATACTTCGCGCTATCATCTTCTTCTGGTTTTTTGTGACTATCGCTGCGGCTGTTCTGGCGTAAGTCACGCAGCGTAAAAGCGTCACTATGGATGTCATGAGGCGCGGCACCATGTCTGGCGGCAAGCAGGGTGCCGTTGTCAACCATTTCAGCAAGTCCGGCAAGGTAAACATTCCAGTGATGCACATTCTGGTGCCGTGCAAATGCAACTTCATCTGCACGTCCTGCACAGGTGTTTTCCGGCACTGCGGCAGTGCCGGATATGCACTCGTAGTAATGAAAGTTGCTATGCGCTTGCTCAAGCTCCCTTAATTGGTCATGCAGGTAAAACCGGTCCTGGTTTCTGCCGCCGTGATAAAGGTGAATCTCATGTCGATGATTGTGATGCAGGGCGTCGCGCACGATCCCAAGGAGTGGAGCCATGCCTGTTCCGGTGCCGATTAGCAGCAGGGGGTGGTCACTTGCTGTAGCCTGGTAATGGCAGCTGCCTTCGGCGTTTTGAATATCAATGCCATCGCCGACCTTAAGTTCATCGATGAGCCAGTTGCTCATGATGCCGCCATCCTGGCGCTGAACGTGCAGTTCCAGAAAGTAATCTTCAGCTGGCAGGCTGGCAAGCGAATAGCTGCGTGTTATGCCGTCCGGGCGGCGCAGGTTAACAAACTGTCCGGCTTTGTAAATGAAGGCCTCCGGCGGTTCCAGCAGTATTTTGCAGACATACGGCGATAGCATTTCCTTGCTGTGAACCAGAACTGTCTGGAAAAGGCCGGATGGCGCAGTAATGTGCATGTCGCCCATGGGCGTACACTGGCACGCCAGAAAGTGGTTCTCTTTTACGAGTTCCGGTGATAATCCTTTCTGGGCTACCGGCGGAATGTCACCATGTGTACATTGCTGTACGCATATATGGCATACGCCGCTGCGGCAGGAGAAAGGAATGTTGATGCCTTGACGCAATAAGGCGTCAAGTACGTTTTCAGCTTCGCGTGAATGAATGTCACGGATCTGGTTGTCATTAGTCTGGTATTTTAGGTAGGCCATGGTTTTGATCTGTTGTTACGTTTTTAATGGATGGCTTTCCAGGGTTTCAAGCAGTTTTTTTGAAAATTTCTTGGCATCCATGAAAATCATGCCGAGATTCTTGCTGGGTTTAGCCGCGACGGCCAGAATGGTGTTGGGCCCGGCCTGCACCAGCAGCATCACGCCTTGCTCGCCTTCGACCAGCACCAGTTTCAAGTTGCCGCGCTGTACTTCCTGTGCAGCACGTTGCGCCAGTGCCAGCAGTGACGCGCACATTGCCCCGAAGCGGTCAGGGTCGACGTTATTGCCAAGCACAGCGGCGAGGCTGAAACCGTCGCTTGAAATACATGCCGATGCTTCAATGTCGTCAGAGGTTGCATTCAGCTCGCGTAATACAGACCTTAAGGCTGATGTACGTGCCTCTTCAGGAGATTTTTGAGTGCTATACATATGAAACGCTCCCCGGGTAGTCTGGCTGGTTCAAAATGGAAAGACCCCGTTGCAGTACATTGCTGCTCCGGGGTGGCTTGTTATTACAACGATGCTTCTACCAAAGGCATGTTGCTGCGTGATTTCGTTAACACCATGCCGAGGTTGGCTGATTTGCGGCATACAAAGCAGGCAACCTGCTCTTCGTTTTTACCGCGGATAAAGATGTGGATCAGGTTGTCACTGTTGATGATGATTTCCTGAAAGTAATGATGGCCGTCTTCTGAAAGGCCGCGCGCTTTTTTGAAGATGCTTTCAATCATTTTTACGTTAGGGCCCTGGAACAGGTCAGCGGTAGCCGCTGCAAGCAGCTCAACGACTTCTGTAGGCTGTGAGTCTACAGATTTAATGCCGAGCAGCATGCCGCTGGCAAGGTCGATATAGCCGGCTGCCAGGCATTCAGGGATTGAGGCGGTGGCGGCTTGTAAAGCGTCATTTAATTTGGTCATATAAAATCCTTTTTAATTAATAAATCATTTGTTGCGATTGTTCTACTGTTTTTACTGCTTCATCACTATCCATCACGATCCATCAGTTGACTGATAGATGATTCTTTAAAATACTGGCGGGGTTCACACCCTGTTTGCAAAGGCTTCCAGGAATTTGACTTGCGCTTCAGACTGCACCCAGCGCGGTTCAATTCTCCGTACATATTCCAATGCGCTGAGCGATCTTTTTCCTTCCCAGATCAGATGCGCGGCGAGCACGGTTCCTGTGCGGCCAAGACCGGCACGGCAGTGCACCGCGATTACCTGGCCCTGTGCGAGCAGGGTTTCAATCAGTTTGCATATACGGATCCCTTGCTCGACGGTGGGGGCTTCCATGTCGGGGATAGGCTCCCAGATACTGCGGATTCCGAAAGGTTCAAGCTTTGCGTTATCCAGGGCGGTTTCTGTCAGCGTGATCAGTGTGGTTATGCCTACACGCTGCAGTGCCTTCAGGTCATATTCCATATCAAAATAAACGCCTGGCACCGGTGTGCCGGCTAGCTTTCCTTTTTTAAGCCACAGGAATCCGCGTGGTCCGGACTGGCTTCTTGACCCTGCAAGTGCTGCTTTTGGTAATGGTTTTGCCGGTATCACGGATTCATCAAGATGCTTCGGCGGCGTTCCCGGGCTGGCT
>Ga0208882_1000485_pt1 | contig 18001 bp, 12 predicted proteins | sample LakWasMet14_LOW5_2_FD_183862 | JGI IMG/M metagenome (GOLD analysis project Ga0208882, IMG submission 183862) | Freshwater sediment methanotrophic microbial communities from Lake Washington under simulated oxygen tension - Sediment Metagenome... | ecosystem: Environmental > Aquatic > Freshwater >...
ACGGCCTCGCGGTCGTACCGGGGACTCCTCGCTGACGGCCTCGCGGTCGTACCGGGGACTCCTCGCTGGCGGCCTCGCGGTCGTACCGGGGATATCCCCACCTACAGACGTCTGTCGGTGGGGAGTCCTGCGGTGCGACCGCGCTCAGCCCGACCGCAGCCCCTCGGGCACCATGAAGCGCCGCGCGAAGCCCCTCCGCCGGACGCCCCGGTCGGCCTCGTTGCCCGCCCCTTCGGCGTAGGCCGAGAGCGCCGCCGCGAAGGCCCCCTCGTCGGTCGCGCGTCGACCGTCGACCTCCCAGAGAGCGACGAGCAGCTCGGCGGCGAGCATCGGCTGCGGCGTCAGCGCGTCGAGCATCGCCCTCGCCCGATCGACCAGCGGCGCCACCGCGTCTCCCAGCCGGGCGCCTGCCCGTAGCGCCGCCGCGACCGCCGACGCGGCCTGCGCGGGCGCCTCGGCCTCCGCCGCGACCGAGGCGACCTCCTCGCATCGAGCGCGCAGCGTCGGGTCGTCGGCGTCGGTGGCCAGCGCGAGGTAGAGCCGCTCGATGCGCGCGGCCTCGGCCAGCCTGCGGTGCCCGAGGCGCGCGGCCTCGGTGAGCGCGAGCGCCAGGTCGTCCTCCGCGGGGCGGTGCTCCCCGAGCGCGCGACGCACGGCCCCGCGGTTCTCCAGCGAGACGGCCGCGGTGCGGGCGTTGCCGACGCGCAGCGCCAGCGAGCGGGCCTCGTCGAAGGCGTCGAGGGCGTCGCCGAAGCGGCCCACCTGCGCCAGCGCGGCGCCGCCGTTGAGGAGCGCGATGGCCTCGCGTCGACGGTCGCCGGTGCGCTGGTAGCCCGCCGCGGCGTCGCGGTAGAGGCGCAGCGCCCGGTCGAAGTCGGAGCCCTCCTCCAGCAGCACGTACGCGAGCGTGTGCGCGGCGCGGGCCTGCAGCCAGGGGTCGTCGACGCCCTGCGCGGCGCTCATCGCGGCGGCGGCGCGCTCTCGGGCCTCGGCGATGCGGCCGCGGTCGGCGTAGAGCAGCGCGAGCTCCATGGTGGCGGCGGCTCCCCAGCGCGCTCCCGGGGGCGAGAGCGCCTCGGCCGATCGGCCCGCGCGCTCGGCGTGGGCGACGTCGTCGACCATGCGCGCGTGGTGGCACCAGCGCCACTGCACCTCGGCGCGGGCGGCGTCGTCCATCGAGGCGGTGAGGTCGTCGAGGAGCGTGAGGCCCTCGCGCTGCAGGGCGCGGTCGCCGGCGAGCTGGAGGGCGGTGTCTCGGGCGGTGAGCGCTCGCCAGCAAATATCGGGGCGTCGGGTGAGCGAGAGCACGCGGGCGGTGTGCTCGCAGACCGCGCGGGTCGCTCCCAGCGCCGCGGCGCGCTCGGCCGCGACGGACCACGCGTGCGCGGCCCGCTCGGGGAGCTCGGCGAGCAGCCAGTGGGGACCGAGCTCCTCGGGGGTGACGTCGTCCTGGGCGGAGAGCCACGCGGCGGCCTGGCCGTGGAGCGAGGCGCGCTCGCCGGGAGGCCAGAGGCCGTGGGCGACGTCGGCGAGGAGGGCGCTGCGAAACTCCAGCTCGGTGCAGCGGGCGAGGCGCGAGTCGGACTTCACCGAGAGCAGCGCGCGGCGGCGGAGGGCGTCGAGGGGCGCTGGGGAGGCGCCGAGGTCGACGGCTCCTTCGAGCCAGGCGGTGCGGCCGAAGACGCTGGTGCGCTTGACGAAGTCGCGCTCGCTGGCGCCGAGGCGGTCGAGCGCCGCGCGGTGCGTCGCCTCGATGCCCGGGGGGATCACGTCGTCGTGGGAGGGGTCGAGCGCGAGTCGGGCGAGGGCTTCGAGGAAGAGGGGGTTGCCCTCGCCGCGGTCGACGAGCCCGGCGTCAGGGCGGCCGAGGACGGAGGTGACCAGGGCCGCGGCGGCGTCGCGAGGGAGGGGAGAGAGCGTGCGGGTGGAGGTGGCAGCGACGAGGTCACGGAGCTGCGAGGCGGCGTCGGGGTCGGCGGTCATCCAGAGCGCGAGGGCGGGGGCATCGGGGGCGTCGCAGAGGGAGGCGAGCAGCGCGCGGGACGAGGCGTCGAGCCAGTGGGCGTCGTCGATGGCGAGCACGACGGGGCCATCGCGGGAGAGGCCTCGGAGGACGGCGGAGAGGGCGCCGAGGGCGCCGTCGAGGGCCACCTGCGGGTCGCGCACGGCGGCGCGAGGAGAGAGCGAGGCGGCCACGAGGGGATCGACCGCGGCGAGGGCCTCGCGCAGGGCGGCCATGGGGGCGTCGCAGCGGGCGCGGTCGCAGCGCACCCGGAGCACCCGCGCGGAGGAGGAGGTGGCGAGGCGGCGGAGGGCCTCGTCGAGGGTGCGGGTCTTGCCGATGCCCGCGACGCCGAGGAGCAGCGCGGCGGCGGGGCGGAGGGAGGCGGCGGCGAGGTCGAAGGCGTCGAGGAGGGTCGCGAGGTCGGTGCTGCGGCCGACGAAGGGCGGGGCGTCGGAGGGAGTGACGGAGGACGCGGGGTCGGCGGGGAGCGGGGAGGAGGTTCCGTCGGGGCGGAGGGAGAGGGGGGTGGAGGCGCGGAGGAGGGAGGCGGTGGTGGCGTCGAGGCCGAGGCCTGGGAGCGCGGAGGCGGCGAGGGCGAGGTCGGCCACGGAGCGAGCGAGGCTGGGGACGGCGGTGGGGACGGAGTGGCCCGTGGCGACGCCGACGTGGTCGGCGGTGAAGGACGCGGCGCGGGCGAGGCGGAGGGCGCGGTGGGCCTCGTCGCCGGTCCAGCGGTCGAGGCCGAAGGCGACGAGGGCGGAGGCGTCGGGGAGCAGCGTGTAGCGGGCGCCGAGCTCGCGGGCGAGGCGCTCGAGGAGGCCGTGGTCGCGGACGCCGCGGGCGAGCACGGCGGTGACGAGGCGCACCTCCTCGGGGAGCGGCGCGGCGCCGGGCTCGGCGGCGGGGTCGGAGAGCGACGGGGGCGGGAGCGCACGGAGCGCGGCGGAGAGCGAGGCGGCCGAGGGGAAGCGGGCGTCGCGATCGCGGGCGAGGCAGCGGTGGATGATGGCGCAGAGCGCGGGGGGGAGGTCGGGGCGGAGCGAGGCGAGGCGAGGCGCGGGGTCGAAGGCGATGCGGAAGAGGATCGCGAGGGTGGTGTCGGCCTCGAAGGGGAGGCGCTGGGAGAGGGCCTCGAAGAGGGTGACGCCGAGGGACCAGAGGTCCGCGCGAGGGTCGATGTCGCGGTCGCCGCGCACCTGCTCGGGGGACATGTACGCGGGGGTTCCGACGAGGGCGCCGGTGGGGGTGGTGGAGGCGGCGGAGGAGCGGCGGGCCACGCCGAAGTCGAGGAGCTTCGCGTGGAGCGCCGAGGGAGCGGAGGCGGGAGGCGCACAGAGGAAGACGTTGGCGGGCTTGAGGTCGCGATGGATGACGCCGCGCTGGTGGGCGTGGTCGAGGGCGTCGGCGAGCTGGAGGCCGAGGGTGATGGCGTCGACGGGGGAGAGGGCACCGCGGGCGAGGCGGGCGGAGAGGGTCTCGCCGTGGAGGAGCTCGAGCGCGAGGAAGAGGGACGGCGAGGAGGGGGCGGAGGGGGAGAGGGAGAGGTCGGCGTGGCCGTGGTCGAGGAGGGCGGCGATGTGCGGGTGGGAGAGCGAGGCGGCGATGGCGGCCTCGCGCTCGGCGCGCTGGCGATCGGCGGGAGAGAGCGGGGAGAGGAGCTTCAGGGCGACGGGCGCGGCGTCGGGCTCGGAGGCGAGGCGGGCGGCGTAGACGTCGGAGGTTCCGCCGCGCGCGAGGTGGCGCAGGAGCGTGTAGGGGCCGACGGAGAGACCGGGTGCGAGCGGGGAGAGCGGGTGCATGGCGGAGATGGAGGAGAGGGAGGATAGCGGGAGCCGCGGAGAGAAATGACCCGAATGGGGGAGAGCGGCAGAGGGCGCGGAGGGTGTACGCGGGGGGGGGCGGTGCGGGGTGCGAGGGGGGCCGTGGATTGCACCCGCCGCCACCCCGCCGCCATCCACCGCCACCCCCTCGTCTCCTTATCTTTCCGGCCCCTTTCGCACGGCCCGCCGCCTGCTCTCCATCGCGGCGTGACGCCCTCCAACGCCCACGAGTCCGTCGTCCTCTGGCTTCGCGACGACCCCTCGCGGCTGAGCACGCTGCTCGGCCTCACGGGCCATGAGCCCTGCTCCCCCACGCTCGCCGTCGAGGACTCCGCCCTCCGCGCCGCGTACCCCATCGAGGTCACCCCCGACCTCGTCCTACGAGATCCCGTCTCCGGCCACTGGGTGCTCGTCGAGGTGCAGCGACAAGCCGATGGGGCCACAGGCGCGACGATGGTTCCTCGCGATGGCGGCGATGGCCAATCAGCATGGACCGCACGGCGAGCTGGTGGTCATCACGCACTCGGCGAGCGTTGCCCGCTGGTCGCTCCACGTCGCCAGTCATCGCAGCGGCGGTACCCGCTGGGGCGTCACGCCCACCGTGCTGCGACTCGGACCCAAGCAGGCCGATGCGCTCCTCGCGAACGGTCCGCCCGAGCTCTCGGTCTTCGCTGCCTGGGTCATGCAGAACCGTCGCGGCCCCGGCGCGGTCGACCTCGCGCGCCGCGCCATCGCACGCACCGAGGCCATCGCGGACGCGCAGTTGCGACAGCGAATTCAGTGGAGCATCCTGACCGTGCTGCATCCGGCGGTCGTTGAAAAGGTGAGGAGCATCGCGATGATCGACATCAGCCAGCTACCCAGAAACCCTGCCCTCGAACGATGGGTGTCCGACATCCACGCGGAGGCCTACGGTCGCATGCTCCTCCTGGCGCTGCGAAAGCGAAGCATCGTGACGACCCCCGCCGACGAGGCGCGCATCGCCGCGTGCACCGACCCGGCCCAGATCGAGCGCTGGTTCGAGCGCGCCGTCACCGCCACCGGCATCGACGAGGTCTTCGCCGAGCCGTAGAGCCCTATCGGCTCTACACATCTCGCTGGAGCGCCCAACGCTTCCCCGGTACGACCGCGAGGCCGTCAGCGACCAGAGCCAGACCGCGACCGTGAGGGAGCGGGAGCGACCTACCACGCCGGCCCAGCGCGGAATTCTGACGCCGCCTCTGCCCGGAAACCGACCACGTCTCCGGACGACGACTGGTAGGGTGGTAGGTCTCTCCCCCGCCCTTACGGGCTGGGGTCTGGCTCGGGTTACTGACGGCCTCGCGGTCGTACCGGGGACTCCTCGCTGACGGCCTCGCGGTCGTACCGGGGACTCCTCGCTGTCGGCCTCGCGCTCGCACCGAGGAAGCGTAGAGCGCTCCATCGAGATGTGTAGAAGCGATAGCCATAGAGCCTCCGGCGCTACTCCCCGCCCTCCCCCATCGGCGGAACCTCCCCCATCACCAGCCTCACCACCTGCGCCTGCCCCGTCGTCGACGTCTTGTCGAAGACCTTCTTCAGGTGCGTTCGCACCGTCGCCACGGCCATCCCCAGCACCGCGCCGACCTCCGACGGCCGCTCCCCCGAGGCCACCCTCACGGCCACCCTCGCCTCCGTCGGCGTCAGCTCGAAGAGCCGCTGCAGCAGCTCCTCCACGTGCGGCCCATGGCGCTCCGGATCCCTCGCCAGCACCGCCGCCCCGCCTTCGGGCAGCCCCGTCACGAAGGCCATCAGCGGCCTCCCCCCCGAGCGCCGCGGGACCACCACCACGTCCGATCCGCCGCGCGCCGCGCCACGCCGCGCCGCCTCCGTCAGCGCCCGCTGCAACGCCCCGTCCGCCGTCGCCGCCACGCACCGCAGCCTGTCTCCCACGCGCTCCAGTCCGTCGCCTCGGTCGAGCATCGCCGCGCCCGCCGCGTTCGCCCGCGACAGCCTCCCGAGGCCATCGAGCACGAAGGCCGCCACGTCGATGCGGTCGAGCAGCGCGCGGTCGATCTCCGACTGCGCCCGCGCCCTCCGCAGCCGCGAGTACACCTCGATGCTGCGTCGCAGGTGCGGGAGCAGCGCCCTCAGCCGCGACGCCGCATCCTCGGGCCACGCCGCCCCCAGCCGAGGCCGCAGCACGTGCACCGCCGCCAGCAGCTCGTCCGACGCGTGAAGCACCGCGCTCTGTCCGCGAATCGATCCCTCCTCGCTCAGGAACTCCCTCGCCAGCGTGGTGCGCGCCAGGTCGTCCGCCGACGCGAACTCCTCGCTCGGACCGACGTACCCTTCGGGCAGCGCGCCCGCCCGCACGAAGAGCGGGTGCCACGCCGTCGCGTCGAGGAAGTCGTACGCGCGCTCGGACGCCCCCTCGACCCCGGCGAGCAGCCACCCACGCCCCGGCGCCGGGCCTTCCATGAAGCTCAGCGCCGCCACCGCGCGACACCGCTCGCCTCCGACGAAGCCGGCGACCGCGGCCAGCACCGAGGGCCACCGCTGCGGCGCGAGCGACGCTCCGTAGAGATCGTCCACCAGCGCCGCCGGAACCACCACCACCGCCGCGCTCCCGTCGCTCATCGTGCGCCCGAGCGAAGCCGCCGCGAGGAGGCGTTGTCAACCGCGACGTGAGCCGAGCGCGTTGCGTTGGTGGCCTCCCGATCGCTCTGTTAGCGTCGCGCGCCGGTGGAGTGGACGTGTTCGGGGATCGTTGGGGGAGGGGTTCGATGAGGTTCGTCTCGACGCTGGCCGCGCTGCTCGTCGTGATCGCGGGCTGCGAGGGGAGCGCCCCGATCAACGCGATGGACGCGACGGTCGACGGGCGGGTGGATGTTCCGTGGGGAGCGAGCGACGCGGGGAGCGATGCGGCGGACGCGGCGGACGTGTCGACGCGCTTCCCCTGCCCCGAAGGGTGGGTGGCGTCCGAGCACGGCGGCTGCGGCCCGGCGGTGCTGCTGTGCGCGCCCGACGGCGGCGCCGCGGAGGGGGCCTGCGTGGGCAACGACCCGACGAGCCCGACGACGGTGCGCGACCCCGATGGGGTGGAGGGAACGCGCTTCTACCGACTTCCCGACGGCGGCATCGGAGGGGCCTGGTCGACGCCATGGGTGTGCCCTGCGGGCTGGACCAACGCGCCCGAAGGGCACTGCCGACCGACCCTGAGAGACGACTGCCCGAGGTACAGCGGACCGCTCCCTGACGGGACCTGCACCCCGACGGACGAGTCGCGCTGTCCCCCGGGTGGGTTCCCGGAGCTTCCGCCGGAGGCCGCGGGGCAGCGCGTGGTGTACGTGCGACAGATGGCCACGCTCACCCCCGACGGGTCGATGCGTGCGCCGTACCCCGACCTCAACCAGGCGGTCGCGGCGGAGCCCGAGGCGGAGTGGTTCCTGCTGTACCCGGGGTACTACCCGGTGGGCTTCACGGTGCGCCACCCGATGCACATCCTCGGCGGGTGCGCGGCCAGCGTGCAGCTCACTGGCACCATGGAGACACCGCTCTTCCGTGCCGACGGCCCGACCATTCGTCTCGATCTCCGCGGCGTTTCACTCACACGAGGTCGCCAGCTCGTCGTCGCGCAGAACCGCGCCGAGGTGTCGGTACAGCGATGCATCCTCTCCCTCGCGGAAGCCGACACCATCACTGTGGTGTCTGCCGCGAGCGTCGAGATCGTCGATTCGCTGCTGCTCGACCCCGGTCCGACTTCGAATGGCGCACTGGTCGCCGTCGACACGCGAGGCGTCGTCTCGCTTCGTCGATCAGCGTTGCAGGGTCGGGCGCACCGGGCCGTCAGCGTGGGTCCGGATGGCATCGTCAGGTTGGACAGCGTCTCGCTGCGAGGTGCTCGCTCGGACACGGTCTCCGTGGACAGCGGAGGCCAGATCGAGATTCGACGCGCGACGATCCGAGGCGAGACGACCATGGCGGTCACGTTGTCGAACCGATCACACGCCGAGATCGAAGACCTGGCGGTTCGCGACACCTCGGTGGTCGCCATCGACGGCGTCCGCAACGGAGCCATCGGCGTGCGCGAGGGTTGCTCCCTCGTCGGCCGACGCATCTCCGTCGAGAACGCGAGCGGCTATGGACTCTCGGTGCTCGGACGAGAGACCACCGCCACGGTGGACCAGATGTTCGTGCGCTCGGTGCGCGGCTACCCCGGCGGCTTCGGCGGCAGCGGCGTGGTGGTCGAGCAGTTCAGCCGGGCCTCCCTGCGCCGGGCGCAGATCTTCGACACCGCGGACATCGGCCTCAACGTCGCCATGTTCGGTGCGCTGGACGTGCGCGACACGCTGGTCCACCGGGTCGTCCCGCAGGGCAATGGCCTCTTCGGCATCGGCATGGCGGTGACACTTTTGGGCAGCATCGACGCCCGTCGCGTCCTCATCGAGCAGGCCTCGATGATGGGCATCGGCGCCGTCGGCCTGCCCGAGCGCGTCACCCGCCTCGTCGACCTCAACGCCGTCGCGGGCCGCACCGTCGACCCGCGCGCCCGCATCGCGCTGGAGGACGTCATCGTGCGCGACGCGCGCCCGCTCGAGCGCTACCCCGCCGCGGGCATCATCACGGGCGTCGCGGGGTTCATCACCGGTCGAAGGGTCAGCGTCGACCAGCAGCCCGGCCTCGGCATCGCCATCGGCGACTTCGGCTTCGAAACCGATGCCTTGCTCGCGGGCGGCATGCGCAGCGGCCTCCTCCGCGCAGACCAGGCCCCTGCGCTGCGCGTGCTGCTCGGCCCCACCCTCGATGGCCCGTCCACCGCCACGCTCGATGGCGTCTTCGTCCGCGGCATCCGTCGCTGGCGCATCGGCTACGAGCCCTCCACGCCCGATCGCCCGCTCGACGACCTCGGCGCGTACAGCTTCTACACCGGTCCTCGCTGCACCTTCACCGCCACCGACGTCACCCTCGACGGAACCCCCTCCGCCGAGATCGGCCTCGCCTCCCTGGGCGCGACCACTCTCCGCCGCGGCGTCATCGCCCGCCACTCCGGGTGCGCCGCGACGCTCAACAACACCAACGGATCGGCCGCCATCACCCTCGACTCGATTACCCTATCTGGTAATCGCCGCGACGCCACCTGCGCCGACGACGCCCTCCCCGCCGTGCGCCTTCCCCTCTCGCCCAACTGATCCGATGACCCGCGCCCTCGCCCTCCTCCCGCTGCTCCTCCTCGGCGCCTGCTCGTCGCCCTCGCCCGCGGCCGTCCCCGACGCCTCCGCTGCCGACGCGCCCGACGCGCCCGCTGCCGACGCGCCCGCTGCCGACGCCCCGATGGTCTTCATCCGCCGCGCCCTCGCCACCCGCACCCGCGCTGCCCCCACCTGCCCGTCGCCCGACGAGGCCCCGCTTCGCACCGGCGCCTCCCCCGACGCCTTCGCCTGCGTCCGCCTGGGCGCCTCGCCCGATGTCCTCGGCTCCGACTGGCCCGACGCCGCCGCGCTCCCCGCCCCGGTGCGCTACATCCGCTCCGGCATCGCCCCTGGCGGCGACGGAACCCCCGCCCGCCCCTTCTCCTCCCTCGCCGAGGCCCTCGCCGCCGCGCCTACCGTGCGCACCCTAGTCTTCTCCCGCGGCGACCACGCCCTCGCTCCCTCGCTCGCCCTCCCGGCCGAGCTCACCCTCGTCGGCGCCGGGGCCACCGCCACGACGCTCACCCTCTCCCCCGATGGCGCGGGCCTCGTCGTCCGCGCGTCCGCCCGCTTCTCCGCCGCCTCGCTCACGCTGCGCCACCCCGGCGACTCGCCCGCTCCCGAGGCGTCCATCCTCCTCGACGCCACCGACGCCTCGGTCACCCTCCGCGACGTCGCCCTCGACCACGGCCACGACGCCCTCCGCCTCACCGGCGGAACCCTCTCCGCCACCCGCCTCACCGTCCGCCGCGCCGCGCGCTACGGCGTCCATCTCCGCGCCGACGCCAGCGCCACCCTCGACGACGTCATCATCCGCGACGGCGCCCAGCAGGGGCTCCGCGTCGAGGCCTCGCACGTCCAGCTCACCCGCGGCCTCGTCACCGCCAACGCCCGCCACGGCGTGGTGCTCCTCGGCGACGCCGACCTCACCGACGGCCGCGCCTCCTGCTTCGGCGCCGCTCCCACCCCTGGGCCGCGCGACTGCCTCGACGGCCTCGTGAGCCACGGCAACGGCGTCGCGGGCCTCTACGTCGAAGGGCGCCACACCCTCGACGTGCGCCGCGCCTCCCTCGCCAACACCCGCCTCGCCGAGGTCACCAGCGGCCAGGCCGGCGACGGCCTCGTGGTGGGCCCCGGGGCCACGGTCACCCTCGACGGCGACATCACCGACCCCGCCCTCCAGGGGTCTGGAAGCCTCGTCGCCGGCAACGCCCGCGTCGGGGTGCTCGCCCAGGGGCTCAACGCCACGCTGACCCTCCGAGGCGCGCTCATCGCGGCCAACGCGGGCGGGGGTGTGCTCCTCGGCGCCAACGCCAGCGCCCCGCTCATCGGCGAGTGCCTCCTCGTGGCCAACGCCTTCGGCGGCATCGTCGTCACCCCGGGCGCGAGCGCCGGGATCGTCCAGTGCAACGGCATCGCCGAGACCCGCGCGGGCACGCTGCTCACCTCGAGCGGCAGCGTCACCATGGCCGACGGGGTGCACCTCAACCGATCGCGCGGCGACACGCAGCTCGTCGAGAACGAGGTCTCCGTCAGCGAGCGCTTCGGCCTGCTGGTGAACGCCGCCCGCGGCACCCTCTTCCGCAACCGCGGCGACCAGAACCTCTACGGCATCGGGCTCTACGGAGCCGCCGACCTCATCGGCGACCTGGAGTCGATCCGCGGCCGGGAGACCACCCAGCCGATCGCTCCTGCCTTCGCAGACAGCCCGTAGCGCCGCGACCGCGCCGTCACCCGCTCCCCGGGCCTGTGCCATCATCGGGCCCTATGGCTCGCACCGGCTTCGGGTCACGCTTCCTGCTGGGTCAACGCAACTCCGGGCTCGCGGGCCGGGCGCTGATCACGACCTTCGTCCTGGCCATCGCCCTGGTGTTCTGCGGAGGCGCCGTGGTCTCCTGCTCGAACGGGCTGCGCGAGGTGCTCGACCCCCGCTCGGCGCTCTACCGGCTGCGCCTCCCGTCGAGCGGCGCGGTGGTCCGGCTCTCGGCGCCGATCCGGGCGACCAGCGGCGATCAGCCTCCCCTCTGCGTGGTGCAGCACGAGCACTACGTCTCGGGCAAGAACGGCGGCTGGCGCCTCGACGGCACCTGGACCCGCTCCGCCGGCGCGACCCTCGTCGGACAGTCCCCGGACGTGCGCGCCCTCGACCGGCCGCCCCTCAGCATCCGCGTCCACGAGCCCGTCGACTTCGACCCCTACGCCCCGTGGGTGGTTCAGGCCGAGCAGGAGGCGTGGTTTCGCACGGTGCTCGCCGATGTTCCCTACGGCGGTCGGCTGCGCGCCCACTGCGTCGCCAGCGGCGAGACGGTCTTCGTCGAGGGCTGCGTCGACCCCGACGGCGCCCACCTCACCGGCTGCGGCAGCACCCCCCTCACCATCACCACCGGCGACGGCACCGCGCAGCCTCGCATCGACGACCACGCCAGCCTCGTCGCAGGCCGCCTCTCGGCCGGTGCCGCGGCGATCCTCGTGGCGCTGGCCTACCTCTGGTACGTGCTGCGCGCCCGCCCGCTGGCCGACGCGCTCCTCCGCCGCGCGGGCCCCGTCCCCACCTTCGCCGCGTGGCCCCAGGTCGTCGGCGTCGTGGCGCTCACCCTCGTCCTGGCCCTCGCCCAGGGCGTCGTCGTCTGGACCGCCGCGACCGGCAGCGCGGCCTCTCGAGGGCGCCCTGGATATGTGTTCGGGCTGCTGGCGTGCGCGACCGCGGCGCTCTTCGCCCTCGCCGTGCGCCACCGCCGACAGAACCTCGAGCGGGCGATGGCGCCGGTGAGGGAAGCCCAGACGGTTCCGCTGAGGGACGCGCGAGGCGGGGTGGTCGAGCTGGCGGTGAGCGTCCGTGACGACGGCGCCCCGGCGGCGGGGGTGCTCGACGCGAGGCCTCACGCCTGGGTGGAGGTGCGCGTCGAGGAGACCGTCGCCGTCGGCAAGCAGCAGGTGACCCAGCTCGTGGCCAGGAAATACTGGCCCGCCCTCATCCCGGTGAGCGACGCGAGCGGCAGCGGGCTGATCGATCCCTCGCACGCCGAGGTCGACCTCCGCTCGACGGTGAAGACCTACAAGCAGGGCAGCTCCGTCGAGCTCGCGAGAACCCTGGCGCAGAGCCCCATCGGCACGCTCAACCCCAGCGCCGGGCACCTCCGCTGGACCGTCGAGCAGAGCGTGCTCGACCCCGGCGAGTCGCTCTACGTGCTCGGCCCCTGCAGGCGCATCGAAGACCCCAAGGCCGCCAGCTCGTACCGCATGGACTCCACCATGGCCGCGGTGGGAGGCACCGCCGCCGACCGGATCATCCTTCACGCGGGCGACGAGCGCTCGCTGCTGCGCTCCATCGGCCTGGAGCGCACCTACCTCGACCTGCTCACCGCAGCGCTCGCGGGCGTGGCCCTCTCTCAGCTCGCCATCATGCTGGCGCTCTGGGCGCTGTAGCCCGGTCGCTTTCGCCACGACTGTTACCGACCTGCCACGCCGTGCGCCTGCGCCCCGACGGCGGCGCCCCATCGGAATGCTTCTGGCATCGCATTTCGTGCGCGCGAAGGAGCGCACGGCGAAGGAGCGGAGGTGACGTCATGGGCATCGTCGACACGGTGAAGCGCGAGTTCGGCAAGGCGATCCGCCCCATCCGGGCGGGGCACGAGAAGGTCGCGGTGCACCGCCCGGAGCTCACGGCGGGGGCGAGCATCGAGGTGAGCAGCACGGCCTTCGTGGAGGGCGGGGCGATCCCCCGGCGCTACGCGGGCGACGGCGACGACGTGTCCCCGGCGCTGTCGTGGTCGAGGGTGCCCGACCGCACCCGCTCGGTGGCGGTGCTCTGCGAAGACCCCGACGCTCCCTTCCCATCGCCCTTCGTCCACTGGCTGGTGCACGGGCTCCCGGCGATGGTGCACTCGCTCCCCGAGGGCGTCGGCAAGTCCGCCACGGTGCCTGGCGTCCCGGCCGCGCACCAGGGCAGCAACAGCGGCCACGACACGGGCTACATGGGCCCGATGCCCCCGCCCGGGCACGGGGTGCACCACTACTACTTCCAGGTGTTCGCCCTCGACACGGCGCTCGAGCTCGACGAGTCGCCCACGCGCGACGAGCTGGTGAGGGCCATGCGGGGCCACGTGCTCGCCTCCGGCTCCCTCGTCGGAACCTACGTCCGGGAGTGATCCCTCCGCGCCCGGCGATGAGGCACTAGTACCTCGTCACCTCGCCTGCTAGGCTCCCGCGCCACCATGCGGACTGAACGGGATGTGGAGAGATTCCTCGGTGAGTTCGGGATCCCGTACCAGGACCTGGGGGGCGGTCTCTTCGTCGTGACCGACGACGCATCCGGGCTTCACAACCTGGCCATCAAGGTCGAGTCGCCGGTGGTGGTGTTCCGGCTGCGGGTGCTCGACGCCCCGGAGCCCGGCACGCCCGACCGCGAGGCCCTCTTCGAGAACCTCCTCCGGCTCAATGGATCAGGACTGCTGCACAGCGCGTTCTGCCTCCAGGACGACGGCATCTACCTCACGGCGGCGCTGCCGCTCGACAACCTCGACCCCAACGAGTTCCAGGCGGTGGTCGACGACCTTGGCATCGCGGCGTCGCAGCACGTCGCCTCGCTCCGGGGCTGAAACACCCCGACTGCGCGTTTCCCCCCAATCGAGACAGCGAACAGGGAACCAAATAGTCCTATGGGAATCTTCGGCAGACTGGCCTCGCTGATCAAGAGCAACCTCAACGACCTCATCTCCAAGAGTGAGGACCCGGAGAAGATGCTCAACCAGGTCATCCTGGAGATGAACACCCAGCTCGGGGAGGCGAAGAAGCAGGTCGCGCTGTCCATCGCCGACGAGAAACGCCTGGCCAAGCAGTTCGAGACCGAGAAGGCCACGGCGGAGGAGTGGGAGCGCAAGGCCATGATGGCGGTGCGCGCGGGCGACGACGGCCTCGCCAAGGAGGCGCTGCTCCGGCAGCGGGAGCACGAGAGCCTCTCGGCGGAGTTCGAGCGCCAGTGGCAGAAGCAGAAGACCGCGGTCGAGCAGCTCAAGACCGCCCTGAAGACGCTCAACAACAAGATCGAGGAGGCCAAGCGCAAGAAGAACGTCCTCGTCGCGCGTAAGAAGCGGGCGGAGGCGCAGAAGGCCATCCACGAGACGATGCAGGGGCTCTCCAACGACAGCGCCTTCGACACCTTCAACCGCATGGAGGAGAAGATCGTGCAGATGGAGGCCGAGGCCGACGCGCAGACCGAGGTGGCCGAGCAGTACTCCGGCGACGCGCTCTCTCAGCGCTTCAAGGACCTCGAGGTCTCCAAGGGCGCCGACATGGCCCTCGACGAGCTGAAGCGCAAGATGGGCGTCTCCCCTCCGGTGGCCGCGACCGCCCAGGGGACCACCAACGTGCGGGTGAGCGCCGTGACCGAAGAGGCCGCGCACACCGAGGCCAGCGAAGAGGCCGAGCTCGAGGCGGCCCTCACGGCGGCCAAGGCGCGACGCCAGAACGGTTGACGGTCGCGCCGCACGGGATTACCCGTCGCGTCCTATGCCCACGTACTCCTACCAGTGCAGCGCCTGCAACCACGCCTTCGAGCAGGTGCAGCGCATGTCCGACGACCCGATCAAGGTGTGTCCTTCGTGCGGGGCCGAGGCGGTGCGACGGCTCATCAACTCGGCCAACTTCATCCTGAAGGGCTCCGGCTGGTACGCCGACCTCTACAGCGGCGGCTCCAACAAGAAGGCCGACGGCTCCACCGGATCGAAGGTCGGCGGCACCCCCGCCGCCACCCCGGGCGCCACCGGCGGCGAGAGCGGGACGAGCGCACCGAGCACCCCCAGCAGCAGCAGCGGCGACAGCGGATCGAGCAGCGCCCCCGCGGCGCCTGCGGCCCCCAGCACCCCCAGCACCCCCAAGACCTGAGAGCGAGCTCCCGATGGCACTGCTCAACGACGAGTGGCAGACGCTGCTCAAGGACTACCGCGAGTACCACGACGACCCGATCTGCGAGGCGACGCACCTCGTGGGCATCCCGATGATCATGGCCTCGCTGCCCGCGATGATCATTCCCCCGGTGGGGCTGAGCATGTTCGCCGCGGGCTGGACGCTCCAGGGCATCGGCCACGCGGTGAAGGGCAATCCGCCGAAGTTCTTCGGCGACAAGCGCAACCTGCTGGTGGGCGCCATCTGGTGGTTCGACACGGTGCTGCGCCCGGTGGGCCTCGCCGAGCCGCTCTTCGGCAAGCGCGCCTGAGCGTCGCTTGTCGCGCGCCCTCGGGCTGGCGATCGTCACCTGCTTCGCGCCGATAGCCGACGCGGTCCCGCTGCTCACGGGCTTCGGCGGACCGACCGGCTACGGCATCCCCACCCACTGCCTCCACGCCAGCGACAACGGCTCCTACGCGGGAGCCCAACCCGGCACGGCCGCGACGCCGGTGCCCGTCGACCTGACCGTAGCCTTCCCGCGGGGTCTCAGCCTCTTCGGTAGGGCCTGGCAGGAATTCTATCTCAACGCCAACGGCAACATCACCTTCGCGGCGCCGCTCTCGTCACCCAACGCAGTGGCCTTTCCAGTGGAGGGGCAACCGATGGTCGCGCCGTGGTGGGCCGACGTGGACACCCGCCGCGGCGGTCAGCCCTCGGACAACGCCATCTGCTACCACATCGAGCCCAACCGGCTGGTGGTGACCTGGCACGACGTCCAGCGCCACGGGGCGAGCGACGGGCTGCGCAACGACTTCCAGATGATCCTGTCGACGTCGAACAGCTGCGTCTCGGGCGGGGAGCCGGACGTCGAGTTTCGCTACAACCGCTGCGAGTGGGCGGCCGGCGAGGGCGTGGACGGAGTCCCCGGCACGCCCGCTCAGGTGGGCTTCGATGCGGGCAACCGGCGCAACTATGTCGTGCTCCCGATGTCCCGCTCCGCGGCGATCACCGCGGTGTGCACCACCAGCAACGTCCCTGGCGGTGAGCCGGGGCTCCACAGGTTCCAGATTCGCAGCAGCGGGTGGTGGTCCGGCTTCAGCGGGACGGGTCAGCCGTGCATGGTGCCCGGACAGCTCGGCGTCTGTGCGATGGGGGTGACCGTCGCTGCGGGGATGAGCTTCGCCTGCACCCAGATCACGCGCCCCCGAGCGCGCCGATGCAACGGGCTCGACAACGACTGCGACGGCCACATCGACGAGGGCGACGGGCTCTGCCCGGGGGCCCAGGTGTGCGACCAGGGGCTGTGCCGCGAGCGCTGCGCGCAGGGGGCCGGGTGCGCGGCCGGGCGCGTGTGCTCGCCGAGAGGGACCTGCGTCGAGGCGGCGTGTCTCGACGTCGCGTGTCCACAGGGCGCGCAGTGTCAGCGGGGCCAGTGCGTAGACGCCTGCGACGGGGTGAGCTGTCCTCGCGGGCAGCGATGCCGGACAGGGCGCTGCGTCGATCCTTGCGAGGGCGTGGTCTGCAACGGCACCGAGGTCTGCGAGGACCACGCGGAGCTGCCCACCGCGGGCCAGTGCGTCGCGGGCTGCCAGTGCCACCCGTGCGGCGCGGGACAGCGCTGCCTGACGGACGGACGCTGCGTCGACGAGGGCTGCCTCGACGTGACGTGCCCGACCGGGTCGCGCTGCGAGCGCGGCGAGTGCGTCGACCGCTGCGCCTCTCCGAGCGGCGCCCGGCTGTGCCTCGAAGACGAGGTGTGCCGCGGGGGACGGTGCGTCTCCGCGAGCGACGCGACGCCCGGCGACGCGGGCCGGGCGATCCTCGACGGCGGGGCGACGAGCCCGATGGCGATGGACCCATCGGGCTGCGGATGCGGCGTCGGAGGCGCGCGATCGTGGCCCATCGGGAGCGCGCTCGTGGGCCTCGGGTGGCTGCTGGCGCGACGGCGACGACGCTCGGCGGGGTGAACGACGTCCATGGGTCCGCAGAGGGAGACGGACGGAGCGACGGCTACGTCATCGGTCGTCGGGCTCGCCCGAAGGGGAGCGACGGCAACGTCGTCGGTCGTCGGCCTCGCCCGAAGGGGAGCGACCGCTACGTCGTCGGTCGTCGGCCTCGCCCGAAGGGGAGCGGCCGCCACGTCATCGGTCGTCGGCCTCGCCCGAAGGGGAGCGACGGCTACGTCGTCGGTCGTCGGCCTCGCCCGAAGGGGAGCACCCAGCACGTCGTCGGTCGTCGGCCTCGCCCGAAGGGGAGCGACCGCCACGTCGTCGGTCGTCGGCCTCGCCCGGAGGGGAGCGACCGCCACGTCGTCGGTCGTCGGCCTCGCCCGAAGGGGAGCGACCGCCACGTCGTCGGTCGTCGTCAGTCATGGACGCAACCCCCATGAGGAACCCGTCGATCTCCGAACATGGCACCAACCGTCATTCGTTCGTTTCCCCTCGCGTATCACATCATTCTGCACACCTATGGTTCCTGGCTTCCCGGTGATCCGCGCGGTTGGCACCGTCGGGGCGACGGCACCACGAACGTCCCGCGTCCAGGGGTCGAGGCGCTCCGTGCGGTCTCACGCGAACTCCAGCGAGACCCGAGCATCGTCCTCTCCGAGCCGATGATCGCGTTGATCCTCGACTCCATCGAGAGCACCTCGCGATCCAGGGGATGGACTCTCCACACTGCTGCGGCGGTCTCGTCCCACTTTCACGCCGTCGTGGGGGCTCCAACGCTGGGGGTCACCATCCTCCAAGAGTTACGAGACGACAGCGCTCGACTCCTGAGTGCCTGCGGGCTTCGTGATTCGTCCGCGAGATTCTGGTCGGAGGGTGGATACTTCCGCACGATCCACACTTCAGCCCAACTCCAGCGCGCGATCGAATACGTGAATCGTCATCGGCCGCTCCCCTCCGGGCGAGGCCGACGACCGACGACGTAGCGGGCGCTCCCCTTCGGGCGAGGCCGACGACCGACGACGTAGCGGGCGCTCCCCTTCGGGCGAGGCCGACGACCGACGACGTAGCGGGCGCTCCCCTTCGGGCGAGGCCGACGACCGACGACGTAGCCGGCGCTCCCCTTCGGGCGAGGCCGACGACCGACGACGTAGCGGGCGCTCCCCTCCGGGCGAGGCCGACGACCGACGACGT
>Ga0208882_1000488_pt1 | contig 17948 bp, 14 predicted proteins | sample LakWasMet14_LOW5_2_FD_183862 | JGI IMG/M metagenome (GOLD analysis project Ga0208882, IMG submission 183862) | Freshwater sediment methanotrophic microbial communities from Lake Washington under simulated oxygen tension - Sediment Metagenome... | ecosystem: Environmental > Aquatic > Freshwater >...
TCAGGAATTTGCCGTGCAGGACTTTCAGGATGTCCATGCGGCGTGCGACTTCGATCGGGTCCGGACCGGTTTCCACCGCTGCGGTTTCACCGTCTTCGCCGTCGCCTTCGACTACTTCCTCGACTACGATTTCTGCATTCTCATCGAGTGCTTCAACCGGAATTTCTTCTACCGGCGGCTCAAGGTCCAGAAAGCCGCTGACCACTTCGGCCAGACGCTTCTTGCCTTCGAGATGCAGGTCGTAATCTTCGAGCAAAAGCTGGATCGACCACGGGAAGCTGGCGAGTGAGGCATGCACCTGGCCCAGACCTTCTTCGATACGTTTTGCAATGGCGATTTCGCCTTCGCGGGTAAGTAATTCGACCGTGCCCATTTCACGCATGTACATGCGGACTGGATCGGTCGTGCGGCCACCCTCGGTATCAAGTGCCGTCAGCGCAGCGGCGGCTTCTTCAGCAGCGACGGTATCGTCGGCACTTTGCACTGGTGTGGAATCGGACAAAAGCAGGGTTTCGGCATCGGGTGCAACTTCATGCACTTCGATACCCATGCCATTGATCATGCCGATAATGTCTTCGATCTGTTCTGGATCGACGATGTCATCGGGCAAATGGTCGTTGACCTCGGCGTAGGTTAGGTAACCCTGCTCGAGACCTTTGCTGATGAGTAGTTTAATATCGGACTGTTGCGTCGGACGATCGATGCTCATTGAAAAAAAGCCGCAGACGTGAATGAACCCAGCATTATATAGGAAGCCGGACTTGAGCGGCAAGTAACTGATTTTATTGAAGTTATTCGTAAGGCTCAGGTTTCAAGCCAAAACGTGACCGGGCCATCATTTACCAGCCTGACCTTCATATTGGCGCCAAATTGCCCGGTTTCAAGCTTTGGGTGCCTTGCGCGACACAGGCTAACGAGATGCTCAAAGCCTTTCAGGCCGGCCTCGGGGCTGGCCGCGCTGCTGAAACTTGGGCGTTTGCCGCTGCTGGTATTTGCCGCCAGCGTGAACTGGCTGACCAGTAATAAGCCGCCGCCGATATCCTCCAACGAGAGATTCATCTTGTCCTGCTGATCACCGAATATCCTGTAGCCCAGCAGGCGTTCGCACATGCGCTGGATGCGAGCTTCGTCATCGCCGGGCTGCACGGCAATGAAGGCAAGCAAACCGTGATCGATTGCGCCGACAATTTTTTTATCGACTTCGACACTGGCTTCCGACACGCGCTGGATAAGAGCAATCATGTCCGCATGCTGCCAGAGATGATAAATATTGGTCAATGCAGAGCCGTCCCGTTTAGACTGCGGCATATGAAAACTTCGGCCTGGTTCGGGCATTTTTTATTTTTCTTGGCCGCGATTGTCGGGCGCCTGCCTTTGGCAGCACAACGATGGTTGGGCGGAATGCTTGGATTTATTTCCTGTCAATTCGATACCCGCGAAGTAAAAGTGGCGCGACGAAATTTCGAATACAACGATTTGGCGGGCGCCAACGAAGCCGACGTGCTGGTGAAAAGCGTGATGCGTTCAACCGGCCGCAACCTGTTCGAAACCTTGCGGGTATGGACGCGGCCGCGAAAAGATAATCTGGCGCTGATTAAAAACATACGAGGCCTTGAACACCTGCATGCCGCGCAAGCGCAGAAAAAAGGCCTGATCATTGCCGCGCCGCATTACGGCAATTGGGAGCTGTTGATCGAATACATGGCGTCGCTCGGTACCTTCGCGCTGGTCTATCGCGTGCCGGAAAAAAAATGGGGCGACGTCTTCCTGCGGCGCGCGCGCGGCGGCGAGAACGTGGTACTGGTGCCGGCCGAAACCAACGCGATGCGGCCGTTGTGGAAAACCCTGCAAGCCGGCGGCATGGTCGGCATTACGCCGGATCAGCAGCCGAAATTCGGCGGCGGCGAGTTCGCTCCTTTTTTCGGCAAGCAGGCGTTGACGCTAAGCCTGATTCCGAAACTGGCCGAACGCAGCCAGGCGCCGGTGGTGTTCGCTTATACCGAAGCGACCGCCGAAGGTTTCGATTTGTTTTTCGAAGCTGCCGACGCGCGTATCCATGACAGGGATTTGTTGATCGCAACGCAGGCAATGAACGCGCAGGTGGAAACCATCGCAAAACGTGACCTTCGGCAGTATCAATGGACCTATAAACGCTACACGCTAAGGCCGCCGAAAAGCGGCGAAAGAAATCCTTACAAGGGTATCCGCTGAAACCAATGAATACCGAAATCACGAAGGAAATTCCGGCGCTCACTTCTGCAGACGAGTGGCGCAAATTGGCGCCTGCGGCCCGCAATGTATTTGTCGCGATGGCGTTCCTCTGGACTTTCCTGATTGCGCTGGTGCCCGCCGGTGTATTCGTGATGGCCGAGGACGATTCTCCCTGGTGGTATTTGTTCGGAGCTTTGATGCTGGCATCGACCATGGCCGGCTTCGCCGCCTATATTGCATTCAACCGCTGGCGCAATACGTTCTGGCGTCTGGATGACGAAGCCTTGTACGTTCGCAGGGGTAAAACCTGGTTCAAACAAATTTGCGTGCCGCGCTCGCGGGTGCAGCATCTCGATTTCGAACGCGGCCCGCTGGAGCGCCGCTATGGCCTCGCAACGCTTGTGGTGCATACGGCGGGAGCGCATGAGCGTGCAGTGAGACAGTCCGGCTTGTTGCTGGCCGATGCCGAATATTTGCGTGACGTTCTGGTGCCGAAGGATCGCCGTCATGACGAATAATCAGGAACAGGCGATTGTTGATTTACCTGTTCCGGCGCTTGAAAAACAACGGCGTCTGCATCCATTGTCCTGGCTGTTTGTATTGCTGCTGCAGCTCAAACAGTTTGCCTTTCCGCTCATTATCCTGCTGTTTACCGGACGCGGCGATCGCAATGAATTATGGCCTTTGATCGGCGTGGCGGCGTTGGCGGTGTATTCGATATTCCAGTATTTCACCTATCGCTATCGCGTGCTGGACAGTGAATTGATCGTGCGCAGCGGCGTGTTCCAGAAAAGCCTGCGGCATATTCCTTTCAGCCGAATCCAGAATGTATCCATCACGCAAAACGTATTGCATCGGCTGTTCAATGTGGCCGAAGTCAAACTGGAAGCCGCCGGCGGCGTGAAGCCGGAAGCGCAAATGCGTGTGTTGAGTATCGCCGACGCGCACGAACTGGAAGAGTTGATTCGCGGCCATGCCAATCCGGTTGCGGCTTCTGCTGCAAGCGAAGCGGCAATCGCGAATATGGAGACGCTTCACCAATTGCCAATCATCGATGTAGTGAAACTGGGTCTGATCAACAACCGCGGCATGCTCGTGATCGGTGCCGGTGTCGGCGCGTTGTTCCAGACCGCGGGCAAGGCAATGGCCAACCTGGTGAATTCCAGCGTGAAATCATTGTTTGGCTGGTCTGACAGTTTGCATCTGGGAGCCACCGGAACCATCGTCAGCCTCGCGATGGCGATCGTTTTCTTTTTATTGCTGGTGCGCATTTTTTCGGTGTTGTTGGCTTTGCTGCAATACTACGACTTCAGCTTGACGCGGCTCGGCAAGCGCTTGACCGTGCAACGCGGCTTGCTTTCGCGATTACGCAGCAGCCTGCCATTGCGTCGCATCCAGGCCTATGCCATGTCGGAAGGCTGGCTGCATCGCAGATTCAACAAGCGCAGCCTGCAAGTCGACAGCGCGGCCGGCACGGCGATCAACGATGAGAGTAAATCCCCTTTGCGTGATCTGGTGCCGATTGCCGAGCCAGCCGAAATGGATAAATTGATCGCGCAATTTCTGGCAAGCGATCAATGGCCTATCCGGTCCTGGCAGAGCTTGCATCGCGATGCCTGGAAGCGCGAGTTCCTGATGCCGGCATTGTTTTTCATGCTCGCGGGAATAATCGCCGCGATTTTCTACAGCCCTTATGCAGCACTGATTTTGCTTGTCATTCCCGTGCTTTTTTTGCGCGCAAAGGTATGGTCGGCGCATGCCGCTTTCGCGCACACGGAACACTTGATAGCGGTACGCGAAGGATGGTTGTCGCGCGAATGGCGCTTCGCCGAAATCAACAAGTTGCAGGGTTTGAGTTTGCGCGAAGGCATATTGGACCGGCGTTTCGGTATGGCCAGCATTTATCTTGATACGGCAGGTGCGCAGCTAATGTCGTCGGCGTTCCGTATTCCGTATTTGCCGCGTGAGCAGGCCAATATTTTAATGGCGCAGCTTTCGACAAAGATCAGCAACGGACCCTTGCCGTTCTAAAGCGCAAAAATACTTTTATTCGCGCCAGAACTGCGGTGTCAGCAAAACCAGCACGGTGAAAATTTCCAGCCGGCCGAGAATCATCGCGAAACTGCAAACCCAGATCGACAAATCATCCAGACCCTGGAAGTTGGATGCCACCAAGCCAAGCCCCGGACCCATGTTGTTCATGCAAGCCGCCACGGCTGAAAATGCGGTCACGATATCGACGCCGTTGGCCGCAAGAATCAGCGTCATCACCAAATAGCTGCAAATATAAAGCGTGCAGAATCCGGCCACTGAAATCACCACGCTTTCGGAAACGCGTTTGCCGCCGAGCGTGACCAGGAATTGGCCTTTCGGATGCACCAGTTGTTTGATTTCACGCAGTCCCTGTCTTACTACCATTTGCACACGTGCTACCTTGATTCCGCCTGCGGTAGAGCCGGCGCAGCCGCCGACGAAGCCAATCATGATCAACAACAAAGGCGCCAAGCCCGGCCACTCGGTAAAGCCACCCGAAGTGAAGCCGCTGGTCGTGATATTCGACACCGCCTGGAATGTGCCGTGCCGCATGGCTTCAAAAATATTCGCATAGCGGCCACCGAGAAAAAGACTGGCCGATACGACGATTGAAACCACCAGCGCGATGATGACGAAAGATCGCAGCTCGGAATCACTCTGGTAATGTCCGACCGTGGCGCGTCGCCAGGCATACCAATGCATGCCGAAATTGATACCTCCAAGCAGCATGAAAATAATCGCGATGCTGTCGAGCAAGGGCGCATTCCAGAAACCAAAATTGGCATCGTGGGTAGAAAAGCCGCCGGTCGCCACCGTCGCCATGCCATGACAGATGGCATCGAAGAAACTCATGCCGCCCAGCCAGTAACTCAAGGCGCAAAGAATATTCAGGCCCAGATACACCATCCACAAGGCGCGTGCGGTCTCGGCGATACGCGGTGTCAGCTTGTTGTCTTTCTGCAGACCATTGGTTTCGGCGCGGAAAAGTTGCATGCCGCCGATTTTCAGCATCGGCAAAATGGCAATCGCCAAAATCACGATGCCCATGCCGCCGTAAAAATTCAGCGATTGCCGGAAAAACAACATGCTGCGAGGCAATGCATCAAGCCCGGTAATCGTGGTTGCGCCCGTGGTCGTGAGCCCTGATGCCGCTTCGAATACGGCATCGGTATAGGAAAGATGCGGCGAAGCCAGAGTGAACGGCAATGCGGTAATCAGGCTGGCGATAATCCAGATCGCGGTCGTGATCAGGAAGCCGTCGCGCAGGCGCAATTCGTATTGCACGTGTCTTACCGGAAACCACAGCAGCAAACCGATGATGCCCGGCGTGGCCATGCTTTCGAGAAATGCCGGACTCGTGTTTTCGCCAAGTGCCAAAGCGATAATCAGCGGTGGCAGGGAGATCAGCGAGGAAGCCGCGATGATCGCGCCCATAATGCGCAACATCGCTTGCATGCGAAGACTCACAGGCTTGAGCCTCCGACCTGGAACAGCATATTGACCTTGGATAACTGACGCTTGTCCATCACGAACAGGATCACGTGGTCGCCCGGCTCGATAACCAAATCATGATGCGCTATCAGCAATGTTTCACCGCGCACGATGCCGCCGATCGTGGTGTTTTCCGGCAGTTCCAGCTCTTCCAGCGAGCGGCCGATAACACGTGACGTTCTGCGGTCGCCACGTACTATTACTTCAATCGCTTCGGCAGCGCCGCGACGCAATGGATAGACGTAGGCCGGCGCGCCTTCACGGATATGCGATAGCAGCGCACCCAGTGTTACCTGCTGCGGACTGACGGCGATATCGATACTGCCGCTTCGACGAGTTCGGCATATGACGGCCGATTGATCAATGCGACGACACGCGGACAGCCCAGGCGTTTCGCCAGCATGGCCGAAAGAATATTCGCTTCATCGTCATTGGTCAGTGCGCAATAGATATCGGTTTGATCGATATTTTCCTCGCGCAGCAAGTCTTCGTCGGCACAGTCGCCGACCAGCACGATCGAGTTCAGCAAATCTTCGGCAATGTTCCTTGCGCGATCACGCGAACGTTCCAGCACCTTCACCGAATATTTTTTCTCGATCATGCGGGCGAGGTTGCGGCCGATATTGCCGCCGCCGGCGATGAAAATACGCTTGGTCGGGCGCGAATCGAGTTTGCGCAACTCGCTCATCACCAGTGAAATGTTTTTCTGGTCGGCGAGGAAGAAAACTTCATCGTCGGATTCGATAACCGTATGGCCCTGCGGACGAATCGGTTTGCCGTTGCGGAAAATGGCGGCGACGCGGGCGTCGACATTGCTCGGCAAATGCTGCCGCAGCTCGCGGATTTCATGCCCTACCAATGCACCGCCCGAGACCGCGCGAACGGCGACCAATTGTGCGCGGCCGTCGGCGAAATCCAGGACCTGCAATGCGCCGGGATATTCAATCAGGCGCTTGATGTGTTTGCACACCAGTTGTTCCGGGCTGATCGCCGTATTCACCACGGCGTTGACGCCGCCTTCGGTGGCCAGCGACAGATATTCCGCTTCGCGCAAACGCGCTACCCGTGTTCGGGTCTTGAATTGTTTTGCCGCCACTTGGCAGGCCACCAGATTGACTTCATCGCTGGAGGTAACGGCGACCAGCAGTTCGGCTTCATCGGCGCCCGCTTGCGACAGCACGCTGGGTAGCGATGCGTGGCCGGCGACGGTGCGGATGTCGAGTTTTTCCGAGAGCTCGCGCAGGCGATGGATGTCGGTGTCGACAACGGTGATGTCATTGTTTTCGGAAGCAAGCGCAGCCGCCACCGAAGTGCCGACCTGTCCCGCGCCCAGAATTAGAATTTTCATACAACTCCCGTGCCGCTAAACCACAGCATACTGCGTAAGCGGATAAATGATAACGATTCCATCAAGGTTTTACCGGCAAGCCGCCACCGCATTTTCACCGATCAACCACCAGCTTCTGCGGTTGGCATTGCCCAGTGAAACAGCGTCCGTATTTTCAAAGTCGATGCATTGCATATGTTTGCTTTCCTGCAGCAGCAGGCGCCTTTGGCCGGGCAATGCCTTTAGCCAGGCGCTGCCTTTTTGCAATTGTGTTGCCGGCGATTCCAGGAAACCGAAATCGGTGGTCGGGCCTTTCGCCTGCAACAGGTTCTGTTCTTTCCAGTCGACAAGGCCAATGCTGACGTTCGGCCCTGCCAACTCGCGGGCGCGCAGCATCACGTCTTTCGACGAGCTCGCGCCATCGAGTGCCGGGTATGCGACAAAGCTATAGCCCAGCCAAAGCGAAAGGAAAAAAGCCAGGCATGTATGCAAGGGGTTTTTCTGCCGGAAGACGAGACTTGCGATGAGACCTATCGCGCCGACTGCGACCAGCATCCACCACAGTGATTCAAGCGAAGTTACGCCTCGCTCGAGCAGAAGTTTTTTCTCGAAACCCGGTTCGCCGTTGATCAGGACCAAACCGGTCACGAGTAATGCCGCGCTGATAAGCGCAAGCAGCACCGATAGCACGTAGCGAAAACCGGCTCGCTCGGACAGGGCCTGCATAAATGGTGCGGCTGCCAATGCAAAAGCCGGCAAGGCCGGCAAGATATACATGTCGCGTTTGCCGCTGCTAAGGCTGAAAAAGACGACCACCAAAACTGCCCACGCGAGCGGCAAAACAATATTGGCGTCTTTCATCCGCAATGCCTGGCACCAGGGTTTCCAGAGCCAGAAAAACACCAGTGAAAACGGCAGCCAGAACAGCAGGATTATTTGCGCGAAATACCAGAAGGGTTCGTGGTGCCCCCATGGATTGGCATAACGTTTTGCCGTCTGCCGGAATAAAATATCGTTGAGATAGGCATGCTGTTCGGCAGAATTGCCTTGGCTGACCGTCCACAGCAAAGGCAGCAACCAGATCGCGATGGCGGCAAGGAAAAACAAGAGGCCGCCGGACCATCGAATCGCGGAAGAATTATTTTGTATTGCCAGCCCATTCGCATTGTGGAAACGCAATGCAAGGTACGGAATGAAAATCAGCAGTGGTAAAAAACCGACGCCCTTGGTAATAATGCCGAGGCCACAGAAAAAACAGCCGGCAAAAAACCAGCGCCAATGCGGCCCAAGCAAGAGATGTCGGATAAAACCGTACAAAGCGATCGTGGTGAACAACACCAGGGTCGGGTCAATTTGCGCGCGCTTGAACTGATAGACAAATTGCACACTGAACAAGACAGCGGCGGCGGCCCACAGGCCTGTGCGTGGATTCCAGAGACGTCGCGCCGCGTCGTATGTCAGATAAAGCACGGTCAAACCCGACAGTAGCGAAGGCATCAGGAAACTCCAGCGCCAACTGCCGATCACCTGATAGCAGGCGGCCAGTATCCAGAAAAAAACCGGAGGTTTGTCCGGGTAAAGTTGAATGCCGCGATGTGGAAACAAATAGTTTCCGCTTTCCACCATTTGCTTTGCGACCAGCACGAAGCGTGGCTCATCGGACGGCCAAGGCTCGCGCATGCCGTAGCCGGCTGCCAAAATCAAAAACGCCAGCACGAAAAACCAGATCAACTGTCTGCGTTCGTCGGCGTTTAAATTCGGCAGCATATTCATGCAGTGGTTTCACCGCGCTTTTGCAACAGGGCGTAGAAAAATCCGTCCATATTGTCTTCGCCCGGAAAGCGTTGCCGCCCGAGTCCGCTCGCATGTCCGAATTTTTCGTCCAGCACGATCGCGTCCTTGAAATTCGAAAGCAGGCCGTTGATCTGGAATTCGTTTTCCGCTTTCAGTACCGAGCAGGTGCAATACAGCAAGCGGCCACCGGGTTTCAGCAATGGCCAGAGCGCATGCAAAATTCGCGATTGAATATCGACCAGCCTCGGAATGTCGTCTGCTTTACGGTGCCATTTAATGTCGGGTTGGCGCCGGATGATACCGGTCGCCGAACAGGGCGCGTCCAGCAAGATGGCATCGAATTGCTCGCCATTCCACCAACTCGATGGATCGGAGGCATCGGCCATTTGCACCTGGATTTTCGGCGAGGCGAGGCCCAGTCGTTCCAGTGTTTCATTGATCGGAGCGAGCCGCGCGGCGGCGATATCGAGCGCCAGAATCCTGCCGTCTCCCACCAGCTCCGCGAGATGTGCCGTTTTTCCACCAGGTGCCGCGCAGGCATCAAGAACGTATTCGCCGTGCTTCACCGCGAGGGCTTCAACCGCGAGTTGTGCTGCACCATCCTGCACCAGGAATTTTCCGGAGCTCCAGCCCGGCAAAACATTCAGTGCCTGATGTTCATGCACACGAATGGATTTGTGCGGACTTTCGGGAGCATCACATTCGATTCCGGCTTCACGAAATGCAGTCAACAATTCGGTGCGCGAACTGCGCAGGGAGTTGACGCGCAGCCAGAGCGGCGCTGCTTCGTTATTCGCCCATAAAATAGCGTTGAAGTGATTCGGCCATTCATGCTGCAATTGTTTGATCAACCAATCGGGATGACTGCTCTGGATTGCCTGGTTGCTGGAAGTCGGCAAAGGCTCGCGTGTTGCGCGTCGTAAAATGGCGTTGACCAACTTGGCTTGGGTATCTTGCTGTCCAAGCTGCTTGGCGGCATCGACACAGGCCGATACCACCGCATGCGGCGGCATTTTCATGCCATGCAATTGCGCAAGACCAGTGAGCATCAAACAGTGGATCGCGTAATCCTTGCGCGGCAATGGTTTGTTCAACCATTGCGATAACACGAATTCGTAATAACGATGATGGCGCAATGTCGTGAAACAAATGGCTTCGAGCAAGGCGCGGTCACGTGGATCGTTCAACTCGGTGATGTTCTGCTGGAGAACCGCTTTCAGCGAACGTTTGCCGGCAAGCACCTGCGCGACCAGCTTCGCCGCCATCACGCGGACTTCGGTGCCGGGGCTCATTGCAAGGCTCGCAATGCGGGATGCGCATTCAGATAGTCGGCAATTGAAATCATGCGGCCGCCTTCGCGTTGCACGTGCAACAAACGCAATGCACCTTCACCGCAGGCGATATCCAGGCCATGCTGGTTCGCCAGCAAAACCGTGCCGGGAATTTGTTTGTGTGCGACCGGAATCGAAATGGCGTGATGGATGCGAAGTCTTTCGCCGTTCACGTGTGCTTCGCATATGGGCCAGGGATTGAACGCGCGAATTCTGTTGGCCAACGTCTGCGATGAAATGGTCCAGTCCAGTTTTGCTTCCTGTTTATCCAGCTTGTGTGCGTAGGTAACGCCGGTTTCCGCTTGTACCTCGGCAATTGGCTTTATGCCCGCGCGCAATAATTTCAGGCCATCGGTCAATACTTCGGCGCCGAGTACCGACAAACGATCATGAAGGCTACCGCCGGTGTCCTCGTTTGAAATCGGCGTGTTCAGCGACAATAAAACCGGACCGGTGTCGAGACCTTTTTCCATTTGCATCAGGCAGACGCCGCTTTGCGTGTCTCCGGCTTCGATCGCGCGCTGGATCGGTGCCGCACCGCGCCAGCGGGGTAACAAGGAAGCGTGCACGTTCCAGCAGCCGTGCTTGGGAATATCCAGCACCGATTGCGGCAACAATAGGCCGTATGCGACAACGATCATGATATCGGCATTGAGTTCGCGCAAAACCTTTTTGCTGTCGATCGATTTGAAATTTTCCGGCTGTTCAATGCGCCAGTTGTTTGCAAGTGCTTCCACCTTCACGGGTGACGGCGTTAATTGACGGCCGCGCCCTGCAGGACGGTCGGGTTGCGTATAAACCGCCGCGATGTCGCCACAACGGGCGGCTGCACGCAAACACGGCAGCGCAAATTCAGGCGTGCCAGCAAACACGATACGCAGCGTCATCAGCCTTCGTCTTCGTCGGCTAATTTACGTTGCTTGGCCAGTTTTTTTCTCACCAGCTCGCGTTTGAGCGGCGACAGGTAATCGACGAATACTTTTCCGGCGAGGTGGTCCATCTCGTGCTGGATGCAAACCGCCAGCAGGCCATCGGCATTGAGTTCGAAACTTTTCCCGTCACGATCGAGTGCCTTGACGGTAATTTTGTCGGCACGTTTTACATCGGCAAAGATACCCGGAACCGACAGACAACCTTCCTGATAGATCTGGCTGCCTTCGGAGGACAGGATTTCCGGGTTGATGAAAACCATTGGCCGGGATTTATCCTCGCTTACGTCCAAAACCAGTAGTTGCTGGTGTACATTGACCTGGGTGGCGGCCAAGCCGATGCCGGGAGCTTCGTACATGGTTTCAAACATGTCATCGATCAACTGGCGCAAAGCCCCGTCAACCTGCGCAACGGGCTTGGCGATGGTGCGCAATCGGGGGTCGGGGAATTCAATAATGGGTAATAGAGCCATGGGTTTTAGGGCCAAAATCAGGATTATGAGGGCAATCTGGGCATTATAAGCTGCTTGGGCTTGCTTTCCTTACCCAGTTTTGGGCTATAGTCTCAACCGTATACCTTGGGGAATCAGGTGGATAGCCGTCATGCTTAAACGCTTACTTGCAGTTTTCACTGCCACATTTATCGCACTTGCCGGAATCGCCTTCGCGGCGGAACTGCGCCAAGACCATCCCTCGACTTATGTCGTCCGCAAGGGAGATACCTTGTGGGACATTTCGGCCAGGTTCTTGCAAAAGCCCTGGTTGTGGCCGGAAATCTGGCAAGCCAACCCTCAGGTCAAGAATCCGCACCGTATTTATCCTGGTGACGTATTAAGCCTGGTCTATATCGGCGGCCGTCCTTATTTGTCGAGCTCTGGCCCGCAAATAAAGACCGGTGATGCCATCGGTGCAATACCGTTATCGCAAATTGAACCGTTTCTCAAAGAACTGACCGTAGTCAATGACGTCGAATCCCTGCCATACGTGATTGGCCTGGAAGAAGATCGTCTACTGTCATCTGCAGGTCAGGTTGCCTACGTCCGCGGCTTGAGCGGGGCGCAGGCGGGGCAAGTCGTACAAATTGCACGTCCGATGCAGGATTATGTCCGCGGCAAGAACTTTGACTACGCGACCGATCTGAATTATCGCGGCGAGCGTTTGCATCAAAACTGGAGCACCCACTGGGCGGCTGGTGGCGCGAGTCGCGATGCACCTAAAGGCAAACGCGGTCTGCTCGGTATCGAGTTGAACAAGCAAGCCCTTGGTGAAATCACCCAGATTCAGGGCGAGATTGCCGTTGTGGTGTTGCGGGACGAAGGGCGGGAGGTTCGCGTTGGTGATCGCGTCTTGCCGGCAGAAGCTGCTCCCTATGACTCCAGTTTCATGCCGCAGGCGGCCACTAACTTCCCTGCGCATGCCAGAGTTCTTTCGGTCACTGATGCCATTCGTGTCGGCGGCCCGCAAACAGTCATTGCATTGTCCGTTGGCTCCAGTGATGGCGTCAGAAATGGAACAACCTTCTCGCTTTGGCATGATGGTGCAATTCGTCCCGATAACGTGAAGCACAAGTTCCCGCTGAATGCCAAGTCGGATTCAGTGGCGATGCCGGATGATTTCCTCGGTCACGCGATGGTATTCCGCACATTTGACAAGGTAAGTTACGCATTGATCATGGACGGCATACGTCCCGTGCGAACAGGTGATTTACTTAAAAGTCCTGACGCAACACAGTAATAAAATCCTACATCGCGGCGCCTTCGGGCGCCGCAAACTTATGCGGCAATGAAAAATCATTTTGATGAAGCCGCCTCACTGTTAATCCTGATTCGCTACGCCGATAGTTCGGCGGCAGTGCGTTTGTTGTGCGAAAAATTCGATAGCGCCCAAGCCATACTTTCAGCCGGTAAACACGCGTGGCGCGCCGCGGGCGTATCGGAAAAGGCCTGCACGCAGATTTTGCTGCCCGATCTGGCCCGTCTTGAAGCAGACCTGGAATGGTGCGATTACGATCAACACCATATCGTTCCCTGGCATAGCCCTGATTACCCGGCCTTGTTACGGCAGGCAGAAAATCCGCCGCCGGCCTTGTTTGTAATGGGGGATGTCGATCTGCTCTGGCATCCGCAAATTTCGATCGTCGGCTCGCGTCATCCAGGGCCCGGCGGCAAGGAAAATGCCCGTGTTTTTGCAAGGAATTTTGCGCAGGGAGGCTGGTGCGTTACCAGCGGTTTGGCTGAAGGTATTGATACGAGTGCTCATCATGGAGCTTTGGAAGCCGGCGACGGGACGCAAGGCAGCACGATTGCAGTGGTCGCCACCGGACTTGATCTGGTTTATCCCGAAAAAAATCGTGTATTGATGCAGGCCGTCTCGAAAGCGGGCGCCGTGATCAGCGAACATCCGCCCGGCACGCCGCCGCTCAGAGAGCATTTTCCGAGCCGCAACCGCATCATTGCCGGTTTGAGTCTCGGTTGCCTGGTGGTTGAAGCAGCGGAACGTTCGGGTGCACTGATAACGGCGCGCCTCGCGGGTGAGCTGGGAAGAGAGGTGTTTGCAATCCCCGGTTCCATTCATAATCCGATGGCTCGCGGCTGCCATAAATTGATTCGTCAGGGCGCGATTCTGGTCGAAAAGCCCGAGCAAGTTGTCGAAGCACTGCAGCCCGTCGCCATTGATCTTGCGGAAGCCCTTCGAGGGCGTTTGGGCCTTATCACGCCCGACATCAAGGTTCGCGGACGCAATCCAGCCCAAACGCCCGCCGGACCCGTTTGGGATGCGCTGGGACATGACATGGTGAATCTGGATCAACTCGTCGCGCGAACGGGATTGACGACTCCAGAACTGTCGTCCATGCTTCTCTCCATGGAGTTGGAAGGACATATCACAGTCGCAGACGGCCGATATACCCGAAATACTTAATTCATCCGTTGTGCCGCGGTTCGGCACTGGCGAAGGTAATGAAAGAAGAAACCATACTCGACGTACTGCTCTACTTGTTTGAAAACTATATCTACGATGACCCCGATGTCGTCCGTGATCGCGACTCCCTCCAGAAAAACCTTCATCAAGCCGGCTTCAGCCCTACTGAAATCAACAAAGCCTTCGATTGGCTCGACGAGCTGTCGCGTGATCGTCCACTAAACCCTGCGCAACGACAGCATGCTCCACTGCGTCTGTTTGCAGAGGCCGAACTGCAGCGTCTGGATACCGAGAGTCGCGGTTTTCTGATGTTCCTGGAACAGCATGGCGTACTCGATGCCAATCAACGCGAATTGGTACTTGATCGTGTGATGGCGCTGGACCAGGAAGAAATCGACCTGGATGATTTGAAGTGGGTCGTCCTGATGGTGCTGTTCAATCAGCCGGGATCGGAGGCTGCATTTGCATGGATGGAAAGCCAAATGTTCGGGGATGACCCGGAACCCATCCATTAATGCATCAACCAATTTATAAACAGCCGCCGCTTTTCGGCGGTTTTTTTACTTGAAAAAACTGGGGAAACCAAGATGGCACAGTGGTATTACGTCGATAAAAACAAACAACGCATCGGCCCCATGGAGGCAGGTGTTTTGGTCGATGCCATGCGCCATGGCCAGCTCGATATAAATAGCTTGGTGTGGCGCGAAGGCATGCCTGTCTGGCAGCCGCTTTCCATGCACCTCGATGCATTGGGTGTGCCGGAATCGATGCGCATGCGCAAAGCGCCGAAAAGCAACAATGCAAGCATGTGGATCGTGGTAGCGGTCGTCATTGGCTTGGGTGCGATCCCCGTTCTTGGAATCCTGATTGCGATTGCATTGCCGGCATATCAGGATTACACGGTACGGGCAAAAGTAAGCGAAGGCCTGAACCAGGCCGCAGTTTTAAAACTGGCGACATCGGAAACCCGATTACAAACCGGAAAATGGCCAAACAATAATGAAGAAGCAGGCTACAGCCAGCAAACTTCAAACGTGGTGTCGGAAATAAGCATCCCGTCGCCGCAAGATATCCGCATCACCTATTCCTCGAATGTGCCCGAGGTAGCAGGTGCCACCCTGATGCTGCGTGCGGAAGTGGACGCGAACGGCGTTATTCATTGGGAATGCAATGCCTTGGGCTCGAACAAGCTGGGGGGGCCGTCGGGCACAATTCTCCCGAAATATGTCCCGTCGAGCTGCCGGCCATAGGGACTAAACGTTCAGGCCCGGACGTGTGGCGGAGTTAAATTCCCGATCGGCCGGGGGATTGTGTAAAGTGTAAGCTATTGTTTTAAATGGATTTTCAATCTTTCTTGCAAGGGCGGTTACAGCAATTGCTTGACAGCTCGACCTAAAGCAGTCACTTAATAAAAAAGGCTGGGCCCGCTTGAATGCGGGCTTTGCCGTCTGAAAACCTCAAAAGCCAAGCTTGAGGGGTATCGGAAAATCAGTCATTAGTTGTACCTGGAGAAGTTCTCGTCATGGCCAAAAATCTGCTTATCGTTGAATCGCCTGCCAAGGCCAAGACGATTAACAAATACCTGGGCAAAGACTTTATTGTCTTGGCGTCCTATGGCCATGTCCGTGATCTGGTGCCGAAGGAGGGCGCCGTCGATCCGGACAAGAATTTCGCCATGCGCTATGAGCTGATCGAGAAAAACGAAAAACACGTCGAAGCCATCGCCAAAGCCGCCAAGTCCGCCGACACCATCATGCTCGCGACCGATCCGGATCGCGAAGGTGAGGCGATCAGCTGGCATATTTCCGAAATTCTGAAAGAGCGAGGCTTGCTGAAAGGCAAGGAAGTCAATCGCGTCGTCTTTACCGAAATTACACCCAAGGCAGTCACGGCCGCCGTTGCCAACCCGCGCAAGGTTTTGTCGGATCTGGTCGATGCGCAACAGGCGCGTCGCGCACTCGATTATCTGGTCGGCTTTAATCTGTCGCCGGTACTCTGGAAAAAAGTGCAGCGCGGTTTGTCGGCCGGGCGCGTACAATCGCCCGCATTGCGTTTGATCGTCGATCGCGAAGAAGAAATCGAAGCCTTCAGGGCGCAAGAATATTGGAGTGTCGAAGCCGAGTGTGCGCATCCGCAACAAGCTTTCACCGCACGCCTGGTAAAGCTCGATGGCAAGAAATTCGAACAATTCACGCTGACCAATTCCAAAGACGCACAATCGGCACGCGAACGCTTGATCAAGGCCGCCGGCGATGTTTTGCATGTGACCGATGTGTCGAGCAAGGAACGCAAACGCCGTCCTTCGCCGCCATTCATTACCTCGACGCTGCAACAGGAAGCCGCCCGCAAACTTGGGTTCACGACGTCGCGCACGATGCGCGTCGCGCAAAAACTGTATGAAGGCTTTGCTGTAGGCGAAGAGGGTACCGTAGGCCTGATCTCCTATATGCGTACCGACTCGACCAACTTGTCCGACGATGCCGTGAAAGAAATTCGTGACGTGATTGCACGCGATTTCGGTATTCAGGCATTACCCGACAAACCGAATGTTTATAAAGCGAAATCAAAAAACGCCCAGGAAGCGCATGAAGCGATTCGTCCGACATCGGCCCTGCGTCTGCCGTCCGCCATGGCGAAATTTCTGGGCGACGACGAGCGTCGCCTGTACGAATTGATCTGGAAACGCGCGCTGGCTTCGCAAATGGTGCCTGCGACAATGAACACCGTCACGGTTGAATTGGCTGCCGGTACTGCCCACGGTTTTCGTGCCAGCGGCACGACCGTGATTGATCCCGGCTTTCTGGCGGTTTACGAAGAAGGCAAGGACCAGAAGACTACCGAAGACGATGATGAAGGCCGCAAGCTGCCATTGATGGCGCTCGGACAAAATATTCCTTTGTCCTCGATTCACACCGACCAGCATTTCACCGAGCCACCGCCGCGTTACTCCGAAGCGAGTCTTGTGAAAACGCTGGAAGAATACGGCATCGGTCGCCCATCGACCTATGCCAGCATTATTCAAACCCTGCTGTACCGCGAATACGTGATGCTCGATAACAAACGCTTCCGTCCAAGCGATGTGGGCCGTGCTGTCAGCAAGTTTTTGTCGGCGCACTTCCTGCAATACGTGGATTATGAATTCACCGCAAAACTCGAAGATGAACTCGATGCGGTATCGCGCGGTGAAGAAGAATGGATTCCCTTGATGGAACGCTTCTGGAAACCGTTCAAGAAAATGATTCTTGAAAAAAGCGAAAGCGTCGATCGTGCCGAAGCTTCCGGAGCGCGTGAACTGGGTCCGGATCCGGAGACGGGCAAGCCGGTTTCCGCGCGCCTCGGCCGATACGGACCATACGTGCAGATCGGCACTGCCGACGATGAAGAAAAACCGAAATTCGCATCGCTGCGCCCCGGCCAAAGCATGCACACGATCGAACTTGAAGAGGCGCTGAAATTATTTGGCCTGCCGCGCAAACTCGGTTTGGTCGACAACAAGGAAGTCAGTGTCGGCGTTGGCCGTTTCGGTCCGTTTGCCAAACACGGCGACACTTATGCATCGCTCGGAAAGGAACAGGATCCGTACACGATTACTTTCGAAGATGCATACGGCATGATTGAAGCGCGCCGCGAGTTGATCGCGAACCGTACCATCAAGGTATTCGAAGGCACCGACATCCAGGTTTTGAATGGTCGCTTCGGCCCTTACATCACCGATGGCGTGAAAAACGGAAAAATACCGAAAGACCGCGAACCGGCATCATTGACGCAGGAGGAATGCGTTGCCCTGCTGGCCGAAGGCAAACCGGTCCGCAAAATGGGCGGACGCTTCGCCAAGAAGGCGACCAAGAAGGTCGCGAAGAAAGCAGCCAAGAAAGTGGTCGATAAGGAAGCCAAGCCGGTCGTTAAGAAAGC
>Ga0208882_1000493_pt1 | contig 17877 bp, 15 predicted proteins | sample LakWasMet14_LOW5_2_FD_183862 | JGI IMG/M metagenome (GOLD analysis project Ga0208882, IMG submission 183862) | Freshwater sediment methanotrophic microbial communities from Lake Washington under simulated oxygen tension - Sediment Metagenome... | ecosystem: Environmental > Aquatic > Freshwater >...
TTGGAATACAAATTACTCATCGTTTCCCACCAATTTGAAATTTATGTCGGTTGTATCGCAGTTGGCTTTACTGCCTTGGGCATTTGGCTGGCACAAAAAATAACCAAGCCCAAAACAAAAACTATTATCGTTGAAAAGGAAGTATATATTCCCAATCCGGAAAACTTTATCCGCAATGAAAAGGAACTAACAGAACGTAAAATAAGTAAACGCGAACTCGAAGTACTGGAACTTATCTCGTTAGGAATGAGTAATCAGGAAATTGCAACACAGTTATTTGTTTCCCTAAACACAGTCAAAACCCACACCTCCAATCTCTTTGAAAAACTGGAAGTAAAACGAAGAACACAAGCCATTGAAACTGCCAAAAAGCTGCAACTCATTGCTTAGTACTTTGGTAGGATTTTAATTAAAATCACTCAAAAGTATGAGCAAAAAAAACAAATTTATCCTAACATTTGCTGCTCAATTTAAAACCAACTAACATGAAAAAAACAATCATTACCTACGGACTCATTTCAGGATTAATCATCATGGCATTCATGATAACCTCTACCTATTTGTTTTATAAAAATCCCGATATGGGATTCAGTGAAATAGTTGGGTTTACAGGTATGTTTATCGCTTTTATTTTTGTCTTTGTCGGCATTAAAAATTATCGTGACAAAGAAAACGCAGGTAACATTACTTTCCTGACGGCTTTTAAAATTGGAGTATTGATTGCACTGATTTCTTCCTGTATTTATACTATGGTTTGGATGGTGGAATTCCATTTCTTCCTTCCCGACTTCATGGAGAAATACGCCGCCACCGCCATAGCAAAAATCAAAGCTAGTGGTGCCAGTGCCACCGAAATGAAAGCCCAAATCGCCTATATGGAATCGATGAAGGAAAGCTATAAAAACCCATTGTTTATGATTGCCATTACCTTAATGGAAGTTTTCCCTATTGGCCTTTTTGTTGCTTTAATAAGTGCTTTAATTCTTAAAAGAAGCAAAGTGGCAAATTAATTAACAAGTTGTTTGTTGCACTATTTGCGAATAATACTAACTTGCAGAGTGAAAAAACATTATAAAATGAAGCAAATCTTAATCCTACTCTATTGTCTCTATAGTGGCTTAGCGTTTTCCCAGGAAATAGAAATCCTTGAAAAAGGCGACACACTCCAAAAACCCAAGTACGTACAATTCATTTACCTGAGTGAGAAGACGCCTCTTGACTCCATTACATTTGTAGCTAAGATAAAAGCCACCGGGAGTTTGCATAATGTGAGTAATTTGTTTTTATTTATAAATGCCGAAGCTCAAAAGCTAGGTGCTAATTCCTTTAAGTTTGAAAGCTTTAAAACGTTGGATTCCCAAAACGGCGAATTGATTTTGTCTACTTATTATTGCAATGGTGAAGATGATTTTTTTGATAAAAATTTCGAGAACTTACCCAAAAACAAAATCTACATTTTTGGGAGTCAGGATATGCTAGCAACTAAAACCCAAAGCTACAAGATAAATGGTGAAAAGCACGAAATTGAATCCGGGAAATTTGCCCAATTTGATATCAAACCTGATGAAGAAGTCAAGATAAACAAAGGCGGTTTTACAGGTATGACCTTATGGGTAAAACGAAAACCGGAAGGCTATAGTTCGTTTCTGAATTTCTCCGGTATTGGTTTGAATGGTACAAGCTATAATGCTTATAGTGGAGGCGTTGGTGTTTCTATCAATACGGGGACTATCAATAAAATTGAACCTAATTTAGCCTTAGCTTTACTAAAAATTTATAGCGAACAGAAGTAAAAAAATCATCATGACTACAAACGAAATTCTGGAAGAACTGAAATCCTATGCTAACGATTCGATAAAAAAAACGTTGATGAAGCATGGTGCCAAAGAACCTTTTTATGGTGTTAAAGTTGAGCACTTAAAAATTATTCAGAAGAAAATTAAGAAGGATTATGCCATATCCTTGGAGTTATATGATACTGGGATTTCGGATGCCATGTACCTTGCGGGCTTAATTGCCGATGATAAGAAAATGACGAAAGCCGATTTAAATCATTGGGTGCAAAACGCCTATTGGTATATGATTAGCGAATACACCGTTCCTTGGGTAGCTGCCGAAAGTAACTATGGATTGGAACTTTCTTTGGAATGGATGCAATCGGATAAAGAGCTAATCGCTTCATCTGGTTGGTCAACCTACTCTAATTTATTAGCCTTGACTCCTGATGAAAACTTAAATAAGGAAGAAATAAAATCTCTGTTAGAAAAAGTAGAAAAAGAAATTCATCAAGCTCAAAATCGTGTGAAGCAAACTATGAATGGTTTTGTGATTTCGGTTGGTGCTTATGTGCCTGAATATACTGAATTAGCTATAGCCACCGGAAACCGAATTGGCGCCGTTACAGTTGACATGGGAGGAACAGCTTGCAAAACACCTTTCTCACCGGAATATATTGATAAGATTAAAAAACGAGGATCAATCGGCAAGAAAAAGAAAACAGTGAAATGCTAATCACTCCACAAAACTTTCTTCCTTAAATCCAATCAAATACAATTTGTCTTTGGCTCGCGTTACTGCCGTGTACAACCAACGAATATAATCCACATCAATGCCATTGGGCAAATAAGGTTGCTCTATAAAAACCGTATTCCATTGCCCGCCTTGCGATTTATGACAAGTAATGGCATAGGAGAATTTTACCTGCAGCGCATTGAAATACTCATTTTCCTTTACCTTTTGTAGCTTGCGATATTGAGCGCGTTCGTCTTCATAATCTTGTAATACTTCCTGATACAAACGGTTGGATTCTTCATAAGTTAGCGATGGCGATTCACTGGTAATCGTATTTAAGAGTAGCATCGTTTCAAACGGTTTCTGATTCGGATAATCCACCATTCGTATTTTTACGCTGGCAAAATGAAATCCGTATAATTCCTTGAATTTAAATATTTCCAGCACTTCTATAATATCGCCATTGGCAATAAAAGTGGCTTCATCAGTTTCTTTTAACCAAAAATAATTGTTCTTCACCACCATCAAAAAATCACCAACCGAAAGGTCATTTTCCTTATCCAAAATCTTGGAACGAATTTGCTGATTGTATTGATTGGCTCTTTTATTGGAACGCACAATAAAGCAAGTATCTTCAATACTGTAATTGCTGTAAGCTCCTTGAATAGCGTCTTGAATATCATAACCATCCGTTAGCCGGACAATATCTTTGAACCCTTTTAAATTAAATTGGAAATCATCAATAAAATGACTTTTCAAAATCTCCCGAAGTTCCGTAGCATTATACAAAATCCCTGAATGTTCTTCCTGCCGCATCACTTCATCCAACTCAATCGAAAAAACTTCCTTATTATAATTCATTGTCAAAGCATCGCAGTTCAAGGCTGGAGAAACATCCAATTGTACGGGTGGCAATTGTGCCGTATCACCCAATAGAATCATCTTGCAATTTTCTCCGCCATACACATAGGAAATCAAATCATCAAGCAACGAACCGTTTTCATACAGTTTCGATTCGGTATTGACATCCGAAATCATAGAGGATTCATCCACAATGAAAATCGTATTTTTATGTTTGTTGGGTTGCAAAGTAAAAGCAACGCCACCTCCACTTTGCTTCTTTGGAAAGTAGATTTTCTTATGAATTGTGTGTGCTGGTTTATTGGAATAATTGGCAATGACTTTGGCGGCGCGACCCGTTGGCGCTAATAAAACATATTTTTTATTTATCGAAATCAGATTGTTTACGATAGTAGAAATCACGGTGGTTTTTCCCGTTCCTGCGTAACCTTTTAATACAAAAATTTCGTTGCTATCCGAATTCGTTAGAAAGTCAGCGATTTTTTGAAAAAAAATATCCTGCTTTACGGTCGGCTGAAACGGAAACTGTTTTTGTAAAAGACTGTAAAACTGGCTGGAAGTCATTAATTTTTGGAATTAAAATGGAAAGTTAGAATTCTGTGTTACATTTATAGCACTAACATAAAACTTTAAGCAAAGTAAGTAAAATTGAATCAATTAGGTAGGAATTTTGAGTGTATTAAATGTTAAACTTTCTTGCTAAATGGTTAAAAATCGTAACTTTGTTAACTAAAAATTGTTGATAAATTTTTCCAAAATGTGTTGTGTATAAATTGTTTTTGTTTATAAAACACCTTAAATATCTATTTATAATCATTATAAATAAATTATTTTGGTACAAAAAAAATTTATATAGTTGCTAAAATTTAAATTAAAATCAACAATTTAGCATTTTTATTGAATTATTTTCAAAATCAGTCTAGATGGTCATTCATGTTTATTGCGAATAATTCAAAGATGATGTTGCGCGCGTGGAATATTGTTTATATTTGTAGTGTTGCTTGATTGTATGTCATACAACGAGAAAATGTACGTCAAATCTTTAAATAAAAAAACCACCTGCTGTAACAGGTGGAGAAAAAACTTTAAACGTCCTTCGGATAAAAGTTTATTTTTTGACTACAGGATTATAAATTTCTATTTACCCTTTTTACAGTGTCTGCATTTCATGCAGAATGGTTTGGATAAATGTACTATTTTACCTGACCTCCAATGTCTGAAGGATTTAAAGCAAATTAGCTCCATTGTTAATTTAAATTAACGTTTAATTGGCAAGAACTCACGCTTGCCTCGGCATCGAGAGTGCAATAAATTGCAACATTTTAAATTTGGCTTGTAGTTTTTGAGAGGAACTAACAGGATCACAAAGAACGAACAGCAAATATACTAAATTTTAAGTTAGTGTGTTTGCTTTTTTTTATTGAATTTTTAACAATTTTTTATTTCCAACTATTTCTAGATTGCAATTTGGGTAAAGCTTATTGTGACATTAAAATATTAATATATTTATACTGAATATATAGTTCAGTATAAATTTGTAAGTTTGCTTCCTCCTAAATAGGAATTTAGTATGTGGCAAAACACCAGCGTTATCGATAAAATGTATCAGAAGCTAGCAATTCAGGTTTCCCTGAATGGTTTGTCTTTTGCTTGTTTTGATACGCTGACCAACAAGCCAACGGCGCTGCAGAACATTCCAATTGAAAGTTTTCACAAGAATATGAAGATTGAGGATTTGTTTGCCGAGTCTTTTAAAAACTATCCTGAATTACAAGCTGGTTATGACGAAATTGTAATTCTTCACAATAACAACCTTTCCACCTTTGTGCCAACGGCTTTATTTGACGAGGAGTATTTGGGAAGTTATTTGCAATTCAATACCAAGGTTTTTGAAACCGATTTCTTCACTTTTGATGCTCTAGATAAATATGAAATGAACAACGTTTACATTCCTTATGTGAATATGAACAATTATTTCATTGATCAATTTGGTACTTTCGATTACAAACATGCCAATACTATTTTGGTAAACAAATTGCTAGACCTTTCCAAAAACAATGAAGAACGCAAAATGTTTGTGCATGTATGCGAAGGACATTTTGAAATTGTAGTGATACAAAACCAAAAACTGCAACTCTTCAATTCCTTTGATTATAAAACACCCGAAGATTTTATTTACTACATTTTATTTACGGCAGAGCAACTGCAGTTAAATCCGGAGTATTTTAAATTAGAAGTTTTGGGTGCCATTAATGAAGACGATGAATATTACAAGATTGCCTATAAATATGTACGCAATATTTCATTATTTGATGTAACTGACATTCGAAACAGCTACACCGAAGCAGAAAATCGCCAACACTTCATCTTATTGAATTCATGAGAATTATCTCTGGCAAATACAAAGGCCGACGCATTAGTCCACCCAAAAACCTTCCTGTTCGTCCCACAACCGATATGAGTAAGGAAGCCTTGTTCAACGTTTTGAACAATCATTTTAATTTCTCAGAATTAAAGGTTTTAGAACTTTTTGCAGGAACGGGAAGTATCAGTTATGAATTTGCATCTCGCGGCTGTACTCCTATTATATGTGTTGATGGCGACCAAGGTTGTGTTGGATTCATCAAAAAAACTGCAGCCGAATTTGAATTTGATATCACTGCCATAAAAAGCGATGTTTTCAAATTTATGGAAAAACACAAAGGTACTTATGATATTATTTTTGCCGATCCTCCTTATGGTTTGAGTCAAGCCATTTTTGAAAAATTAATTACCGAAATCTTCAAAAACGAATTGCTGGACGAAGAAGGAATGCTGGTTGTTGAACATTCCAAATACACCAAACTGGAACACATGGAACATCTTTCGTTTCAAAAAAGTTATGGTGGTTCTATCTTTTCTTTTTTTGAATTGTAGAGACGTAGCATGCTACGTCTCTACAATTTTAAAAAAAAGCAGACCTATAAGCCGGATTCTGTATCCCGATAAATCGGAACCCTTATCATTTATCTAGATCTCACATTACTGAGAGACTCGAGCTTTCTACCCTTCGACAACGGACGAGTAATCCTTAAATGCCGATATACTTGAAATTTCACCGCATAGAGTTTACCTGGTTTCACTACAGCTTAACCTGTACATACTTTCTGTTGCACTTGTCCTGAATTAATTTCTTAACCCGACGGATGTTATCCGCTATGCTACTCTTTGGTGTCCGGACTTTCCTCCCCGACGAGTCGGGACGATAAGGCGGTCTGCGTTGCAAAAGTAAACAATTACGAGGTACGATTTACGTAGTGCCAAGTTAGATTTGGGATTTGGAATTATATTTTTTACCTTTAAACAAATAACCGAATAACCCAATTAACAAATCTACAGTCATGAAAAATCGATATCACTATGCTTCTGTTCTAAAAGCTTTGGAAGAACTCAAAGCCATGGATTTTATTGTTGATTTTAATCTGCAAGAAGAAACCATCATGAACAATCCTGCCAATTATCAAATTCTGCATATCTATCGTTATGAAGGCGAATCCAATCCCGATGATGAAGCGATTGTCTATGGCATAAAATCCAATACGGGAGAAAAAGGTGTTTTTGTGGCTGGCTTTTCGCCAAATTCTGAAAGTGAAGCCGCTCAGGTTTTGTTCGAATTAAGCATCAAAGGAAATAAACATTAGATTCACAAATTGTGGAAAAGTTTTCTCCAAATAACCACATTACCAAATAACCAAATCAACTATTATTCTATATTTGTAATCCAGTAAAATTCTATGGAACAATTTGTAGTATCAGCCCGTAAGTACCGTCCGCAAACGTTTAAAGATGTTGTGGGACAACAAGCCATTACCAATACATTATTGAATGCCATAGAAAACAATCACTTGGCTTCTGCCCTATTATTCACAGGTCCTAGAGGTGTTGGAAAAACTACCTGCGCTCGTATTTTGGCTCGTAAAATTAACCAACCAGGTTATGACGATCCCAATGAAGATTTTGCTTTCAATGTTTTTGAATTGGATGCTGCTTCTAACAATTCGGTTGACGATATTCGAAGTCTGATTGACCAAGTTAGAATTCCACCACAAACTGGAAAATTCAAAGTCTATATTATTGACGAGGTGCACATGTTGTCTTCAGCAGCTTTTAATGCTTTTTTGAAAACATTAGAAGAACCGCCAAAGCACGCCATTTTTATTTTGGCTACGACCGAAAAACACAAAATCATTCCAACCATATTATCGCGTTGTCAAATATTCGATTTTAAACGCATCACTGTAAAAGATGCTAAAGAACATTTGGCAGAAGTAGCGCAAAGTCAAGGTGTACAATTTGAAGACGACGCTTTGCATATTATTGCACAAAAAGCAGATGGTGCTATGCGTGATGCTTTGTCCATTTTTGACAGAGTGGTTTCTTATTGTGGAAACAATTTAACGCGACAAGCGGTGACCGAGAACTTAAACGTTCTTGATTATGAAACCTATATTAATGTTACCGATTTGATTTTGGAAAACAATATTCCCGAATTGCTTTTGGCTTATAATGATATTTTATCCAAAGGTTTTGACGGGCATCATTTTGTTTCTGGTTTGGCTTCCCATTTTAGAGATTTGATGGTAACCAAAACACCATCGACATTAGCATTATTGGAAGTTGGAGAACAAGCACAACAATTATATAAAATGCAATCGCAAAAAGCATCGCAAGATTTTCTTTTAAAAGGAATTGATATTGCTAACGATTGTGATTTGAAATACAAAGTCAGTCAAAACCAACGATTACTCGTTGAACTTTGCCTAATGCAACTCAGCTCCATCACTCTAGATGGAGAAAAAAAAAAGTTGATGCCTTTATAATTCCACCTACTTATTATCGTAGAAATGATTATTCGATAAAAGAAGTACAAGGTAAGAGGGACGATATACGAAGTGTTGAAACTGTTCCGCAATTAGAAAGTATTCCTGAAGTTGCCCAAGAGGAAGAAATTGCTGAAGAAACAACAACAGAAAGTCCAGCAGTCGAAATCCCACAACCTCCAACCCAAAACCCAGAACCCAAATCCGAGAACGGACAACAAAAAGTTTCAGCACTTTCGCTTTCAAGCATTAGAGCCAAAAGAGAATTAGCAGAAACACAAAAGTCTATCGTTAAAGTGGAAACGCATTTGCCAAGCGAACCGTTTACCGAAAACGAAATGTTGGAACAATGGTTTAAGTATGCGCAACGATTAGGCGATAAAGGTCATAAAATAATGGAATCTTTGTTGACCAATAATGTTCCTGTTTTAAATGGAACTATAATAACAGTAGAAGTATCCAACAAAGGTTCGAAGATTGATTTTGAATCGGAAGAAAGTGGTTTATTGGGTTATCTTAAAGGGCATTTGCACAATCACGATATTACTATTGAAGTAAATGTCAACGAAAGTATGCCAAGTAAAAAAGCATTTACAGCTCAAGACAAGTTCAATCGTTTGAATGAAATTAACCCGAACTTAGAATTGTTGAAAAAGATGTTCGATTTGGATGTTTAAAAAACAGTAAAATAGAAAGTTACGCTTATCTTTGCGACTTCATTTTAAAATGTACCTTTTGAAAATCGAATTTAAAAATCAAACTACAAACAAAGGAATCCTAATTCTTGTATTCTTTTTTTCTTCCTATAGTTATGCGCAACAAGCAGTAATTCCTGCTGGTGGAAATGCAACGGGTAGTTCGGGGAATTCCAGTTTTACAATTGGACAAGTTGCTTATACTACCAATGGCAATGCCAATTATTCCGTTGCGGATGGTGTGCAACAACCTTTTGAGATTTCAACATTAGCTGTTGACGAGCACATTCTTTCCAACATTCAGCTTACCGTTTATCCTAATCCAACATTGGGTTATTTAACTTTAGATATCGATACGCTGGAAACAGAAGGTTTACAGTTTTCTCTTTTCGATATCAATGGGAAATTACTAAACGAAGAAAAAATAAGCAATCAACTAACAACATTAAACTTTACCGCATTTCCTAATAGCACTTACTTTATCAAAGTTGTTGCTAATGGTAAAAACGTAAAGACATTTAAAATAATTAAGAATTAACTATGAAAAGAATATTTACACTACTCGCCTTTGTTTTAGTCACAACTAGTATTTGGGCGCAAGCACCACAAAAAATGAGTTACCAAGCGGTAATCCGAAACAACAGTAATGTTTTGGTTACTAGTGCTGCGGTTGGCATAAAAATTAGTGTGCTGCAAGGAACTTCAACGGGAACTGCTGTATATGTTGAAACGCATACTACTTCCACGAATGCTAATGGATTGGTAAGTTTGCAAATTGGCGGAGGAAGTATTCAATCGGGGACTTTTGCTGGTATCAACTGGGCGAATGGTCCTTATTTTATTAAAACAGAAACCGATCCAACTGGCGGAACGAATTACAACATTTCGGGAACTACCGAATTATTGAGTGTTCCTTATGCATTATCTGCAGGACAAAGTTCACCTGCTCCTGGAAATGCTGTTGGCGATATGCAATATTGGAATGGAACTTCGTGGGTATTGTTGCCAATTGGTGCTACCGGACAAGTTTTGAAAGTAAACAGTAACATTCCGCAATGGACTACTCCAGCGCAAGGCGTTTTGAGTACAGTAACTACCGATTTGGTAGCAGATGTAAGAATGAGAAAAGCTACTATAACCGGAACAGTAACCAGTGACGGTGGTGAATTTGTCATTACACGTGGGTTTTGTTTTGGAACGACACCTACTCCAACCGTTACCAATGGTGCCGTAACCACAGGAAACGGTTTGGGAACTTTTAGTGCTGACATAACCCAATTAACTGCAAGTACAACTTATTATGTTCGAGCTTTTGCGACGACTACAGCGGGAACAGCTTATGGAGCTACACTTAGTTTCACAACTCCAAATGGTATTGCCTTAGTTACAACAGTAGCTGCTACCAACATTCAAGCCTGTATGGCTACAACTGGGGGAATAGTAACCACTGATGGCGGTGATGACATTTTGGGATCAGGAATTTGCTATAGCACTTCTCCCAATCCAACTATTGTTGACAACCCACAGTATGGAGGAGGAGATCCATATAATTTCACATTGGATATTATCACTTCGGCACCAAATGCGGTTTATTATTTCAGAGCTTTTGCCGTTAACTCTTTGGGGGCTTTTTATGGCAGCGTGTTGAGTTTTACCACACAAAATTATACCGCTTCGGTAACTACGAATGCAGCAACACAAGTTAAAACCTGTAGTGCAACTTTGAGTATGGCTTATACGCCGATATTTCCAAACGCAGTAGATGCTTATGGAATTTGCTATAGTACTTCACCTTTGCCTACAACAAATGATACTAATTTGACTATTGATGCTACATTAACAGCTAACATTTCTTGTTTAGCAGCCAATACAACCTATTATGCAAGAGCCTACATTTCGAATTGTAATGGAATAAAATATGGTAATCAAATTACGTTTACAACAGCTAACGTTCCAATAGTTGTTACTACCAATGCACCAACAATCATTCGTGCCTGTTCTATAATTTTTCCTGTAAATACCATTAATGTTGGTGACGGTTCTTGCGGCGGTGATCAAAATACACAAATGGTATATAGTACCTCTCCAAATCCTACAGTTAATGATAATATGGCGGGTTACTTAAGTACTGAAATTACAATGTCGAATTTGTCGCCTAATACTTTATACTATGCCAGAGGTTACACCTACAAATGTGATAATACCATTATATATGGCAATCAAATTCAAGTGACAACTTTGCCAAAATATACTTCCTTAGTTACCGATCCGGTTACTAATATAACTGCCGGAACTGCCACATTTAATTTATCATTAATTGCTAATGGGCAAAACTATATTTATTATGGTTTTTGTTATAGTACATCACCTAATCCCACAATAGCTAATCAAAGTATCTATTACAGTGGCACCAATAATTCTACCAATACTTCTCTTCCAATACAAGGGTTAACAGCTGGAACTACGTATTATGTTCGTGCATATGGTCATGGTGGATTATTCGATCCCTACACCAACGGCTGTATTGGTATTAATTATGGTAATCAGGTTAATTTTACAACTGCTGCTGGTCCACTGGTAATAGGACAAAATTATGAAGGCGGCATTATTATCAAATTAAATACTCCAACAAGCGGTATCATTGCTGCTGCTACTGATCAAGGAACTGCACTGTGGGGTTGCGAAGGTATTTCTATAACAGGAACGCTAGCCACACAAGGTTCGGGTCAAGCCAATACCAATGCAATACTAGCAGGTTGTACAACTGCTGGTACGGCTGCCAAAATATGTGATTCCTTAATATTGAATGGTAAAAGTGATTGGTATTTACCTTCGGAACAAGAAATGCTTTTACTGGGTCAGCTTTCCTATTTTGCTGATAACAACTATCAAAGCAATACCATCAATAATAGTTCGTATTGGAGTTCTACACAAACCTCCGCTACGCAAGCCAGGATATTGAATGATACTACAATAGGAAATGCAAACAAATCAGATGGTGCTATTAGAGTAAGAGCGGTTAGGAGTTTTTAATCAAACTATATATTTATAAAAAACTCCCTCAATTGTAGGGAGTTTTTTTATAACTTTTTAAGGTTGTGTGATAAATTAGTTTAGATTTAGTATTTTTTTTACTTCTTTAAAATATCTATCATTTAACTCTTCAGGTTTGAGATAACTTATATTTTCATAAATATGATATTTCCCTTTTAATTTATATTGTGAGCCATCGAAATATATCCAGAATATCGAATCTTTGAAATCGGTTAATTTAATTATTATTGTTTTGGCAATTTTCTTTTGAATAATAAAATGTTTGTCCTCTTCAATTTCTTCTATATATGAAATATTGCTAAGCTCCAATAAATTTTTAATTTCATCTGAAAGATTTTTTTGAAATCTACTTATACTTTCATTATTCAATTCTAAATATTTTATCCAGAATTGATAATGATCTTTATGCCATTGCTTTCCTCGAAAGGTAAAAGGGAATAATTTTTTTATCCACATAACTTTATAAATATACTAACAACTTATATTTCTACTTGTTATTTCTATCCTTCAATATTCCAATTAAAAAACTCGTTCCAACCAAAAGCATCGCCACAATTCCCATGTAGTGGAATTTATTGGCTCTAAATCTTAAATCCTGATAATCAATATTTGCAAAGTGGAAAACAATGATGGCAAGACAGGCAATCAGGCAGACAATTCTAAAATTTTTCATAGCGTTTTATAGTTTATCGTAGTACATAGCTTTAACAATACCATCGGACAGTCCAATTTTTGGTACATAAAGGTGTCGGGCACCACTCCATTTCATAGCATTCAAATAAATTTTTGTAGCTGGAATAATTACGTCGGCTCTATCCGTATTCATGGCTAACTCGGCAACACGTTGTTCGAAGGTAAGGGAGTTCAAATATTGATATTGCGAATTCAAATACAAAAAAGACAAAGGTTTGTCCTGCAGTTTCCCGGACATTTTAAACAATCTGTTGATGTTTCCACCCGAACCAATTAGGTTCACATTGTCATAACCTTCGACACTGGTTTTAATCCATTTTTCTATTTCCTCCCAAACAATATCGTTTACCATATTGTTTAACATACGCACCGTTCCGTTTTTAAATGATTTGGATGCCACCATTTTTCCATCTGAGAATAAAGAGAATTCGGTACTTCCACCACCAACATCTACAAATAAATAGGTTTGGTCGGTTTTTAGGAAACTGTGCAAATCGGAGGAAGCAATAATGGCAGCTTCTTTTTTTCCATCAATAATTTCAATTTCAATTTCCGATTTTTCAAGAATAATATCCGCCACTTCCTTCCCATTATAAGCTTCACGCATGGCAGAAGTAGCACATGCTTTGAACTTTTCGACTTTGTAAACTTTCATCAAAAGTTTGAAAGCTTTCATGGCATCAATCATCCTATTAATATTCTCTTCCGAAATTTCTCCAACAGTAAAAGCATCCTGACCCAAACGAATCGGCACACGTATAAGTGCACTTTTATTGAATTGTGTTGGAGTGTCTGGTTGTTCAACAATATTGGTAATGAGCAATCGCATGGCATTGGAACCAATATCGATAGCAGCATATTTTTTTATTGAAATCATTTATTCTTTTACTTGTTAAGGTTAATTGGGGTTATTGTTTATCGACAACAACATCTATATTATTGCGATAGTAATTATAGGTTTCGTTTTGAGCTCTAAAAATTGGTTCATTTTCTTCTCTGATTCTGTATTTATTATCCAGTTTTTCGGAATGAAAACGCGCTTTTACATTTCCTTTCCAACCCACATCGAAAGTCTCGATAAGTTGTTTTTTGATATCTTCATCATAAATTGGGCAGGTTACTTCCACCCTTCCGTCTAAGTTTCTGGTCATAAAATCGGCAGAAGAAATAAACACTTCGGGATTATTGTTATTGCAAAAAATAAAAACTCTGGCGTGTTCCAAGAAATTATCAACGATACTTATGGCTTCAATATTTTCACTCATGCCTTTTACTCCGGGAATTAAAGAACAAATTCCTCTAATTTGCAAACGCATTTTAACACCGGCATTACTCGCATCATATAGTTTATCAATCATTGGATAATCCGACAAACTATTCATTTTTAAATTTATGTAAGCTGGTCTGCCCAATTTGGCATTAAGAATTTCTCGGTCAATCAATTTATAAAATTTGGATCGCGTGTAATGTGGTGAAACTATCAAATGCTTGTAGCGATGCACTCTATAATTGACATCGAAAAAATCAAAAACTTTGGAAACGTCTTTTAAAATTTGCTGATGACTTGTAAATAGAGTAACATCGGTATATATTTTTCCAGTGGATTCATTGAAGTTTCCAGTGGAAATGATGCCGTAACGTTTCAGTTTACCCTCTTCAATTCGGTCCACCACACAAATCTTACTGTGCACTTTTAAACCTTTGATACCAAAAATAAGTTCGATGCCTTCTTGTTGCATTTGCTCGGCATAGGAAATATTACTGGCTTCATCAAAGCGCGCTTGGAGCTCAATTTGTACTGTTACTTTCTTCCCGTTTTTGACAGCGTTAATTAAGGAACTAATAATTTGAGAATTTTTCGCCAAGCGATATAATGTAATTTTTATGTTCGTTACATTGGGATCCAAAGCAGCTTCTCTCAGGAATTTAATGATGTAGGAAAACGATTGATATGGTGCATAAACCAGATAATCTTTGTCGGCAATTTTATGCAAAATGCTAGCATCAAGTGATAATCCATGAACTGGAAAAGGTATTTTGGGTTGGTATAATAAATCGAATCTGCCAAGGTTTGGAAAACTCATATAGTCTCTACGATTATGATATCTTCCGCCAGGAATAATACTGTCGGAAGCATCGATTCCCATTTTGGAAATAAAGAATTTCAAAGTGTCTTTTTCAATATCTTTATCATATACAAAACGCACGGGTTCGCCAATTCTTCTGTCTTTTACCGAAGTAGCGATTTTCTCCAACATACTCTTACTCATATCACTATCAATATCCAATTGGGCATCTCGGGTGATTTTAATCATGTGAGCCGAAATGCTTTCGTAGTCGAAAATATTAAAAATACTACTCAGGTTAAAACGGATTACATCATCCAAAAGAATGAGATATTGTTTGCCTTCTTTTGATGGTAAAACAACTACTCTATTGGTATTTTTTGGAATTTCAATTATGGCATAACGCACTTCCGATTTTGGTTTTTTCAAACCTAAAATCTTTGATTTAGCATTTGCCTTCATTACCAATTTTACAGTAAGATACCCCGAAGTATCTCTTAATAATGGAAACTCGGCCAAGTCATTTAAGATGATGGTAACCAATTCGGGGCTAACGGTTTGAATGAAAAAGTCTTTTACAAAATTCTCCTGGTCAGGAGACATTTGCGTCTCGTTGACGATGATGATATTTTCTTTTTCGAGTTCTTTTTCAATATCGCTCAATATTTTCAAACTATCCGATTGAAGTTTGATTACAATTTCGGTGATATCTTTTACTAATTGTTGCGCTGAAATCCCTCCTAAAATCTTTTCGCCTGTTTCGCCAGTATGACTCAATCGGCGGATTGCGGCAAATCGAACTCTGAAAAATTCATCTAAATTGTTGGAAAAAATACCTAAAAATCTAAGGCGTTCTAATAATGGAACAGCTTTATCTGCAGCTTCTTGTAGTACGCGAGCGTTGAAGGCAAGCCAGCTTTTTTCTCTATCGGTGTATTTATAATTTGGGTTTGAGCTCATAGTTTAGCAATCTCTGGGAAATAGTACTTTATCGGTTTTACCTTTGGTGATTGTATTCCAGTTGTTAGTCTCAAAAATAATAGAAACGAAACCAGCTGTGGGAACATTATCAATAAAAATATCTCCAAATTTATTAACAAAATCGGTAATAGCATCATTATGACCAAAAAGAATTAGGTTATTATTTTCATTGGGACATGATTTAACAATTTCTTCCAGTTTTCTTAAATCGAAAGTATACAAAGCATCTAAAAAAGTGATATTCGTATTGGTTAGATTCCAAGTTGCCACGAATATTTTTGCCGTTGAGCTTGCTCTATTGGCACTGCTACTCCAAATCATAAAATCCGTTGGAATATATTCTTTCGTTTTTTGAGCAACTAAAATGGCTTTTTGAATGCCTTCATCGGTTAGTTGTCTATCGAAATCTTTTATCGGAAAATCCCATGAAGATTTTGAGTGTCGAATTAGCATAATTTTTTTCATAATCAATAGTTTATTAACAAATTTAACGCGAATAATTTAGCTTCAAAATTTATGACAAAAAATTCTTATATCAAAATTTAATTTTTAGAATTTGAATTTTCGTAAATTTTAAAAAACCCAATATTTTCAGCATTTATAGTCGATTAAAAGCATAGCCACTACCTTTTATCGAGTTTTGAAGTAGTTCATAGAATAAATAGTTGGTTAATGAAATAAGAAAATAAATTTGCCTTGTGAACAATTTAACGAAAGATTGTTAATAACTTTTGAAGAATACCAAGATATTAAATAACCCAAATTTTTAAAAACTTAAAATTATGAAAACAACTACTAATCTAAAGAAAATTAATCAAAATTTTGCCTCTTACCTATTGAGATGCATCATTTTAATTTTTGTATTAAACACAGCGACTGCATTAGGGCAATGTAATGCTGAAGTTAAAGTAGAAAAAGACAGAAACATAAGAAGTACGCCTCAAGATGGTACATATTATGCTATGCTTATTTCTAACAACGGCACTTCGAATGATGTATTTCGCCTATCAGCAGTATCTGTAAATACTACTTGTGCCAATCCTGATGGCAGTAGTACAGTAAAAAACGTGAAACTCAATCCCGTATTTTTAGATGCAAATAGAAACCCAATAACTGAAATCAGTGTGGGTCGTGGACAAACTGTTCCCTTTTTTGTTCGCATGCTTGTACCAGCTAACACTGAAGTTAATAGATGGAATTGTACTCAAGTTGTTGCAAAACCAACATTATGCAATAGCTACCAAACAAGTACAATCTTACACACTTTAGTAATCAATCCAAACGAAGATAACTAATAGTTAGAACGATATAATTACTCACCTCAAAATAAAACTATTAACCTCAAAATAATTTTAAAATGAAAAAATATTTACACTTATTTAGTAACCATATACAAGGAATAAATAAAAAATATTTTGTAATAGTACTACTTTTTACATCTTCATTTGTGTTGGCACAAACTGTAACTCCAGTTAAAACTGTTACAGTAAATGCTAGCTCATGTGGAACTATTGATGTACAATTAAACGTTACGGGAGCAAATCCTATATCAAGACCGCTTGAAGTGGTTTTGGTAATTGACGTTTCTGGAAGTATGTCTAATACAATTGCTGGAGATACTAAAACTTCGATGGATTATGCAAAAGATGCCGCTACTGATTTTATCAACACTTTCTTTAGTGCAGCAAACAATCCAACCCTTCTAAACAGGTTGGGAATTGTTACCTATAGTAGTACCGCAAATATTAGACAAGGATTAACGCTTACCGCAGGGAAAGCTGGTCTTTTGACAATTATAAACGGTTTGACTCCTAGTGGTAGTACCAACATTCAAGATGGTATTGTAAAAGGCGATGCGGTAATATCTGCTGGAACTTTTAATTGTGTAACATCTAGAAGTATGATTCTTTTTACTGACGGTGTTGCCAATGCAACTGGAACTAGTGGTACTTCTTGTACCAGCGGTACTGGAGGAACTTGTATTCAAAGTGCCATTACTGCAGCTACTGCAGCTAAGACTAATGTTATATCTGGTGTTACTTATAACAATCAAATATTTTCTGTTGGTCTTTTTGGGGGTATTTCAGGTACTGACCAAACCAATGCAACATTTTGTTTGAATGGTATTCAATCTGGAGGTGCTTTCTTCACTGAAAG
>Ga0208882_1000497_pt1 | contig 17731 bp, 19 predicted proteins | sample LakWasMet14_LOW5_2_FD_183862 | JGI IMG/M metagenome (GOLD analysis project Ga0208882, IMG submission 183862) | Freshwater sediment methanotrophic microbial communities from Lake Washington under simulated oxygen tension - Sediment Metagenome... | ecosystem: Environmental > Aquatic > Freshwater >...
TCGCTGCTGAACGATTCACAGCGGGCGTTTTTAAAGCAGCATAAATCTGAAATTGTCGATGAACTGATGGAGGCGAAATCGGCTAATGACACCAGAGACCCGTTTGATGATCGTCACTATTGCCATGAATGCCAATGTTTGATTAACGGGCGGTGTGTTACGCAGCGATTCAGGCCGGTTGATGATGTGCCCCGTCGGTGTGCCGATTTTATCGCGACAGATTGTTGAAAAAAGTTAAGTTTGTCATGCAATCACGGAGACAATTAACGCATGAATGTAGTCGACGTTAGATCGCTTTACGACTTTTTAGGCTGGCCGCCATAACCGCCAAGACCAGGCTTAGGCACTGAATCGATCAACCGTTGAAAGAAATCCGCACCATAACGCTTAACGACATAAGCAGGAATCGTGATCTCTTTAGTGTCTGCTCCTGGCGCTTTAACTAAGCCGCCTTTAGCGTAAGCGTTTTCAGTATTAGATGAATTATCAGAGCTAAGCGATGGTACTGCATCCGCAGTAACACGCGGTGATGGGGTCACGCCCAGTTGAGGCATGGTGCTATTACCAAGGCCAAATAGGCTATTGGATAGACTAAGCGATTGGTTATTTAAGCCTTGTAAAAGCCCCATATATGCGTCCTGTTCAGTTGGTGATGGATTTGGCTTGATTTAAGCCAGTTGGCTAATGGTTGAGTTTGTAGCGATATCTAATTCAAATGTCTTACGTTTAAAGTGTCTTATAAGGTAAGGCAATTAAAGATAATTTTAACACAACGATAGAGTGCTGGCCTTGCGCCGTCTTATTATTAAGTCATAAGCAAAGCATCAATCTATTGTCTATTAAGTAACTAAATCGGTTCGTTTAAATAGAGCAAAGCGGCGAAGGATATACAGGTTAAATGATGAATATAGTTGATGATGTGAAAGCCTTGAGGGATTTAACGGAGTCGGTTTTGCTGGGGTGGCTTGCAATCGAATCACCATCAGACAGGCGGCGGCAAAAGGCATTGGAATTACTGGCTGACGCTGGGCAGAATCTCCATGTGGCTTGTATCAACCTAGGCGCGATCGAGGAAAGTGAGTCGATTGGTAACGGGGATGTTACGGGTAGGAATCGTTGATAAAAACTAAAGTGGCTTAGGATAGCGAAGATATTGCGGCAGGAAACTCCAAGGTTAGGCCAAGGTTACGGTGAGGGATTCAGAGTTAGAGCCATAACCTTTCTGGCAGTTTTTTACATTCAAAAACAACAGTTGATAGACGCTTAAGCCCAGAATTGGCGTGGCTTAGGCGGTCATCATAGACGCAAAAGCAACGGCAGATTGGCGAAAAGTAGCAAATCTGCGAAACAAACTATTAGCTCAGAGGAAAATATGGCAGCTAGAAAATGGACATCGGAACAGCGAGCAGCACAATCAAAGGCAATTTACACATGGCAGCCCTGGCAGCACAGTACCGGCGCAAAAACGGCAGAGGGCAAGGCAAGCGTATCGAGGAACGCATATCGCGGCGGTATGCGGCCCTTCCTCAGGCTGATTAATGAAGCTGCAAAGGCATTTGGTAATTTAGATAGCTTGACCCTTGAAAGGGCTGAATCCCTTAATAAGCGAATGACTGAGTTATGTGCTAAAGATTATGAGTGGCGCAAACCAAAACAATAAGGTTTCACTAAGAATGACAGCGAGACTACAGCAAGGACATGTCAAGGTTAGGTCAAGTGTATTCTGAGAGGAAAAAGCATCTAATAGCCTAATGTCACAAGCAAAGCCTGAATATTCGCAGCATCAGCGTCCAAGTGTCACAGCCGAAGGTCACAATTACGCGTGTTCATTGTGAGTGGTATCGTGACCACATAAAGCCAGTAATGATACTGGCCAGCGGCCCATTGTGAACGGCAATGTTTCAGAAGAAAAAGCGAACTCATAGCGGTGGATAAAACTCCAGTTTTTACTGGTTTTTATCGCGCAGCAAAGTCCATATAGCGTATGACTTGCAGTCCCATTTATAGCGGCTATTCCGCGCATTTATTCACGCTTATAGTACGCAGTCAATCATAGGCATGGTAAGGGCTAGAGCTGGATTTTTTCTATTCTTGGTACGCGCCAAGGCTCATTATATGCAAAGAATAGCAGTTCATGATGAGCACATTGTTACCGCTGAAGTACAGATTAAGTTGAGCGATTCTAGTCATTGACCGAATAAGTAATAGCACCTATCATGTGCGCCGTAGTCCTCATTGACTACACGGAATTGGCGTTCCGTTCTATACCGGCACAGAAGCCGCGTCATGCGGTATTTTTTTGTGCAAAATTCAGCGCGTCTTTAGGTCGGGCTGTTTTGGAGCACCCGCAAGGGTGGCCGTGGTATAGCGGTACGCCAACTTCATTTCAGTCCGGCACCCTAATTCCTTGGTGTCGGTTATCACAAAGAGATAATGGGCAAACATCATGGACAATAAAAACAACACCGCACCAACCAAATCAGAACCGGCTTTCAAACACAGGTTTGATGAAACGCAAGCCAACGATTTAACTCATGTTGTCAACTCAATAGGTTTGTTAACTGAAAGAGCAAAAAGTGTTCTTTATTTACTTTTCGGGCAGTTTGAGGATGGTGCAGGCCGATACAATGACCTGGTATTACAGGGGGCGATCGACGCAGTAATCGCAGAGATTAATGATATTGACTGCATTTTAGCCGCGCATCATGAAGCCGTACATAAGACAGGCGGTGCAGCATGAGCGCGATTGAAAGCAAAGAAGATGTAAGCTTGGGAGCATTCTCAACCAGTAAAGCTTTATTCCATCTTTACGAGACCGCCGCGCCGCACCTATCAAAGGAACAACTTGAACTTATGTCGCGTGCAACAGAAAGTGCGCAGCTTGAGGTCGAGAATTTAAGAGAAATAACAGACGGCTTAGCGGCATTAATGGCCAATGATGAAGGAAAAGCTTGGGATTGGCGGGGCAAGACTCCACAGCTCTTATGGCAAATGTCCTATAGCCTGGACGTAATCGCCGGAATGATAGAACTTGGGACAAGCGCGGCATATCAACTTGAACATCCTGAACTGTACGCTAAGCCAACAGCGACAGAAGAATAGGCATTAACCAGCGGGCACGATTTATGAAACCATCAACATACTTTGGATTAATGGCTGAGTTTCAAGAAGCGCATATTCCGATTACCAAGATAGGCGCTAAATACTTCGGCTATGATGAGAGAACGGCAAAGAGCAAGGCGGCGGGTAATAAATATCCGTTTCCGGTCTTTCGAATTGGCAGTAACAAAGCCGTCTGGATGGTGGCGATTGAGGATCTAGCTGAGTATTTGGATAAGGTCATAGAAAAGGCCAGGGCTGAATATAAGGCGGCTAAATGATATGAGCAATGTAAGATAAATCGCTAGCGATGATTATGCGAAATATAAAGCCGGTAGCCTTAGCGGGTTATCGGATTCTTTGTATCAACCTGCCAAAACCTGACATTAGACAGACCACTTAAACTTTTGAAGCCCAAAAAAAAACCGCCGAAGCGGGTTAAGAGATTCTTATCAGGAGAATGAAATGATCAATGATCGAGTCATATTTAAGCTCAACAATATGATAGCTTTCTTAAAAAATGGTCGAATCAGACAATTAAAATAGAGGGAAACATGAGCGCAATCTGGGTAACAGTTGATGTATTTGCTCAACAAACTGGAATACATAAAGATGAAGCACAGCGTAAATGCCGCTCAAATGAATGGCCGCAAGGAATCGCCTGGATGTATTATTCTGAAAAAATACGGCTGATTAACCTTAATTGGTGGAACAGAAAGTGGGACAAAATGGCGCGGGTGTACGTAAAGCAACAAAAGGAAGCATCGAAATCGAGTTCATCTTCACCTATTGAGGTTAGTGCTGCCTGGGATGCATCAAGTGCAAGCCAGCTAAAGGAATTATTAGAAAAATAGAGACATCGTTGTGCTGATATTACTGCTGTCCCGTAAATGAGAAATCATTATCTGGCGCTACGGAACCAAAGCCGGTGACCTTAACGGGTTATCGGCTTTTTCATGTTTGCTGTGCTGCTGTTGGAGTGGAAAAAACTTGGTGTTTTTTGATTATGGAGAGACAAGGCAAAGATTGACGATTTGCTCTTGTTTTACAGAAATATCTTCGCTAAGTAAGGCGCAGTCTTGTACCTCGCGAATTATCTGAATGGTGAGGTCGCAAATATGGTTCACGACTCCGCTAAAACGCTTTTGTAGCAAGTCCGATTCCTTCAGTTCATAGAACTCGTTAAGGCAAATCCAAGTGTTCTTACGGAGATAACAAGAATTCAACGGCAGATAAAAATTATGAAATCTATCGTCGGGTTGGCACCCGTAAGTGATTCCTTTTCCGTAGGGTTGTGAGGTTGTTTTGGCAACAACTGATATGCCCTTGTTTGAGCCTAACACAATAAATAGCTTTTCCGCAGTCTCGCCATCATGAAAGTGAAAGTCTGTGTCAAAGAAAACAGACCCAGGAATCATCCAATAGCTCCAATCATCTCCTCGCGCTCGCGAATCATTTTAATCATTTCTTCACGTTCATTTGGTCGAAGTGCATATTCGTACGGAATTTCAGCTTGCGGTGAGGATTCCTTGTTATAAACCTTATCCCAAGGCAGATTTTCTAAATGGGTAGCCTCGATCATATCATCAGCGTTTGTTTCTTTGTAATCGTGTGCTAAGCGTTCGAGCAGTTTTAATTCGCGTTTTGTGAAAAGTTCGCTTGAAAACTCTTTTATAGGTTTAAGTGATAACATTGGCTTTCCGCGATATGTAGGAATCTCCGATATTTCAAGAGCTTCGGCCATATCCGGCTCTGGGGATTCTAACTCATCAAATAATTCAGTCGGAACAGGCCCCATTTTCCAGGCGCTATATTTAAGACCTGTAACGCTTCGTCCTGTAATCTTGTAGTGCTCGAAGTCCAGAAAATAAAGCAATTTAAATATCTTCACTTTACCGCAACGCTCAGTTTTCTGAGCAAAGTAAATAACTGCTTGAATTAGCTTTTCCCGTTCGTGACTTATAAGCATAATCGATTAACCTCTTCATGATACCCATTAGATATTTAAGGGGTAAACGTTATTTGAATTTTAACTCAGTGTGCTACAAAAGACTCGATAAAAATAATCTTAATGTGTTATCAGAGCATAATTAGAATTTAAGTTATACGGGTTACAACCATACCTAGAGGTTCTGTAAATGTGAGCAACGTTCACATTTAGATTCATGTCCGGGTAACACCTCCTTTTTTTATTCCTTAAATTCGGCAATTGTTGCGGGTGTTTTTGAGCAAATGGGACAAAATTGGGACAAATTTTATTTCAGGCATAAAAAAAGCACTTGGTTTTCACCTAAGTGCTTGATTTGTATGGTGGCGATAGGTGGATTTGAACCACCGACCCCGGGGTTATGAATCCCGTGCTCTAACCAACTGAGCTATATCGCCATTTAAACAGGTCGTTTAAAGAGCGGAAATTATAAATATCCGCTCTCGCTTTGTCAAACGTTGAATCTGAAATGCACGACGTCGCCGTCTTTAACGATGTAGTCTTTGCCTTCAAGGCGCCATTTTCCGGCGTCTTTGGCACCTTGTTCGCCTTTGTAATCGATGAAATCCTGGTAGGCGATAACTTCGGCGCGAATAAAGCCTTTTTCAAAATCGCTGTGGATCACGCCGGCGGCTTGAGGTGCGGTTGCGCCCACCGGTATCGTCCAGGCCCTAACTTCTTTTACACCCGCAGTAAAGTAGGTGGCCAGGTTCAGCAGTTTATAGCCGGCTCTTACGACGCGGTTCAGGCCGGGTTCTTCCAGGCCCAGATCATCCAGGAATTCTTTCTTTTCTTCTTCATCCAGCTGAGCTATTTCGGCTTCTATGGCCGCGCAAATCGGCACTACCATGGCGCCTTCTTTTTCGGCCAGTGCTTGTACTCTATCCAGTAACGGATTGTTTTCGAAACCGTCATCCTGAACATTGGCAATGTACATGGCCGGTTTGAGCGTCATCAGGCACAAGTCTCTGATCAGGGCTTTTTCGTCGTCGGTTAACGGCAGGGTACGCGCAGGCTGGCCGGAGTCCAATTGCTTGAAAACTTTTTCCAGCACGTCTTTTTTGGCCTGCTCGTCTTTGTTGCCGGTTCGGGCGGCTTTGCTTGCCCGTAGCAGGGCTTTTTCGACGGAAGCCATATCAGCCAGCGCCAATTCGGTATTGATAACTTCGATGTCGGAGATGGGATCGATTTTTCCGGCAACATGGATGACATTATCATCATGAAAGCAGCGCACAACATGGGCGATCGCATCCGTTTCACGGATATTGGCCAAAAACTGGTTGCCCAGGCCTTCGCCTTTTGATGCGCCGGCAACGAGTCCCGCGATGTCTACAAATTCAATCGTGGTAGGCAATACGCGCTCGGGCTTTACAATTTCCGCCAGCTTGTCCATTCGAAGATCGGGCACCGGAACTACGCCTACATTGGGGTCAATGGTGCAAAAAGGGTAGTTTTCGGCCGCGATTTTCGCACGGGTTAATGCATTAAATAAGGTTGATTTTCCAACATTGGGTAAACCGACGATTCCACAATACAGCGCCATAGAGTTCTCTGAGATTTTAAATAAGAAGTGAATGCAGCAAGATATCAAGCCGAAACAAAGAGGGATTATACAATTTATTGCTTTGATCTAAAAAACTAAAACAAATAGCGAGCGAGCCGCTGGGCTATAGCCTCGTACTCCGTGTCAGCTTTTGCTATTGCCGTTGGTAAATGAGGAGACAAATCGCTAAACTAAAGCTTGCTCACAAGCCACGATAAATACCTATGCTAAAACAAACGCCAATTTACAATCTTCATCTTGAATTGGGCGCCAAGATGGTGCCATTTGCCGACTATCTTATGCCGGTACAATACGGCAAAGGCACGTTACATGAGCATCTGCACTGTCGCAGCCATGCAGGCTTCTTCGACATTTCCCACATGGGGCAGTTTCTGATTCTGGGAGATGATGCGCTTCATGAACTTGGAAAACTGATACCCAGTGACATTTCCGGGCTTAAACCCGGCGAACAAAAATACACGGTCTTGACTAACAATGACGGCGGGATTATGGATGACATCGTCGTTACCCGTATTGAAACGGGCTTGATGATTGTGGTGAATGCCGCCTGCAGAGACAAAGACTTTGATTACCTGGATAGCCATCTATCTGATCGGTGCTGTTTTAATGAGCTGACCGGCCAGGCTTTGTTCGCTTTGCAAGGCCCTGCCGCCGCATCGGTTATCAAAAAGTTTTCAGAAAAAGCCGTTGAACTCTCCTTTATGCAAGCCTGTGGCACAACCATCAAAGGCGTAAAATGCAATATTAGCCGTAGCGGCTATACCGGCGAAGACGGGTTTGAAATCTCTGTAGCCCAGCCGTATGCGGAACAGTTTGCTCGCCTGTTGCTGGCCGAAGACGATGTCGAGCCGATAGGCTTGGCGGCCAGAGACACTTTGCGCCTGGAGGCGGGGTTATGCCTGTACGGCCATGAACTTAATGAATCCGTTACGCCGGTAGAGGCCTGTCTTTGGTGGCTGCTGAAAAAAATCGATCACCAGTTTCCCGGAGCCGACAAAATCCGGGCTCAGTTGCAACACGGGCCGGAAAAAATCCGCGTCGGTTTGCTGATCGACAGCAAAATTCCCGTGCGGGAAGGCAATATCATTTGTAATAGCGAAGGCATCGCCGTAGGCTATGTTACCAGTGGCAGCTTTTCTCCCAGTTTAGGGCGGCCGATTGCTATGGCCTTTCTTGACCCGTTTACCGTTGAATTGGACGGGCCTTTATATACAATGGTTCGTGATCATCGGATCTCAGTTACGGTGACCCCGTTGCCTTTTGTCCCTCATCGCTACCATCGGTGACATTATGACCACATCCCGCTCCGACCTGGCTCAATTGGAAATGCGCGGTAATTTCATTAACCGCCACATCGGACCCAATCCGCAGCAAATTCAGGATATGCTGGCAGAGCTGGGCTTAAGCGAACTGGAAGACATCATCGAGCGGGCCATTCCGGCCAATATCCTGAACCAGGAACCGTTAAAACTGACCGAAACGATCAGCGAGCGCGCCGTGATCAGACATCTGCGCAAAATGTGCGAGCGCAACAAAGTGTTTACTTCAATGATCGGCATGGGCTATTACGACACCACCATGCCGGCGGTGATTAAGCGCAATGTGCTGGAAAATCCGGGCTGGTACACGGCTTACACGCCGTATCAGGCTGAAGTCAGCCAAGGGCGCCTGGAAGCGCTGCTCAACTATCAGCAAGTCATTATCGATTTGACCGGCATGGAATTGGCCAACGCCTCGCTGCTTGACGAAGCCACGGCAGCCGCCGAAGCCATGACCATGTCGCGGCGCTTGTCCAAAAGCGCTGCCAACAGCATAGTCGTTGATCAGGACTGCCATCCGCAGACCATCGCCGTGATCAAGACCCGCGCCCGTTCCCTGGGTTATGACGTTATCGTTACCGATCCTTATCACGACCTGGAACAATACGATTTTTTTGCTCTGCTGGTGCAATATCCCGGCGGCAAAGGCGAGATAAAGGACCTGACCGAAGTCACCGCCATCGCCCAGGCCAAGTCCGCGTTAGTGACGGTCGCGGCCGATTTGCTGGCGCTGGTGCTGCTTAAACCGCCTGCCGAGTTCGGCGTCGATATCGTGGTCGGTAGCGCTCAGCGTTTTGGCGTACCGATGGGTTATGGCGGCCCTCATGCCGCGTATTTTGCCACCAAGGATGAATACAAGCGCTCGGTTCCCGGCCGCATTATCGGCGTGTCCAAGGACAGCCACGGCCAACTTGCGCTACGCATGGCGCTGCAAACCCGCGAACAGCATATCCGCAGGGACAAGGCCACCAGCAATATCTGCACCTCGCAGGTGCTGCTGGCCGTGATCGCCGGCTTTTACGCGATTTATCACGGCGCGGAAGGCTTGCGCCTGATTGCCGGACGGGTGCATCGCTACACGCAAATTCTGGCCGCAGGCATCACCCAGCTGGGCCACCCTGTGCTGAGCGAATGTTATTTCGATACGCTGCTTATCAGTACCCCGAACCGGGCAAAGCGTATTGCCGCCCGAGCCGCGGAAGCCAGTATCAACCTGCGTATTATCGATGCGGATCATATCGGCATCTCGCTGGACGAAACCACAACGCGGGATAATTTACGCAGCGTCTGGCAGGTTTTTGCGCCGGCTACCGCCGATATTCCCGATATCAACGGCTTGAATACTGCGATAGACGAATGTATCCCCGAAGCTTTGCTGCGCAACGATCAAATTCTGCAACATCCGGTGTTCGAGCGCTATCATTCCGAAACCGAAATGATGCGCTATATGCGCCGCCTTGCCCGGCGCGATATAGCGCTGGACCGCTCGATGATTCCGCTGGGTTCCTGCACGATGAAGCTGAACGCCGCGACGGAAATGCAGGCCATTTCCTACACTGAGTTTAACGGGCTGCATCCGTTCGCGCCGCTGTACCAGACCCACGGCTATCAGCAGCTGTTTGCCGAACTGGAAGACATGCTATGCGACTTGACCGGCTTTGACGCGTTTTCATTGCAACCCAACGCCGGCTCGCAAGGCGAATACACGGGCCTGTTGGTCATCCGCAAATACCATGAAGTCAGTGGACAGGCGCAACGCAATATCTGCCTGATACCTGCTTCCGCGCACGGTACCAATCCAGCCAGCGCCGCATTGGCCGGGCTTAAAGTCGTGGTCGTTGCCTGCGATGACAACGGCAATGTCAGTGTTGAAGACTTGCGCGCAAAAACCGCCGAATATCACGACACGCTGGCTGCATTAATGATTACTTATCCGTCCACGCACGGCGTGTTCGAGCAGGCGTTCCGGGAAATCTGCGATATTGTTCATCAGCACGGCGGACAGGTTTATCTGGATGGCGCCAACTTTAACGCGCTGGCAGGTTTAAGCCGTCCCGGCAAAATCGGCGCCGATGTCGCTCATCTTAATCTGCATAAGACTTTTTGCATTCCGCATGGCGGCGGCGGCCCCGGTGTCGGTCCGATCGGCGTGGGTGCGCATCTGGCGCCTTTTCTGCCCGATCACCCGGTTGTTAAAGGCGTCAATCCGGCCAAAGGCGAGCACGGCACCATCGGCACCGTCGCTGCCGCGCCCTGGGGATCGGCCAGCATTTATTCCATTTCCTGGGCGTATATCGCGATGATGGGGGCCGCCGGTTTAAAACGCGCCACTTTGACCGCAATCCTGAACGCCAATTACATCGCCAAACGGCTGGCGCCTTATTATCCGGTTTTATATACCGGTCAAAACGGCTGGGTGGCGCATGAATGCATCATCGACTGCCATGCTTTCAAAAAGACCTGCAACGTTACCGTTGAAGACATCGCCAAGCGCTTGATCGACTATGGTTTTCATGCGCCGACCGTGTCGTTCCCGGTCGCCGACACCTTGATGATTGAACCTACGGAAAGCGAAAATAAAGCCGAGATTGACCGTTTTTGCGACGCGCTAATTTCTATTCGCGAGGAAATCAAAGCCATAGAAACCGGCGCTGCCGACGCCGAAAACAACCTGCTGCATAATGCGCCGCATAGTCATCGTTTGTTGCTGGAAAAATGGACGCTGCCTTACTCGAAACAGCAGGCCTTTTTTCCGGACAGTCACCAGCATGATGATAAATACTGGCCGCCGGTTGGGCGCATCGATAATGCTTATGGCGACAGGCATCTGTTTTGTAGCTGTCCGCCCGTGCTGGATGATGAGGAACTAATGTAAGAATCACACCCGCAATGGCGTAACTTTTCCGGTTATCCGGTAGTTTTTATAATCTTCCACAACCTGGGCATGGTCGAACGCCAGCACCGGGGGAAGATTGTCGAAAGTAAAAATGCCCAAATTTTTTGCATCGTCGGCAGCTCGCGGTAGCCCGCAAGCCTCGGCAACATAGACCGCAGTCACGGTATGGTTGCGAGGGTCTCGCTCGGGATTGGAGTAGAGGCCCAGTAAAGCCGTCAGGGTAATATCCAGGCAGATTTCTTCTTTGGCTTCGCGAATCGCCGCATGTTCCAGAGTTTCGCCAACGTCGACAAAACCGCCCGGCACTGCCCATCCGTAAGGAGGATAGGCGCGTTCGATCAGCACAAAGGGACGATCAGGTTGGTCTATCAGTTCAACCAGAATATCGGCTGCCAACAAAGGGGTGACGGGTTTGGACATGTGATCTCCTTAGAATTTTGTGAAAAATGGTTAAATTTCCGGCCGAGTGAAGCTTCGATGAAATATACCATGGGCTCTGTGCTTTGTGAGCAATCGCGTGACCGGTAAGCGTTTTCCAAGCACCGTAGGGTGCGCATCGCGTACCTTTTGGGTATTTGATCTAGCTGAAAACGTTAAAATGGTACGCGATGCGCACCCTACCTCTATACCATGAGACTCTATGCTTGATGAGCATTCGCATTATTGGCAAGGGTTGAAAAAGGCATGGAAACAGTTAAAGTTAAGACACTCAAGTTTAACCGTAACCTGCCCATTAACTATGAACAACTGTCCCAAGTGTTTTCATGAGCTGCATCTGCAAACTGAAATCTGTCCCCATTGCGGTATCGTATTTGAAAAATACCTGAAATATCATTCTGGGCAGACGAATCGACAGGATGTTCAGCCGGTTATTGTGATGTCAGATGATGAAGCCCAGCCGCTGATGCAGATTCTGTTTCACGAGTCGCAACAACACAACTTGCCATCTTTAGTAGGCAGGTCGATTATTTTCGCAGGTCTCATTATTTGGAGCTGGCAGTTGATCAGCTCATCGATCGACAGCAATGCGGCAGGCAATTCTTTCCTGCATCTGGTCAATCTGCCTTTTCATGAGGCCGGGCATATTATTTTCAGGCCGTTCGGCTCATTTATCACTTCATTAGGCGGAACCATAGGGCAGCTGTTAATGCCGTCGATTTGCATGGGCGTGCTGCTGCTCAAAACCAGGGACCCGTTCGGCACATCGGTAGCGTTATGGTGGATCGGCGAGAATTTTCTGGATATCGCGCCGTATGTGAACGATGCGAGGGCAGGGCAGTTGCCGTTATTGGGCGGTAGTTTCGGTCATTCGGCGCCCTATGGCTTTCATGATTGGCAATATCTTTTGACTGAGTCCGGGCTTTTGCAATACGACCATTTTCTGGCTAAAACGGCCTTTGCGACAGGAGCCGTCATTATGCTGTTGTCATTGCTGTGGAGCGGTTTTTTGCTGGTTAAGCGATACCACAGCCTAAATCGTCTGTATTGAGCTTGTCGAAGCATGCGCCATTTAATCGTTGCGTGATAGGCCTCAACAGCGCTTATCCTTCGACAAGTCCAATACGAAGTCAGGTTACCTGATAGATAACCGCGAAGAATATAAAATTTTTGGCGGAAGCAAAAAAAGATCATTAATGAAACTTTTTTTCCGGTAAAAGATTCTCTGTCGCTTCGCAATACATAACCATCGTTATCAACTCGGCAACATTTTCAGCTTGCATTTTTTCCATGATGCTCGCCCTGTGTACGTCGACAGTGCGGTTGCTGATATTGAGTATTTTTGCGGATTCCTTGTTGGAATGGCTTTTGACGATCAGCCCCAGGACTTCCTTTTCTCGCGATGTCAAATGATCGATGCGCTCCTGTATACGGCGTTTTTTGGTGAATTCTTCCCTGAACGCAATGTCCTTCTTAATCGCCTCACTGATCCGTTCCAGCAATACGTCGTTATCGAACGGCTTTTCCAGAAAGTCGACAGCGCCGGATCTGAATGCCTTTGCCGAGTCAGCAATATCGGCATGACCGCTGATGAATATGATGGGAATATTAATTCCTCTATTCAATAATTCGGCCTGAAGTTCGTGGCCGGTCATTAAAGGCATCCGAACATCCAGAAGCAGACATCCCGGCTGATCAGGGACGTAGTTGTTCAAAAACTCTTCAGCGGACTCAAAGCTCCTGACGGTTTGCCCTGTTGATTCGATTAAGAGGGCAAGCGAGTCACGTATCGCGAATTCATCATCAACTAAATAAACAACGGGTGTTGAGTTATCAATACTCATCAGATTTTCTCCTTATGGGGATAGTAAAATAAAAGGAAGTACCTTTTTCGGGTTCGCTATTGAAATGCAATGTGCCCTCATGGGCTTCAACCAGTGAGCGAGTGATCGATAGACCCATGCCCATGCCGTCCGCTTTGGTGGTGTAAAAAGGCGTCAGTATCTTTTGTTGTTGCTCCTTATCCAGCCCCGGTCCGTTGTCTTTCACCCTGACCTGTATACAGTCATTGAGCGTCAGCCGGCTTTGGATGGATATTTTTCGTTGTTGTTTCGCGGGTAAATTTTTTAAGGCGTCAATGCTGTTTCGCAACAGGTTGATGATGACCTGCTCAATTTGAACATGATCCACATAGGCAGGCGGCAGGTTGTTTTCCAGCTCAAAGGCCAGCCTTATGCCGTTTTGCTTAAGATCGGCAATGCATAAGCCGACAGTCTCATGAATTAACGCATTAATATCCGCACTGGAACGATGTTTTGCCTGAGACTTGACGAACTCCCGCATGCGATGAATGATCCGTCCGGCCCTTAATGCCTGTTGCTGGGTTTTGTGTAGAATCTCGGTCAGCTTCACCAGATCAGGCGTTTCAGCGTCAATCAGGTTTAGGCTGACTTGCGTATAGCTGGCAATCGCCGACAGCGGCTGGTTGACTTCATGGGCGATGCCGGAGGCCATTTCCCCCATCAGCCCCAGGCGAGTGACATGGGCGAGTTCGTCCAGATGCTCCTTGTCTTGCCGTTCGCGGTGTTTGCGCAAACTCACGTCGCGCACGATATGGGTGAAATAGTGCGCATTGTCGATGGAAAATTCCGCTACGGACAAGTCCAGAGGTACCACAGAACCGTTTTTGTGCAGGCCTTCAACTTCCTGAATTTGACCGGCAAGTTTTGCGGCATGAGGGGAACTGGAACTGGGAGGTGACGGTATGAGTTTATTGATATTGCAGCCAACCAGCTCTTCCGGCTTGTAGCCGAAAATGGTTTCTACGGCGGCGTTCGCGGACGCGATGATGTTGGAGACGGTAATAGTGATAATACCTTCCACTGACGCATTAAAAATGGAGTTGAGCTTGGCTTCCCGCTCCAGAAGTTGATGTTTGGAGCGACGGAGTTCTTCAACTTTTTTCATTAAACTCAAATTACTTACAATCAGTTCGGTGGTTTGTCTGCGAACTGTTTCTTCAAGTTTTTCATTAAGATAAGCGATAGTTTCTTGCGCTTGTTGACGTTCGGTTATGTTATTAAGGGTTAAACATATTTGCAGCACGTTGTTGTCGTTGTAAACGAGCCTTGCGTGACACTCAATAGTTAATGGTTTATTTTTATCGTCGGGTTGCGCTTTGTCTGTGCAAAGTTGGAAGTATTTGCATCCCGGATGAGCAGGTGGGTCATTATTTGCATCTTTGGATCTTGCGTTAAGGGCTTGGCCGGCTTTGTGGGCTAAAAGATGATGAATAAACAGCTCATAATTATTTTGGTCAGAGGCGTGAATAAATTTCACCAATCGCTTGTTGATAAGCTCATTTCTTGATCGGCCTAATAAGGCTGCTGCCGTAATATTGGCTTTTTGGATGATCCCCGCTTTATTCAAGGTCAGGTAACCTACAGGAGATAAATCATAAAGCCGTGCATAGGCATCGCGTGATTCCGTCATCTTTTGATGCGCCCTGCCTAATTCCTCATTCTGCTTTTTTAGTGCTGTTTGATGAACCTGAAAATCAATCAACAGCTTTTTAATGTCGTCAGCAGACATTTCGGCGATATCGGCATCTGAATACCGGAGCATGATTTCCGCTTTTTCTCGGACAGCTTCAGGATGCTTATCCGGTAAAGGCTCTGCTTTGTTATCAAGGTCTCTAATATTCAGATGCTCATTAGTTGACTTGGTCATGAATCAATATCCGTTTCTGCTGGTTAGCTAAAATAAGATGATTCCCTGGAATAAACACGCTATTTGTCCTCATTTTGGTCAATATTTCAGTAGCATGTCAATTTTACTGGGGTTGTCTTTATTTTGTGTTCTATATGTGCAGTTCAAATAAAAATTCCAGTTTTAAGTCACTGTTTAACAAAATAGATTATTGCCTGGCTATCTTTACTTCATCTCGTCGCCATTTATATGGGGAAATGATGAAACAATGCCAATGCATCAAGTGCGCACTCTATGTAAGTGCACGCCTTCTTTTTTCAAAGCCCGCCATACCGCATATTTACTGGCATTAAGTGCCTCGGCCAGTGCTTGGCTATTCCAGCGTACGAGACCTTCAGGCGGCTCTTCTTCCAGCTTTAATAAAAGAGCATTTTTAAATGTCTCTCCATAGATTGCCGGCTTGCCGGAACGTCGGGCATCTTCAAGTCCGGTAATGCCCTCTTCGGCAAAACGGCTGCGCCATTTACTGACGCGCGGTAATGACATTTGATAATCGAGCGCGATTTCCCGATTCTGCTTACCTTCGGCGCAGGCCAAAATAATTTTGGCTCGCTCAACAGATCTTAGCGCGGCGTTTCGGTTTCGCGCTATGTCTTCAAGCTGGGCTTTTTGTTCTTCTGACAGTTTGATTTGAGGAGCTTTTTTGGGCATAGCACCGAGTATAACCTATAAATTATGTTATTAATGCAATTAGCAACTGGCCTGACATTCCTCCGATCAATCAGCATTATTTGTAAAAAAACACAGGAATCTATGGATATTTGGCAGGGATGGCAGCTAAAAATCAACTGCTTGATGAATCATGTGGGTGCCGGCAAGCTCTTGTTTTAGCGTATTTCGATAGTACGGCATTAATTAGTGAAAATACATAAGCAAAACTACCTAGGTATGCGTACGAGTTTTACCGCTTTTTTCTTTGCTATAAGATTCAGTCAGAAGTTGATGGGTGGCCTGTATGCGCCTGTTTGTCCATAGCAACCCTTGTTTAGTGTTTAAGTTAACGAGGCTGTTATAAGGCTGTCAGGTCCTTGTCAATTTTCAAGACCAACGCTAGAAAATCTGGAGAGTGATATGGCAGTGATAAATTTAGAAGATGGCATCCAACAGTTGGGTACAGATTGGCAATATAAAATTTCCGGGATTGATATCGAGTTAAAGGAAAAGCAATTTATGAATGTTGAGCTTGAGTATTACAAAGAAGTAAAAAGCAAATTCAAGAAAAACATGCATACAGAAGATAGAAAGCTCAAATTTTTCCGTTGAAGAAAAAGTAAGTCTGAGAAATACATTGTTCTTGAAAAACGCTAAGCCCTAGTAACTGGCGGCTCATCTTGGCTGTAGCCCGTATGCCAAGCTCGTTTTACCAGGTAAGCTTTTTCTTTGACGGAGCCTCTGCGTGAAGCTTGTCTGACGGTCTATTTTTTATTGCAGGCTATTCTGAATTCTTAAAAGATTTTTTAGAGATCACCTATCAAATGATGGATATCTTTGATTATCCAAGGAATCAAAATGCAATGTTTGACAAACTTAAGGGATATCTCGGCATGTTTAATTCATTTTCTTTTACTATGCCTCAATTAACCAATCATAGCCTGGCTATCGATACTCTGCGGATTAGTGAGGCACGGTATCGCAGTTTGTTCGAAAACATTGACCAGAGTGTTATCTATCTGGATACGACCGGTGTTGTGGTGGCTTTAAACAAAGCCGCTGAGCAACTTCTGGGGCTTCCTCGCGATGTCATCATAGGGCGCAAATTTGTTGATTCTTGCGTTAAGGTTATCAAGGAAGACGGCTCAAACTTTCCGGAAGAGCAGCAACCGTCAGTATTGGCTGTACGTACTGGAAAGCCGGTGGAAGGCGTGGTCATGGGGTTGTTTAATTCCGAGCAGCAAAATTACCTGTGGGTTGTCGTTAATTCAGTGCCTGAATTCAGGGCGGGTGAGCAGCAGCCTCACCAAGTATTAATGACATTGACGGATATTACCCGGCAAAAGCAATCCGAAGGCAAGCTGAGCATGGCGTCGGTGATCTTTAACAATATTGGCGAAGGCATATTCGTTACCGATAAAGACAAAAAAATCATTTCGGTTAATGAAGCGTTTATAGCCATAACCGGATTTACCCATCAGGATGTTTACGGGCAGAGCGCTCATTTTTTGCAATCCAGGAAAAACAGCATAAAAATTGACGACGAATTGAATGGGCTTACCGGAACGGTCAATAACTGGCAGGGTGAAGTATGGCGTCGCCACAAAAGCAATGGAGACTTTCCGTCATGGACAACCGTCAACGAAGTCAAGGATTCAAGCGGAGAAGTAGCCCATTATGTTCATGTTTTTATGGATATCACGCATTTTAAGAAAGCCCAGGATCATCTGGGTTTTTTGGCTTACCATGATCCGCTGACTAAATTGCCGAACCGGTTGTTATTGAAAGACCGAATTGATCATTCATTACAAAATGCACTCCGGGAAGGTTCGCAAGCAGCTGTATTATTTCTTGATCTTGATCGCTTTAAAGGCATTAACGATACTTACGGCCATGCGGTTGGCGATGGCTTGTTGAAAGAGACGGCAAAACGCATCAAAAACCTGGTCAGGAAAGAAGACACGGTTTCGCGTTATGCCGGTGATGAATTTGTCGTGTTTATGGAAAAC
>Ga0208882_1000498_pt1 | contig 17718 bp, 21 predicted proteins | sample LakWasMet14_LOW5_2_FD_183862 | JGI IMG/M metagenome (GOLD analysis project Ga0208882, IMG submission 183862) | Freshwater sediment methanotrophic microbial communities from Lake Washington under simulated oxygen tension - Sediment Metagenome... | ecosystem: Environmental > Aquatic > Freshwater >...
AACGGTTCGGGTTTATCCCGTGTAGAAAGAATCAGCGCTGAGCATTTAGGGCAGTTGCTGGTGCATGCATACAGCAGCCCAGTCATGCCGGAAATGATGGCTTCATTGCCGATACTCTCGATAGACGGGACTATTCAGCAGCGCCTGAAAGGCAGCCAGTCCGATGGCCGTGCGCATTTGAAAACAGGCTCAATCAATGGCGTCAGTGCGATTGCAGGCTATGTGCTGGATGCCAACAGTCACCGCCATGTGCTGGTGATGCTCGTGAACCATGCCAGAGCGGGTGCCAGTAGAGCCGCGCAGGATGCCTTGATCGAGTGGGTGCATCAGCAGCCGTAGAAAACTTATTTTTCAGGCGCATTACTGCGTTACACGGTACTCGAAACCTCGCTGTATAACGCATACTATCTCGGCTTCTGCGTTCCGTGCGCCTTGTACTGCATCCTGAAAAAATAAGTTTTCGAAATATATGACGTGTCATTAGCCTGTGTTTTTACAGTATTATTACGGCTTACTTTTAAATGCTATATTTAGGGTTAAACATGAAATTATTCAATACATTATTAGCAGGTGTTTGTTTGTTGGGTTTGGGCGCATGTCAGGCTGAATCCAATCCGGCGAACGCAGAAAAAACCACAGCGAAGGAAACCGTAAAAATGGCTGAAAATATTACAGAATTACAGAAAATCGACACGCAGGTAGGCACCGGCCGCGAAGCGGAACCTGGCTTTAACGTGACCGTGCATTACACCGGCTGGCTGTATGACCCAGCAGCTAAAGACGGCAAAGGCAAAAAATTCGACAGCAGTCTGGATCGTGGTCAGCCATTCAATTTCTATCTAGGCGGTGGGCAGGTAATTCAGGGTTGGGATGAAGGCTTTGCCGGAATGAAAATTGGCGGTAAACGTACATTGATTATTCCATCAGAAATGGGTTACGGCGCACGCGGTGCAGGTGGTGCGATTCCTCCTAATGCCAACCTGATTTTTGATGTTGAACTGTTAGCAGTTAAATAAAAACGTAGCTTCGATTATCGCGCAGGGATGCTCGCAAAAAATAAGGCCTTCCATACCATTTGTATGCTGCGGCCTTATTTTTTACTCTCGCCTTGCCTGATAAAAAAACCTACATTTTTCAGGAGTTTATAATTATGCACGTTAGAATTAAATGGATAGATGGCGTCAGTTTTGTCGGTGAATCTGAAACCGGCCATGCGGTAGTGCTGGATGGCGCACCTGAAAACGGCGGCCGCAATATCGGCATGCGTCCGATGGAAATGCTGTTGATCGGCATGGGTGCCTGCACCTCTTTTGATGTGGTTGCCATACTTAAAAAAGCGCGCCAGCCTATCGTGGATTGCGTGGCTGAAATTGAAGCAGAGCGTGCTGATGAAATACCAAAAGTATTCACCAAGATTCATGTACATTTTGTGGTGACAGGTGATAATTTGAATCCGGCTCAGGTAGAGCGTGCGGTTAAATTGTCGGCTGAAAAATACTGTTCAGCGTCGATTATGCTGAGTAAAAGCGTTGAAATCACTCACGATTTTGAAATAAAACCACTGACTTTAGAAGCCTGAAACACCGGCTGTTTCATCTCAAGCTAGCTGCAGGCTGACACTTGTTTCGCTGGTTTGAGATGATGATTTTGCTGCAGTTTCCAGACCCTGAATCAAGTTTTGGTTTCAATTAACTTTACGGCCAGCGGCTGTTCATCTTCAAGAATGTTCAGCAGGCGATCTACGTTAGGGTGTTTTCCCGGACAGTTTTCTGCATCTTCCGTATGCTCGGCATACAGGCTTAGCCCTTCTACCGCTGCATCCATGGAGATTTCACCATACATGCGCGCAAGATGGCTGTAGACCTTTAATGAACCCAGGCTGCCGGGTTTGTTTTCAATCACGCCTTCCAGGCTGCCATCTTTTTTGTAAAGTTCGATACGCTCTACATGGGAGGCATCGTCTAGTGTTAATAAAACATCGCTGAATTTTTGCATTTGGATAATTACCTCAATTAGTTATGTGGGCGCATGGTGATGCGCATTTGTCATTAATGTATTAAAAGTGATAGGTGGAAGCTGTCATAAACTTGGACATCTGCTTCATGCAGAACTTAACCGGCGCGGGTAATTGTGCGGCGCCATGCAGTTTTGCGTCATTAGCATGCTTGGCTTCATCTGTACGCATTTGTTCAACAATTTTGCGGGATTTCTCATCCGCTTCCGGCAGCTGGGTGAGATGGCTGGTCAGGTGTTCACCTACCTGTTTTTCGGTTTCTTCCAGAAAGCCCAGGCTCCATTTGTCGCCGAGCGCTCCCGCAACTGTACCGATTGCAAAAGAACCGGCATAGAACAAAGGGTTCAGCACGCTGGTGCGCCCGCCCAGCTCGTGGATGCGGGTTTCACACCATGCCAGGTGTTCAGTCTCTTCGCGGGCAGCCTGCTGCATGGTTTTGCTGGTTGCTGCATTGCGCGCGGTGATGGCCTGGCCGCTGTATAAAGCCTGTGCACAGACTTCGCCGGTATGGTTGACGCGCATCAGTGCGCTGGCATGTCTTTTTTCAGCATCAGTTAGCTGGGTTTCAGCCACGCCTTCATCCGGATGCACGCGCTGGCTATGTGGTTTGGCGAGCAGTGTGCGCAGACCGGTATCGAACTCGCTGATAAGTTTGTCTAAGGTTGAATGTCTCATGTTTGTATTTTACGCCTAATTATTGCCGGTGAATCCCATCTGTCCGGCAATAATTTGTATCGGCTGCTTGACGCTGACAGCCAGGTTCTTTTCACGCAGGCCATTGGCAATATGCAGGTCGCAGCCGATGTTGCATGAGGCAGGAATCGCCCTGGCTATAATCGCATCCAGTTTATCACTGCTAAGTTCTTTGGCAGATAAGGTTATGGCTGAATTATAAACGTTTTCAATCAGCCGAATTGCTGAAATGGGCGCGTGGATTGTCGATATAAAAAAACCGCCTTCAGTACAAGGCGGTTTTAAGTATGCTTCAATGAATATTAATTGGTTTTTGTTGCTTCAGCTTTTGCTGGCGGCTCAGATTTTACCGGCAAGCCTTTCAGCAGGTTCATCGCCTGTACAAATTGAATATCATCCTTGCTCGCTGGCTCGATTGGAGCCGGTGGTTCAGCATATTTCTTCTCGTTGATTTTTTCTTTAGCTGCTTCCTTGGCGGCATTGGTTGCGGCAGGTTTTGCCGGTTCAGCGGCCTTCTCATCTTTTGGGTTCGACAAGTGACGCGTCAAATCAGCTTCGTGAATATTGCCGGACTGGTCGGTACCGTCTTCCACGATGTAATCCGGCACGATGCCTTTGGCCTGGATTGAGCGGCCTTTAGGCGTGAAATAGCGGGCAGTGGTCAGTTTGATCGCTGCACCGTTGTTCATAGGCATAATGGTTTGCACTGAGCCTTTGCCGAAGCTTTGTGTTCCAATCACGGCGGCACGTTTGTGATCCTGCAATGCGCCGGCCACAATCTCGGAAGCCGATGCTGAGCCGCTGTTGATCAGCACAGCCATCGGGACTGTTTTCAGGTCTTCAGGCAAATCGCGGATGTAGTCGTTGGCAGCACCGCCACGGGCATAGTTCTCCGGAATGGCAGTCAATTGCATTTTAGAGTCAGGAGCGCGGCCTTCTGTGTAAACTACCAGCTCGCCTTTAGGCAGGAAAGCGGCAGAAACACCTACAGCGCCGTTAAGCAAACCGCCCGGGTCGTTGCGCAAGTCCAGCACAAAGCCTTTGAAAGGGCCTTTATTTTCGGCATGCAGTGTTTTAATCGCTTTGGCCAGGTCTTCAACAGTGCGTTCCTGGAACTGGGTGATTCTTACATAAGCGTAACCTGGTTCAGGCATTTTATATTTAACGCTTTTGTTTTTAATCACGTCGCGCGTGAGCGTGAACAGCAACGGTTTGGTTTCGTTTTTACGCACCACGGTTAACACGATCTGCGTGCCAGGCTTGCCGCGCATGCGTTTTACCGCATCGTTCAGGGTCATGCCTTTTACCGGAGTTTCGTCCAGTTTGATCACAAGGTCACCGCTTTTCAGGCCGGCTATATAAGCTGGTGAGTCTTCAATTGGAGAAACAACTTTAACCAGGCCGTCTTCCATGCCAACTTCAATGCCCAGGCCGCCGAACTCACCTTGTGTCGCAGTCTGCATATCCTTGAATGCATCTGGATCCAGGTAAGTTGAATGCGGATCCAGGCCTGTCAGCATGCCGCTGATCGCCTCGGAAATAAGTTTTTTGTCTTCAACAGTTTCTACATAGTCACTTTTGATTTTACCGAATACTTCTGCAAATGCGCGCAAGTCATCGAGCGGCAGCTGCGGTTTCACCATTTTTTCGGCTACTGCAGAATAAGTCAGGCTTAGCATCAGGCCAAGCACAAGGCCGGAGCCTACCAGTCCTATTTTTGTAAAACGGTGATCTTTATTTTGTACTTGCATGTATTATTATTCCCAACAAATGAAGCTGTATTCAGTCTGTAAGTGAGTTAATTAAACGTTTTGCGCTTAACACATTCTAAGAGTTTCAAATATATGATTAGTTTCAGGATCGATTGAATATATTATTTGAGTAATACATATTAAACTATATCAGTCAGGACATACAAATTGAGTAAAAATATCGTTGAAATTACCTATTGCACGCAATGCCGCTGGTTGCTGCGTGCTGCATGGCTGGCTCAGGAGCTGCTGACAACATTTGAGCAGGATTTAACCAGCGTAGCTTTAAAACCGGGTACCGGCGGTATTTTTGAAATTACGCTCAATGATGTGACCGTCTTTTCACGCAAGGCTGCTGGCCGTTTTCCGGAAGCTAAAGAAGTTAAGCAGCTGATACGTGATTGTATCGACCCGGAGCGGGATTTGGGGCATAGTGATAAGGCCAAAGAATGATAAAACTAAAGACCGCATTTAGTCATCATACGTTTTTGTAATGGATAATTTTATTCAGCTGTAGTTTAGTTGTTCATTAGTTTATAAAATTTCCTAGATAAGGAGCATGAATATGTCAGCAGACCATAAAACAGATAATTCTGTAGTAAACGCATTAAATACCATTCTGGAGCTTGAGTTGGCCGGAGTTGTAAGATACACCCATTATTCATTGATGGTGTTTGGCTATAACCGGATTCCAATCGTATCGTGGCTGCGTAGCCAGGCAACCGAGTCGCTGGATCATGCGAATAAGGCCGGTGAGATCATTACGCATCTGGGCGGGCATCCATCACTGTCAATCGGCCCGCTGCTTGAAACACACAATCATGACATCGGTGACATCCTGCGCGAATCTTTAGCGCATGAAACCGTTGCGCTGAATGCTTATAAAGCGTTATTGAAACTGGTAGAAGGCGATTCTGTCATGCTCGAAGAGTACGCCAGGGAAATGATTTACCAGGAAGAGCTGCATTTAGGTGAAGTGGATAAAATGCTGCGTAAGCCGGGTGATGTTGCGAAGTTCAACGCTTAATATTCAATCAGCTACAAGACTGTGCCAGACCCCGCCGAGTGCGGGGTTTTTCTTTTAAACGGCGCTACTGCAATGATATGGCGCGAAATGATATCAAATGATTTTTCCCAAGGTTAACCCTTTTTATGCTTTGACAAACGTACATTATTGTAAAGGCTGTGGTCAGCAGGCCTTAATTTATAAATGACTATAAGGGAAGTTCATGAGCAGCACTGTAACGCTACAGGAAGTGCGCGACGAGTTGGGGCAATTTCCGCAAGTGATGATGATGCCTGGAGACCCGCGTATCAATCCATTAACCAATACTCTTGTGATTGAAATTGACGATAAAACTAAAGAGGTTTTGCCGAAGCTATCAGGATTTTTAGAACGGGCACGGCAGGCTGCAAATGATTACTCCAGTCTGGATACGCATATTCCTGAGGTTGATTTTGTCGTTGTTACGAACGACCCAGATCAACTTGTGACTGGTTTTGTGGCAGGGAGTGATGGTAAGCGCAACCTTATTATAAGGACAGACCTGCTGCTTCTGCTGAATGAAGACATGGCATTGTCCCTGCTTACACATGAGTACAAACACCATCATCATATCAACAGTCGGTTGAGAATGACTGACATCCAACGCCAGTCGCTTGAGTTCGATGGCGATCGCGCTGCAGGAAATTCATTGGCACTATGTGCGTCACTGCTGACGATGATGACTTCTGAGAAGTATTCCGGGCAATATCATGCCAATAGTGATAATCAGTCCCCACCTTTAAGAGACAGGATTAGAGCGGCGTTGGAACAGTCTTATGGGAATGGGATTTTTCGTGATTCCGGAGAGTTCAGTCCTGATTCGCGGTTTCAGCCAAAGCGGCAAGATTTTATGCCGGTGCTGGAAGATGGCAAGAAAATATTGAATTGGGATTCTGAGCTTGCCCCTGAGATTCAGCAATTGGTCGATGAGGATATGCAATACATTGATGGTTTTGTTGGAACAGAGGGTAAACCTATTAAAGCCGAGGCAGTAAGTCAGTTTGTCAATTACGTGATCCCAAGAATAGAAGCATTTTATGAAAAGCACACAGTTAATGCTGAGCTGCCAGGTAACAGCTATTTAGCTCAGCAGTTTGAAAAAGCGATAGAAGTGCCGGTGCGCAGGGAGGGGGTGATGAACATGCATGAAAAAATGCCGCTGGCGTTTAAAGCGTATGACGAAGCGGTGAAACAGGCCAGCCACTTTATTACGCCATCAGCACAAGATGCAATTATCAGCAGTGCACGTCAGCATATTGTTGATGGCATCAGTGAGGGAAAATATCCGGAAACAAAACAAACCCAGGCTATTTCAGAGCCTCTTGTTATCCAAGTAAGCCATGTGGCGGAAATTACCCAGTAACACCTGAGGCTTATTGAGTTTTAAAACAGTGGTGATGTAATTGTATTATTTGTTTAATTAATTTAACCCGAAAATTTTTGCAAACATAACCCCATTGATTCATTGCTAAACGTATATCTGGTATGAGTCAGGTAGCAAAAACCAATATTCCAGACCCGCATAATGCAGTTTCCAGCAGGGTTATCTCTGATATTGTCAGTTCACCCGAGCAATGGGCGGCATGGAATGCTGCATTAGAACAAGCTTTAAATCAGTCGCCAGATAAAGGTGTCATTGAGAATGTTCGGGCAACGGCAGCCGTGTATGCGTACACTCAACGTTCATTCGATACAACACACCAAGGCCGACATACACTCGCGCTTTATCGTGCCGTACATTCAAAACAAGATAATCATCAGCGCATGAGTTTTTCAATGCAAGATATTGCAGCTGGTTTTTGGCGTGGAATCAGCAACTGGGTTGAGAAAAAAATCACTCCGGGTGATATGAATCTTGAGCATTCGCAGAATAGAAGCGACCCAATGCGAGCCTTTTTGGATTTACCTAAAACTATACCGCAGCGAGCAGAAAAATTGATGGCAGTGACAGAACGGGTTGTTGATGAGCCGTCGCTGGTGACAAAAGCAGGTAAGCTAGTTTTGGAAAATACCTCACAATTTATAGATGCCAAATCAAAAGAAATGGTACTGACGGCTGTGGTGGCACCCAATCCGGTAGAAACCAGCGGAGAAATAATGGGGGTGTTGGCCGTAGAGACTGCAACTGAATTAGCTATGAACATCAACCCATTAGGTAGAGCCAGTAAAACTATTGACGCTGTGGATGGTGCAGTTGACGCGGTGCAGGATGTGCCGAGCATGGATATGCAACTGCTTGGAAAAGTGATGGGGGAGGGTTCGGTGCCACCTACGCCACCAAGAATGCTTGATTTATCAGATCGAGAGCATTCTTATTTGGTTAAGCTCTCAGGGCTAACCAAGTTTGATTACAAACCAGAATTGACACATTTTATTTTAGGTAGCGTTGATGATGGGATAATGGAATATATGATTCGTGCAGGTGGCGATAGAACTCAAAGCGGATATGCGAAAGAAATGTTTTTAACCATGGTAGAAACATTTAAGCAGAATGGAGTGAAGATCAATCAGATTGATGATCATTGGCCGGCATGGAATGCCATGACAACAAATAATCACCAATTTTGGCATCACGTAGATAACGGTGAATCATTGGAGAATGCTGCTAGAAAAACCTTTACCGGGCAACGGGCAGCGGAAATAGGTTTAAGTGATGTGTCTATTACCGATGAAGTTAGAGCCATTGTAAAAAAGAATGAGCGTCATCTGGGTCTAGACGTTAGTTTTAATAAGCCACTATCCAATGATCCTGAAATCCAATCTAGGTACGATTATGCAAATGCCTGGCAATCATCAATGGGGCGTCGCAGTGTGGAGCTTTTTAAAGATGATGTTGGAGAGAAACCCGATTATATGCAGAAGTTAACGCATCCTGCGGATTTTGATCGGGATGATGCAATATCCCATGGGCTGAATGGTGATGATTTAAGCCCGTAGTTAAAATGAGCAGGCTTTTGAAAGACTTGTTCTAATTACCTTTTGTAGTCGCTTCTATACGCTGTGCGCCGTTAAAGCGTTTTTCCCAGTAGCTGCTTTGCATGTCCTCAACGCGTACACCGCCGCCGCTACTGGGTGAATGAATAAAACGGTTGTTCCCCAGGTAGATGCCCACGTGCGAAAACGTGGATCTTAAGGTATTGAAAAATACCAGGTCGCCTGGCTGTAATTCGCCTTTGGGGATAGTTTGACCTAATTGACTGATTGCGCGGGCGCCATGCGGCAGGGTCAGGTTACCAGCCTGCTGGTACACGTAGCGTACAAAGCCGCTGCAGTCGAAGCCGGATTCCGGTGATTTTCCGCCATACTTGTAGCGAACGCCGGTAAGGCTCAATGCGTTCACCAGCACCTCGCGTGCGCGCTCAGGCCAGCTTGCCTCGTCAATGTCATGTGCATTGATTATGGGAGCTTGGAGTTCACGTTCAAGTATCAGGTCAGTTTTGGCAGGTACAGCAGGGTTCGCTGAGCAGGCAGTGCTGACTATAGCGAGCAGAATGCAAACAAGGTAGGAAGTATTTGAAAACTTAATCACGCAGACATTATAGTCAAAGTTACCGCTAACCACCAAACTGGTTTTCAGCTTGTTTATTGCACGGTCGGCCGTTGCTGTTAAATTCTGAATTTATCTCTATTTTTTGGGAAGATGAGCGGTAAGTCATGGGATAATCGCGCTCTTATGAGTGAATACAGCATCCGCCAGGTTTTTGAAAAAGATGGGGTTCTAGCCTCGCAGATCGAGGGCTACCATGAGCGTACCCAGCAGCTGGAAATGGCGTTGGCGATTGCCGATGCCATTGAGCACAATAAGCAGCTGGTGGCTGAAGCCGGCACCGGTACCGGCAAGACCTTCGCCTATCTGGTTCCGGCATTGCTGACCGGCGGCAAGGTCATTATTTCTACCGGCACCAAGAATCTGCAGGACCAGCTCTTTAATCGTGACCTGCCGAATGTGCGTGATGCGCTTAAAGTGCCGGTCACCGTAGCGATGCTTAAAGGGCGCTCAAACTATGTGTGCCACTACCATCTGGAACGTGCCGCCAATGAAGGCCGTTTTGCCTCGCGTGATGATGCCAAATACCTGCATGTCATCAAAAATTTTGTAGAGAACACCAAAACTGGCGATAAAAGCGAACTTACGGATGTGCCTGAAAACGCTACGATCTGGGCGAATGTGACATCAACCCGCGATAATTGTCTGGGTGGCGACTGCAATTTCTACAAAGAGTGTTTTGTGATGGAAGCGCGCAAGCAGGCGCTGGCTGCGGATGTGGTAGTGGTGAATCACCACTTGTTTTTTGCCGATGTGATGCTGCGTGATGAGGGCGTAGCCGAGCTACTGCCGAGTGCCAACACGGTCATTTTTGATGAAGCGCATCAATTGCCGGATGTCGCCGGTTTATTCTTTGGCGAGGATATCTCTACCAGCCAGTTAATTGAATTGGCGCGCGACTGCACGGCTGCACATCTGTCTCTGGCGAAAGACTGTACTGAGCTGGGCGAGAGTATTCCTCTGCTGGAAAAAGCCTGTAAGGATTTCAGGCTGGTGTTTGCTTATGAGGGGTCGCGCATGCCGGTGCAAAAAGCATTGGCGCTGAAAGGTTTTCAGGATGCGTTCGATCACATGAAAAAGCGTTTGGAGGCACTGGCCGCAGTATTAGAAACACAGGCTGCACGTGATCCATTGCTGGAAAAGTGCTGGCATCGCAGCATGGCGCTGCAGGATTTATTAAGCCGCTGGCAGTCCGCTGAAAACAATAACCTGGTGCGCTGGGTGGAGGTATTTACGCAGTCTGTGCAGTTGCATGCTACGCCGCTTAGTGTGGCAGAGGGTTTTGGCAAGCAGCTCAGTGCGCAGCCGCGCGCCTGGATATTTACCTCGGCGACGCTAGCCGTGAAAAACGATTTCAGCCATTATCAGGCACAGATGGGCTTGCAGGCTGCCGCTACGGCTTCGTGGCAAAGCCCGTTCAATTATCAGGAGCAGGCGCTGTTTTATGTGCCGCCTGACATGCCTGACCCCAACAGCCCGTCCTATACATCCTGCGTGGTGGCCGCTGCGCTGCCGGTACTGCGTGCCAGTGGCGGCCGTGCGTTTGTGCTTTCTACCAGCCTGCGTGCGATGCGCGAAATTCATGCCCTGTTAAAAGAAGCGTTCTCTGAAAACGGTATCGAGAGCCCGTTGCTGCTGCAGGGTGATAGCTCGCGTACCGAGCTGCTGGATCGTTTCCGTAAATTGGGTAACGCCGTGCTGGTCGGTTCGCAAAGCTTCTGGGAGGGCGTCGATGTGCGCGGCGAAGCTTTGAGTGTGGTGATTATCGATAAGCTGCCGTTTGCACCGCCCGATGATCCGGTGCTATCAGCCCGTGTAGATAAGCTGAATGCCGAAGGTAAAAATGCTTTTATGGAGTATCAGCTGCCTTACTCGGTCATCACCCTGAAGCAGGGTGCCGGCAGGCTGATTCGCGATGAAAACGACCGCGGCGTGCTGATGATCTGCGACCCGCGCCTGATCAGCAAAGCGTACGGCAGAAAAATCTGGCAGAGTCTGCCGCCGTTCAAACGCACCCGAGTGCTGGCGGATGTCGAGGCGTTTTTTGCATAAAGCTAAGGGATGCGTAGTTTCCAATACTCTGGATTCTTGATGCCTTTCAATCTCATCGGCCTGCCGGATTACCGGTGTTTTTCCCCTGGTTTCTTAAACCTGTAAATCAAGTGTAAAAGGTATTAATAAATTGTAACGGCCGTTTTTTTGAGGCCGCTAACTGGATAGAATGCGCGCCTTACAAAATAATAAGATTTTCAGGGGAGTCTCATGCGTCATTTCTTATCTGCAGCATTCAGCGCTGCATTATTCTCACTATTCACTGCATCAAGCTTTGCCGGTGACTGCAATAAAACAGTCATGGGTGGAGGTTGCTCTGGTCAGGTTGATGCTGGCGTTTCTCCGCACATGCAGTCACAAAACCCTTTGAATGCCGTAACCAAAGCGAAAGGCAAAGAGAATGCCGCCACGCCTGCTGTTAAAGCTGCAACCCCTGCCAAGGGTGTAAAAGTCAGCAATGCAACTGGCCAGAAGCCGCAAATCTAAGCGTTTTAGATTTTAACGCCGGGTATTGGGTGTTTTTGAAAGCCGACGGTTAAAACTGTCGGCTTTTTTAATTTCCACTATATGCACATGTTAAATAGCGCTATAGTGCTGCCAGAGATTACAGCAATAAAAAGCGCATAAACGATGTCTATTATCCATATTCCGGAAACTGAATACACGCTTGCCGCGATTCGTGCGCAGGGTGCGGGCGGCCAGAACGTGAATAAGGTTTCCAGCGCGATACACCTGCGTTTTGATATTCATGCATCCTCTTTAAGCGACTGGCTCAAGGCCAGGCTGCTGCACCTGAAAGATAATCGTATTAATGATGATGGCGTGCTGGTTATCAAGGCGCAGCAGTACCGGACGCAGGAAGCCAATAAGCGAGATGCGGTGCAGCGTCTGCATGAGGTTGTGAACGCGGCAAATCAGGTGCATCCGATGCGTTATGCCACGCGGCCAACCCGCGGTTCTACCCGGCGCAGACTGGAAAGTAAGACACAACGCGGGCATATCAAGCAATTACGTGGCAAAATAGCGGCTGAGTAAATTCTTTAAAACATTCCGTGAAACTATTAGCTTTTGACACCTCTACTGAATACTTATCCCTGGCGCTGATGCAGGGGGATGGGGTATCTACGTTTGACGTATTGGCCGGCCAAAGCCATTCGCAGCGGATACTGCCGCAAATTCAGGCTTTACTGGGCGGTGCGGGCTTGCAGTTAAAAGACCTGCATGGCATTGCTTTCGGTGCTGGCCCTGGTTCTTTTACCGGGGTACGTATTGCAGCGGGTGTCGCACAAGGTTTAGGCCTGGGTGCCGGTTTGCCGGTAGCCGGCATTTGCACCTTGCAGGCGCTAGCCGAGGCGAGCGGTGCAGATAAAGTAATCGCCTGCCTGGATGCGCGCATGGGAGAGGTTTACTATGCTGCTTATGTTAAAAAATCCGGCAGTTCGCAAACAGGTGACTGTCAAACGGATACTTGGCAAACCGTGATGGAGCCCGGTTTATATAAACCGGATGCCGTGCCTGCAATCGAAGGCAATGGCTGGACTGGCGCCGGCAGTGGCTGGAAAACTTACGGTGAATCGCTAAGTCGGGCATATCAAAGCCAGCTACGGGAAACCATGCCTGAATTATTGCCTGCAGCCAGTGCGCTATTACGTTTGGCCCAGCCCAGGTTCGCGAGCGGCGAGGCCATGCCAGCCGCCGAGGCAATGCCTATCTATATACGCAATCGGGTGGCGCTTAAAACATCTGAGCGCGAGCAGGGCTTGCGTTTATGAGTGTGCTGCATCCTGATTACAAATTCCGTCCGATGGTTGAGTCGGATATTGATGCCATCATGGAAATTGAGCCGCATATCTATTCCCACCCATGGTCACGCGGAAATTTCAGTGACTCACTGGTTTCCGGCTATTCGGCCTGGGTGCTGCTGGATGGCACGGAGGTTATCGGCTATGCGCTGATGATGCTGGTGCTGGATGAGGCACACTTGCTCAATCTGAGTATTGCCAGGGCATACCAGAAGCAGGGCCTGGGACGGCTGCTGCTGGAACATATGATCGCCATAGCGAGAAGGCAGAGTGCGGCTAATATGTTTCTGGAAGTGCGTCCAAGTAATGTTTCAGCAATCGCGCTTTATGAAAGTATAGGGTTTAATGAAATGGCGATACGCCGCGGTTATTACCCGGCGCACAATGGCCGCGAAGATGCGGTGCTGATGGGGCTGGCATTATGAGCCTGATGAGCCGCGAGGACATGCTGCGTGAACTGGAACTGCTGCCGGTCTGGCAGTTAAGGCAACCGTTGCCGGCGCCATTAAAGGTTACCGCGCCGCCAGCCGATGTAAGCAACCCCGCTGTTGCAGAACAGGAATCAACGGTTTCTGAATTGCCGGCAATTGAAAGCCGTGCCGCCGGGGATGCGGTGCCTGAGCCAGCAGCGCTGGAGCCAGCTTTCTCCCGGATGCCGGAGCAGCAGGAAACTGAGGCCACCCAAGGTTTTGAAGCGCCTGTTCCTGAAACTGTGCAGGAAACGGTACCTGAACAGGTTCAGCCGTTGCCGTTACGTCTGCTGCTGAGTGAAGGTGGTGTATATGCCTTCTTGATCGAGCCATATGCAGCAGGGCTTGATGCGCAGCCAGTGGAAACTTTGCTGAGAAACATGATGCGTGCCATGCAGCTCGATAGCCGCGTGGATGTCACGGATAGCGCGGATAAAGTTCTTGCGGGACATGCGCCCAAACTGATTATCAGCCTGGGCACAGAGCCGGCTAACCGGCTGCTTGGAAAAGTGCAGGGGATAGATGGCTGGCGCGATGCGCAGCAGCAGAATCCACCACTTTATGCGGGCGTGCCCCTGATTGTGACCTATCATCCCGCACATTTGCTTGAGCACGTTGCAGACAAAGCAGATGCCTGGCGTGACCTGTGTTTTGCAATGAAACTGATGCAGCGCTTGTAATTTAGCCCGTTAGCGCAATAATAGACTATATTGTTATTGAATTTTAAAGGAACGATAATGAAAAACCTGATGTTAAGAATTTCAGCTTTATTGCTTGTACTGAGTTTAACCGGCTGCGGTTATAACGCTTTCCAGACTCTGGATGAGGAGGCCAAAGCGAGCTGGTCTGAGGTGCTTAACCAGTACCAGCGCCGTGCTGATCTGGTGCCGAACCTGGTCAATGTGGTCAAAGGCTATGCCGCACATGAAGAAAAAGTGCTGACGGAAGTTGCTGATGCGCGTTCTAAAGTCGGCAGCATGCAGGTAACGCCTGAGCTGATCAATGATCCCGAAGCTTTTGCGAAATTCCAGGCAGCGCAGGGTCAGCTGACCTCTGCCTTGTCACGGCTGCTGGTGGTTTCAGAAAATTATCCTAATCTAAAAGCGGATCAGGGTTTCAGGGATTTGCAGGCGCAGCTGGAAGGTACGGAAAACCGTATTACCGTGGCACGTAACCGCTATATTGAAACCATTAAAAACTACAACGTTGCTGTGCGTTCTTTCCCGCAGAACCTTACTGCAATGATGTTCGGTTACAAAACCAAAGCATCATTCACGGTAGAGAATGAAAAAGCGATCTCAACCGCGCCAACCGTGAGTTTTGAAGATAAAAAATAAGGGTATAGGAAATAACAGCAGAATCTAGCCTACGTTGTTTTTTCGCATGTCTTCCGCTCTGAAAGCCTGTCTGCTCGCATTCTGCTGTGTGCTGCTGTTTGCATCCGGCAGCCTGCATGCAGGGCTTGTAACCGTGCCGGCATTACAGCATCGCGTTACCGACCTCACCCAGACTTTAACCCCTGAACAGCAAAGCCAGCTTGAAGCGAAGCTGGCCGCTTTTGAGCAGCAAAAGGGCAGCCAGGTTGCTGTGCTGATTGTGCCAACCACGCAGCCGGAAGCGATCGAGCAATACAGCATCCGCGTGGTGGATGCCTGGAAGCTGGGCCGCGAGAAACAGGATGACGGCGTGCTGGTGCTGGTGGCAAAAGATGACCGTAAAATGCGCATCGAGGTCGGTTATGGCCTGGAGGGCGCTATCCCGGATTTGATAGCCAAACGCATTGTGACAGAAATCATGGTGCCCAGTTTTCGGCAGGGCGATTTTTACGGCGGCATTAATAACGCCGTTGAACAGATTTTCAAATTAATATCAGGCGAGCAGTTGCCTGCGCCGCCCCAGTCCGCGCCAGGCGGCGGCAAGCTCTTGGATATGCTGTATGTGTTGCTCATCGCTGCCTTTGTGGTGGGCGGAATACTGCGCGCCATTTTTGGCAAGTTCGTAGGCGGCGTGCTCAATGGCGGCATCATCGGCATGCTGATATGGATTTTTGGCGGCGGTTTGATTATTGCGATTATCCTGGCCATTATCGCCTTTTTTCTGACTTTTGCCGGTGCTTCCGGTTTAGGCCATATTGGCGGCCTTGGCGGTGGTGGCTATGGCGGTTCCGGCGGCTGGGGCGGTGGAGGCGGCGGTGGTTTTGGTGGCGGCGGAGCCTCGGGGAGCTGGTAATGGTGATGAATCTTTTTAAACGCGTATTCCGGCATCTTCTTATTTCGCCTCTGGCTTTAAAAAAACGTTTTCCCAAAGCGGTCATGCTGCGCATAGAACAGGCCATTGCCGATAGTGAGCAGACGCATCTTGGTGAAATCAGGTTTGCCGTTGAACTCAACTTGCCGCTACTGGATATTCTTGGCAAAAAAACCGGGCAGCAGCGTGCGGTTGAAGTGTTTTCCCGGTTACGGGTATGGGATACCGAGCAGAATAGCGGCGTGCTGATTTATCTGCTGCTGGCAGACCATGATTTTGAAATACTGGCAGACCGCGGTATTCATCAGCATGTCGGAACGCATGGCTGGGGGCGCATCAGCCATGAAATGGAAGTGCTGTTCAAGCAGGGGCAATTCGAGGCGGGCGTGTTACACGGCATTACGCAGATCAGCAGGCTTTTAGCGCAGCAATACCCGGCAAATGCGCAAAATGATAATGAATTACCTAATGCGCCGGTTATTATTTAATCTGCTGCCTTCCTGCTTTTTAATTTTTTCACTGCAAGTCAATGCAGCGTTAAGCGATATTACGCGTATTTATCAGCAAGTGCCGGCATTGGGCAGTTTTGACGTATGTACTGGCGGCGGTTGCGCAGAAGTGCAGCAGGTGTCACTGACGGAGGATGAATGGTACAGTGTCAGCAGTGTTTTCTTGAATGCCGGCAATGCCTCGGATGCCGAGCAGGAACGAAGCCTGATTGCGCAGGCGATAGGGATATTTGAGGGTATTGTTGGCAGTAAAACCAGTACCGCAACCGATCTTGCCGGTACCTTTGGCAACTCGGAGTACCCCGGCCAGCTTGACTGTAATGATGAGGCAATCAACAGTACCACTTATATTCGGCTGATGCGCCAGAATGGCTTGTTGAGGTTTCATGATGTGGACGATATGCGCACGCGCAACTTTTTTTTCACAGGCTGGCCGCATTCAACCGCAGTGATCAAGGAATTGGCAACGGGAGAGCGCTATGCTGTCGATAGCTGGTTTTATGACAATGGTTTTCCGGCTACCATCGTACCTTTCAATGTCTGGAAATCAGGCTATATTCCTGAAGATAGCCCGGTGCTGTCTAAATAGACTGCACTACCGGCAATTAACGGTATTACCGTATGAGCAGGCTTAATCTCCATCATTCACGTTTTGTCAGGCATGTATTTGTAGCCTTGGGTTTTGTTGCGCTATTGCTTGGCGTGATCGGCATATTTCTGCCCTTGCTGCCTACAACACCATTTATTCTGCTGGCGGCAGCTTTGTTCGCCAGAGGCTCGGAACGTTTTCATACCTGGCTATTGAAGCATCGCCTGACCGGGCCCCTGATTGTAGACTGGTACGAGCACCGCAGCCTGCGCCCTGCGATCAAACGCTGGGCATACCTGCTTACTTTCATATCATTCAGCACTTCTATACTGATCGTCGATCCGATTCTATTAAAGCTGTTATTACTCGTATTGGCGCTGGTGTTGTTTTATTTCCTGTGGCGAATACCTGTGCATAAAGTTTAGGGATTCACGCTTATTTTTTATTGGGGCATTTTATGACTGCAACTTATCAAGTACTCATTACCGGTGCAAACCGCGGTATCGGCCTGGAGTTTGCCGGGCAGTATGCCAGGGATGGCTGGAAAGTCATTGCCTGCTGTAGAGACCTGATGCAGGCAGCGGATCTGCAGCAGCTCGCGATGGCATACCCGAATATTCAAACCTATGCACTGGATGTTGCAGATTTTGCTGCAATAGAGGCGCTGGCATCAGCGTTGAAAGACGTGAAGATCGATGTGCTGATTAATAACGCAGGGGTCTACCCGCATTCTAATCCGGAAGCGGTCGATACCGGCGATTGGCTGCATGCGTTCAAGGTGAACAGCATGGCGCCGTTCAAAATTGCAACAGCCTTCATGCCTAACGTCGCCGGCAGCCAGCTCCGAAAGCTGGTGACGCTTTCCAGCAAAATGGGTAGTCTGGATGACAATACCAGCGGCGGCAGTTATATCTACCGCAGCAGTAAAGTCGCAGCCAATATGGTGATGAAAAGCCTGTCTATAGATTTGCGGCAATATGGCATTTCTGTTGCAGTGCT
>Ga0208882_1000502_pt1 | contig 17613 bp, 15 predicted proteins | sample LakWasMet14_LOW5_2_FD_183862 | JGI IMG/M metagenome (GOLD analysis project Ga0208882, IMG submission 183862) | Freshwater sediment methanotrophic microbial communities from Lake Washington under simulated oxygen tension - Sediment Metagenome... | ecosystem: Environmental > Aquatic > Freshwater >...
GCCGCCGAGAGATTCGGCGCAGGCGAATAATTCAGTGCGCTCCATGAAGCGACGTGCCGATTCCAGGCCACCTTTCAGGAAGATGCTGATCATGCCGCCGAAGCCGTCCATCTGCGTTTTTGCCAACGCATGTTGCGGATGCGATGCAAGGCCGGGGTACAGGACTTTTTCAATCGCCGGGTGTTTTTCCAGCCATGCGGCAAGTTCGCCGGCATTTTCGCAATGCGCTTTCATGCGCAGATGCAGGGTTTTTAAACCGCGCAATGCCAGGAAACTATCGAACGGACCTTGTACGCCGCCGACGGCGTTTTGCAGGAAGGTCATTTGTTCAGCCAATTCTTTATCGTCACCAACGACCAGCATGCCGCCGACGATATCGGAATGGCCATTCAAATATTTGGTCGCGGAGTGCATCACAAGATGCGCGCCAAGTTCCAGCGGACGCTGCAAAATCGGTGAAGAAAACGTGTTGTCGACAGCGAGACGAATGCCGCGCTTGCGGGCGAATTCGGCCAGACGTGCAATATCGACAATTTTCAGCAAAGGGTTGGTCGGCGTTTCGCACCAGATCAATTTGGTATTCGGCTTTACCGCAGCTTCGAGCGCTGCCATGTCATTCAAATCGACGAAGGTGAAATCGAGATTGGCCGAGCGGCGACGGACGCGTTCGAACAAGCGGTAGGTGCCGCCATAGACATCATCCATGCAAACCACATGGCTACCGGCATCCAGTGAATCCAATACCGTCGCCGTTGCTGCCAGACCGGATGCAAATGCATAACCGTTGGCGCCACTTTCCAGCGATGCGACGCAACGCTCATAGGCAAAACGCGTTGGATTGTGGCTACGCGAATATTCGTAGCCTTGATGCACGCCCGGGCTTTTTTGCACATAGGTCGAAGTCGCGTAAATCGGTGTCATGACCGCGCCGGTCGACGGATCTGGTGACTGGCCCGCGTGAATCGCGCGGGTGCCTATTTTGTGGTGTTTGTTATCGCTCATTTTAATTCCGATGTTTGTTTGGCGGGTCGGGCCCAAGGGCCCTCCTACGATTATGTTATTGCGAACGACGTCGCAGATAATTCAGCAAGTCGATGCGGGTGATCAGGCCCATGAATTTCTGGCCATCGACAATAATCGCGACGTGGCCACGATCAAATACCGGCAGCAAGGATTCCATCGAAGCCGTCACGTCGAGCACATGCAGCTTGCTGACCATGGCTTCGCTGACCGGCTGCAGGAATTTTGGTTCGTCGCCGTACACGTGCATCAGCAAATCGCTTTCATCAATGATGCCGACGATCTTGTCGCCATCCATGACCGGCAATTGCGAAACGTCGTAAAGCTTCATGCGCTGATAGGCGACCGTGAGCGAATCGTTCGGGCCAACGACGACCGTATCGCGCTGTGCGTAGGGGCGCAGAATCAAATCACGCAAATCGCCATAGGTTTTGCGTTCGATAAAGCCGTTATCGAGCATCCAGTAATCGTTGTACATTTTCGACAGATATTTATTGCCGGTATCGCAGACGAACACCACCACTTTTTTCGGCGTGGTTTGTTCCTTGCAATATTTCAGCGCTGCCGACAGCAAAGTGCCGGTCGATGAACCGCCGAGCACGCCTTCCTTCATCAGCAATTCGCGGCCCGCCAGAAAACTTTCCTTGTCGCTGATGGCATAGGCTTTTTTCACACGGGTGAAATCGGAAATGCTTGGCAGGAAATCTTCGCCGATGCCTTCGACCAGCCAGCTACCGGATTTCGTGCTCAACACGCCTTCATTGATGTATTGGGTAAGAATCGAACCGACCGGATCGGCAAGAATCAATTCGACGTTCGGCGCATTCTTGGCAAAGAAACGCGACAGGCCGGTCATGGTGCCGGAAGAGCCGCAACCAAAAACGATGGCATCCATTTGGCCATCCATTTGTTGCCAGATTTCCGGTCCGGTGCCTTCTTCATGTGCCGCAGGATTATCGGCATTGCCGAATTGATTGATGAAATAGGCGCCCGGCGTTTCATTGGCGATACGCTCCGCCATGTCCTGGTAATAATCCGGATGCCCTTTCGCGACATCGGAACGCGTGAGAATGACTTCGGCACCCATCGCACGCAGATTGAAAATCTTCTCGCGGCTCATTTTATCCGGCACGACGAGTACGAGCTTGTAGCCTTTTTGCTGTGCGACCAAGGCCAGACCTATACCGGTGTTGCCGGCGGTGCCTTCGACCAGTGTGTCGCCCGGTTTTATTTTTCCCGCTTTTTCGGCGGCGCCGATCATTTTCAAGCCGATGCGATCCTTGATCGAACCGCCTGGATTGGTGCACTCGAGTTTCAGATACAACTCGCACAGCCCGGTATCAAGATTCCGGGCTTTGACGATAGGAGTATTGCCGATCAGTTCAAGAACGCTTTGATGCACCGTCATAAAATTTTTTTGGTTGATATGGACGGGCTATTGTACCTCGCGACCAGCCTGCTTGGCCTGCCGTTAAGCAGAGTGGCGCTGCCCGCCATGTCAGGAGTTATCGCAATCAGCTTTGGCGGGGCAATGCCTACCCTGCGAACATAAAAGTTGCGGGTGGCGCGCCCAACGAGGATGGGCGCACCACCGCGCGGGTGAATCAATTGGTTCTGCGGTCGAACAGTCGCGTCAATTTGTCTTTGGCGTAGAGTTTTTCTTTTTTCATTTTGACCAAGGTGGCGTCATCGATGGGGAGTACGCCCAGTTCTGCGTCCAGTACCTGCTTGTCGAGCTGACGGTGTCGATTGAGCAGGATACGAAATTCGGGATCGCTTTTAACGAGCGCTTCAATATCAGACTGTGGTTGACCTTCAAACATCGTTGACCTCCATGCAAAAACGCAAACGCCCCGTCGAAACGGGGCGCGTGGACTTCAAGTCGGACAGGACTTTGTCGCAGACATTATCCAGAACAAGACGCACTTCAAGTTGTGCGGTGCTTTTGCAGTAATGGAGTTTCGCTGCTTGCATCGGCCTGGCTCGGTTCGCCATGAGGCAACAGTGCCCCATGGGAGATTGACGCTACTCCTGCCATTTTCGGCTCGCAAGCACTTTCTTAAATCATTGTTTTTATTGTGTTTTATAGCTGAACGGGGCTTTGCCGGCGTTCTGTTCACATGCCTTGAAATTCAAGCACTTAGCTATGTAAAACTTTCGCTAAGGGCGGTAAGTGCTTGAATGCGATAGCTAATTTACGATGATTTCGACCCGGCGGTTGCGCGCACGACCAGCTTCGCTGCCGTTATCTGCCACCGGTTGCGCTTTGCCCTTGCCGCTAGCCTTGAGGCGCGCGGCAGACAAGCCGCCGGCCCGCAAAGCCATCAAGACCGAATTCGCACGACGTTGCGACAAGGCCAGATTGGCAGCATCGGCGCCCCTGTCATCGGTAAAACCTTCAATACGGATGATGCCCTGCCCGTTGCGCAAGACAGCGGCAAGCTTGTTCAAGCTGCTCAACGCGGCCGGGGTCAGGGTTGCGCTACCGCTCGCAAAGGAATTGCCTGCCAAGGTGTACACGGAACTCGCACCACGACGATACATGGGCGGCAAAGCATCGCCATCACTGACGTTATCGGATGCCAGAATGCTGGCGAGCTCGGCTTCTTTACGCGCCAATTCCACTTCACGTGCACGCGCATCGGCCAATTTGCGGGCCTGGGCAGCCTGTGCGTTGGACAACTGGGCATCCGCGGTCGATTGCTCACGCGCCGTGCGCTCTTCTTCCACCGCCAATGACAAGCGCTCGGTTTCTTCCTGGCGCGCCATATTCTGGAGCCGCAATTGATCGGCTTCACGGCGCGCCATCTCGGCATCGCGCTGCGAGGCCTGCAGCATGATCTGGTCACGCTCGCGATCAAGCTGCAAGGCTTGATTGGCAAGCAATTCGGCTTGCGCCGCAGCCTGTGCGGTTTCAACGCGCTTGGCGGCAACATAAAGCGCCTGCTCGCGCGACTTGCTCTTGGCGCTCGCCAGTTGCGTCACTGCTTGCCGGGCCTTCAGCCGCTCCACTGCACCCAGTTCGGAGAGGCCGGGATCATTATCCAGTGCCGTCAAAATGGTATTTAACCGATCCACATCAGGATTGGCTTTCGTCGCGGCAATCGATATCGGGGCAAAACCAAGCAGCAGAGCCAGTGAGATAGATAGGAAGCCCGCCATTTTCCGGTTCATATCAACGCTCCGTGTTGATTAAAAGTTGCCGGCGTAGATCGGCATTTCGGGCCGACTTTTCATCAACCTCCATGCGGGCCTTGGCAAGTTCCGCCTGTGCTTTTGCAAGCTCGGCCGTTACCTGGGCACGAATGGCGGCAACACCGGCTTCACGATATTTGCGCTTGTCGTTGAGCGCTTGTGCCTCGGCCAATTGCGACTTGGCGGCCTGCAGGGTTTGTGCCGATGTGCCCCTGGGCGACTGGCGCTCGGCCAGGGCAACCGCGGTTTGTGCGGCCGAAAGCTCGGCCGTTGGTGGCTCAAGCGCCCAAACTGTGGTGCTGACCAGTAAAAACAGGAATACCGTATGGATTTTTAAAGTAGATAATGTCATAAGTATTTTTGGACAGATGGAAGCGCTAAGGCTATTGTTATAGCAGAACGCGGCTGAATCAACGAGACACACAGGGGTTGGATATGGATATTGGATATTTCCTTAAATTGATGACGGAAAAGAACGCCTCGGACATGTTTTTGACGACTGGCGCGCCCGTCTATATCAAGGTCGAAGGCAAGCTTTATCCACTGGGCAATACCGGTCTGCCGGCCGGAATGGTAAAGAAGATTGCGTACTCGTTGATGGACGAAGGCCAGGTACCGACATTCGAACGCGACCTGGAATTCAACATGGCGATCGCCGTGAAAGATGCAGGGCGTTTCCGCGTCAACTGCTTCAAGCAGCGCGGCGAAGTCGGCATGGTGATCCGTGCGATCAAGAGCGAAATTCCGTCAATCGACCAACTGAAACTGCCCGATGTTTTGAAAGACATCGTGATGGAATCGCGCGGTCTGGTACTCGTCGTGGGTTCGACCGGCTCGGGCAAATCCACCTCGCTGGCGGCAATGATCGATCACCGCAATTCAAACAATACCGGCCACATCCTGACGATCGAAGACCCGATCGAATTTTTGCATCGCCATAAAAAATCGATCGTCAATCAACGCGAAGTCGGCCTCGATACCCACGCCTTCCACAACGCATTGAAAAACGCGATGCGGGAAGCGCCGGACGTTATCCTGATCGGCGAAATCCTGGATGCGGTCACGATGGAATCGGCCATCGCATTCGCCGAAACCGGCCATTTGTGCCTGGCAACGCTTCACTCGAACAACGCCGACCAAACCCTGGAACGGATCCTGAACTTCTTCCCGGAATCGGCCCATAAAAACATCCTGATGAACCTGTCGCTGAACCTGAAAGCGGTTATTTCATTGCGTCTCGTGGTCGGCAAAGACGGCAAGCGCTTGCCTGCTACCGAAGTGCTGATCAACACGCCGATGATTCGCGATTTGATTCGTCGTGGCGAAGTGCACGAAATCAAGGAAGCGATGGACAAATCGCTGCAAGAAGGCATGCAAACCTTCGATCAGTGCCTGTTCCGTTTCTACAAGGAAGGCAAAATCGAATTGGAGGAAGCGCTCCGCAAAGCCGATTCCCGCGATGGTCTTGCACTGAAGATTCGTCTGGCCGAAGGCGGTTCCGGTGAACATGATCCGTATGCGGATGTGTATACGGCATAATTATTTTCCCCGTTTCCGGAAATCGAAAAGCCCGCATGGAATCATGCGGGCTTTTTGCTTCGGGGCACCACCGAATTATTCGGCGTCCGGCTGTGCGCTTGGATGTGCGTTCTTGAACTCTTCCATTTCGCAACATTCGTCATTGATGCGCTTGATGGTGGGGTAAGGCTTCATCGAGACCTTGAAACGCACGGCGTTGAATACCTGCGGCACCAGACAGCAATCGGCGACGGTGGGAGTATCGCCTTCACAGAAACTACCGGTGGAAGGATTATTCGCCAGTACTTTTTCCAGAGAGTCGAAACCGACGCTGATCCAGTGTTTCATCCACTCGTCTTTCTGCGCCTGGTTCGCGCCGAATTGCGATTCGAGATATTTCATCACGCGTAAATTATTCAGCGGGTGAATGTCGCAGGCGATCATTTGTGCAATGGCGCGTGCGCGTTGGGCATCACGTGGCACGGCTGGCAATAAAGGATGTTCGGGCCAGGTGTCGTCCAGATATTCCATGATCGCGGTTGATTGCCGGAGGATTCTGTTGCCATGCAATAACACCGGCACGAATTCCTGCGGATTCAATTCGCTGTATTCGGCCGTGTGCTGTTGGCCGCCATCCTTCACCAGATGCACAGGTTCAATTTCGTAAGCGAGTTGCTTGAGATTCAATGCGATGCGCACCCGGTAGGCCGCACTCGAACGCCAAAAGGAATAAAGACGAAGGTTGCCTGATGTCATCACACCACTCCTGCCCGGGCTAGGCGTTTAGGCTAACTCGCAATTGGCCGGGAAGGAAGCGGTTTGTATGTTCCCGTCATTTACACCGGGAGCGATCGCACGGTGCGCGACACGCGCACCCTACATCGACTGCATTTTTTGTTCGATCGCACCAAACACCGACTTACCATCGGCATCGAGCATTTCGATCCGCACAACATCGCCGAACTTCATGAAAGGCGTGCTGGGCTTGCCGTCCCGCAGGGTTTCCACCGTGCGCTGCTCGGCGAAACAGGAGGCACCCAGCGATGTATCTTCATTGGCCACGGTGCCGGAACCGACAATCGTGCCGGCGGAAAGCGGACGGGTTTTTGCTGCGTGTGCAACAAGCTGGGCAAAATTGAACTGCATATCGACTCCGGCCTGTGGCGCGCCGAACCAGACGCCATTGATATGCGTCAGCAATGGCAGGTGTACTTTGCTGTCCTGCCACAAATCACCGAGTTCATCGGGCGTCACGAAAACCGGACTCAACGCTGAGCGCGGTTTCGACTGCAAAAAACCGAATCCTTTCGCCAATTCGTTTGGAATCAGGTTCCGCAAACTGACATCGTTCACCAAGCCGACCAATTGAATATGTGAAGCCGCTTGTTCAGGCGACACCGCCATCGGCACATCGTCGGTAACGATTACGACTTCGGCTTCCAGATCGATGCCGTATTCTTCGCTCGGCACGATGACCGGATCACGCGGACCGTAAAAGCCTGCGCTGACGGCCTGGTACATCAAGGGATCGACATAGAAACTTTCCGGCACATCGGCACCACGCGCCTTGCGTACGCGCTCGACGTGCGGCAAGTAGGCGCTGCCATCAACGAATTCGTAGGCACGGGGCATGGGAGCGGCAAGCTCCTGCATGTTCAATGCAAACACGTCAAAGCCGTTGATGGTTTCTGCGTGGCTTTCATTAAGCGCTTCGTACACGGCATTCAAACGGGGTGCCTTATTGGCCCAGTCTTCAAGTGCGGCCTGCAATGTTCTGGCGATGTCGCCAACGGTGACCGCCTTGCTTAAATCTTTCGATACGACGACCAAAGTGCCGTCGCGTCCGCCAGCCTTGAGTGAACCGAGTTTCATGGGAAAAGTCCGCAAAAAATAATGCGGCATTTTAGCGCGCTTTGGCGGGGTTTGCCGGAATAAAAATCCCCTCTTCTTTCGAAGAGGGGATCGTTGTCACCACACGCCCGCGAATGGCCTGGCGATTACTTCACGCCCAATTGCTGGAACATGAAGGCATAGACTTCCGAAGTTTCCTTGAAGCGCTGGAAACGGCCGGATTTGCCGCCGTGGCCGGCTTCCATATTGACGCGGAACAAAAGCGGGTTTGTGTCGGTTTTCTTTGCACGCAGACGAGCTACCCATTTCGCCGGTTCAAAATACTGCACCTGCGAGTCGTGCAAACCGGTTCCGACGTACATGGCAGGGTAATTCTTCGCAGCTACATTGTCGTAAGGCGAATACGACAGCATGTAATCGTAATACTTCTGTTCCTTCGGATTGCCCCACTCATCGAATTCATTCGTGGTCAGCGGAATGCTTTCATCCAGCATCGTAGTCACCACGTCGACGAAGGGCACCTGCGCGATGATCAGATGGTATTTTTCCGGCGCCATATTCGCGATGGCGCCCATCAACAAACCGCCGGCGCTACCGCCTTGTGCTGCCACTCGATCTTTCGAGGCATAACCTTCTTTCACCAGGAAATCGGTCACGTCGATGAAATCGGTGAAAGTATTTTTCTTGTTCAACAATTTTCCGTTGTCATACCAGGCACGGCCCATTTCCTGGCCGCCGCGGATATGGGCAATGGCGTAAACCATGCCGCGATCCAACATGCTGACCGAGCTCAGGTTGAAGCGCGGATCGGTCGAGAGGCCATAGCTGCCGTAGGAATACTGCAGCATCGCGGCAGTACCGTCTTTCTTGAAGCCTTTGCGATAGACCAGTGAAACCGGAATCTTCGTGCCGTCCCTTGCGGTCGCCCATAGACGTTCGGTCACGTAGTTGTTCGCATCGAAACCGCCCAGCACGGGGTCCTGTTTCAGTACTTTCTTTTCACCGGTTTTGACGTTGACTTCAATCGTGCTGGCAGGCGTCGTCATCGAGTTGTAGGTGTAACGCAGCCATTCGGTATTCGGCTCTGCATTCACGCTCAATGCCATGGTGTATGCCGGTTCGTCGCTCTTCACCTCACTCGGATTTTTACCCGCGAGATTGAAGTAACGCAATTTCTGCAAGCCATCGGAACGCTCTTCAACGGCGATGAAATTCTTGAATACGGCAAAGCCGTCGATGAAAATATTCTTGTCGTGTGCGACCAGTTCCTTCCATTGATTGCGATCACCCCATTTGCCGTCGGGCGTGGTCATCAAACGATAATTCGGCGCATCCCAATTGGTGCGGATGACCCAGCGGCCATCCAGATGGTCGGCTTCATATTCGAAATCGCGCTGGCGCGCCGCCAGCACATCGAATTTTTCCGGCTTGGCGGCGAGGGCGCAGCGCTGTTCGCTACTGACGGTGCTCTCGAGTGAAATGCAAATGTATTTATCCGATGTCGTGCGACCGATACCCATGTAGTAACTGTCGTCTTTTTCCTCGTAGAGCAAGGCGGCATTTTTCACGTCTTCGCCGAGCACATGCGCTTTGACGCGCTTGCTCAGCAGAGTGACCGGATCTTTTTCTACATATAACAGGGTTTTGTTATCGTCGGCCCAAACCAGATTCGGTTCGGCATCCTTGATGCTGTCCTTGAACGTTTCGCCGGTCGCGAGGTTTTTTATCTTGATCACATATTCGCGACGACCATTGGTGTCTTCGGCATAGGCAAGCAATTTATTGTCCTGGCTGACCACCCAGTCGCCGACCTGGAAGAATTCCTTGCCTTCCGCCATCGCATTGCCGTCGAGCATGATTTCTTCGGCGGCCTGCATCGTGCCTTTTCGGCGCGCGTAGACCGGATAATCCTTGCCCGGTTCGTAACGCGTGTAATACCAGTAATCGCGTTCGAAATAAGGTACCGAACTGTCGTCCTGTTTTACCCGCGCAATGATTTCCTGATAGATTTTTTCCTGCGAATCTTTCAGCGGCGCCATCAAACTGTCAGCGTAGGCATTTTCCGCTTTCAGGTAATCCAGCATCTCCGGATTCTTGCGGGTGTCGTCGCGCAACCAGTAATACTCGTCCTGGCGCTTGATGCCGTTCGGGCCTTCAACCTCGTACGGTTTTTTTGCGGCAACCGGTGGCGTCAACAACGGCGAGGCAGCGGCTTTATCGGTAGCGGCAGTGCCGCCGGCATGATCACTCGGGCCTTTGCCACAACCCGACATCAACAAGGCGCCAATGGCGACGGAAAGCGGTAAATACGGTTTCACTGAATTCTCCTGGTCTTGATGAAACAACACCCGGGAATGCCCGGGTGCGGTCTTGAAACTTGGTGCAGATGTTTTATTTTACGAACAGCTTTTCTTTCAGGAAAGTATAAGCCAAGGCCTGCATATAGGCGGTCTGCTCATTGTTTGCCGCGCCGCCGTGGCCGCCTTCGATGTTTTCGTAATAGCGCACGTCATGGCCCTGCTCTTTCATGCGCGCCATCATCTTGCGGGCATGGCCCGGATGCACGCGGTCGTCGCGCGTCGATGTCGTGAAAAGCACCGGCGGATATTTCACGTCTTTTTTGACATTTTGATATGGCGAGAAGGTCTGGATGAACTTCCAGTCATCGGTATCCGGGTTGCCATATTCGGCCATCCACGAAGCGCCAGCCAGCAATTTGTTGTAGCGTTTCATGTCGAGCAAGGGCACCTGGCAAACGACGGCGCCGAACAATTCCGGATACATCACGGTCATGTTGCCCATCAACAGGCCGCCATTACTGCCGCCTTGCATGCCCAGATGTTTCGGGCTCGTTACTTTCCTGGCGATTAAATCCTGTGCCACCGCCGCGAAATCTTCATAGGCATGATGGCGCTTTTCTTTCAGCGCGGCCTGATGCCAGCGCGGACCATACTCACCGCCGCCACGAATGTTCGCAACGGCGTAGACACCGCCCTGCGTCAGCCAGGCACGACCCACCGTGGCCGAATAATTCGGCGTCAGCGATATTTCAAAACCACCGTAACCATACAGCAAGGTCGGATTTTTTCCGTCGAGCTTGGTGTTCTTGTTCGAGACCATGAAGTAAGGCACTTTGGTACCGTCTTTCGAGGTCGCGAAGAATTGCTGGATTTTCAGGTCTTTCGCATCAAAAAACGCCGGCAATTGTTTCAAGGGCTCGGGATTTTTTCCGACCTTGCCCAGCATCAGCGTTGTTGGAGTCACGTAATCGGTAACGGTCAGGAAATAATCATCGGAATTTTCCGGGTCGACACCGGAAGCGCTGACAGTGCCAAAACCCGGCGCGCCTTTCAACGGTTCGCGTGTCCAGCCTTTATCGCCATAGCTGAGCACGTACAAACGATTTTTGACGTTGTCCAGCACGTTCAGGATGAAATGATTCTTGGTCGGACTCATGCCGACAAGCGATGTCGTGTCGCTTGGCTCGAACAATACGTCGAAATTGCGGCCACCTTTCATGAAATCCTCGAATTTCGTGACGATCAAGGCGCCGGCGGGATAGGTTTTGCCATTCGCGGTGTAAGGCTCGCGCAACTCCAGACTCAGCCATTCGCGGTACACCGATTTGTTGGCCGAATTTGGGGCATCGATTTTCGACAGGCTGCCGTCGGCATTGCGCAAATACAATTCGTCGTTATAGAAGGCAATGTTTCTCGACACGAAATCGCGCTCGAAACCCGGCGTATCATCGCGATATGCACCCACGCCCAGATCGGTTGCCTGACCTTCGTAAACGGTTTTCGCCGTGCTCACAGGCGTGCCGCGATTCCAGATTTTCGCGATGCGCGCATAACCCGATTCGGTCATCGAGCCAGCACCAAAATCGGTCGAAACGAATACCGTATTCGCGTCAATCCATCCCAGGCTGCCCTTGGCTTCCGGACGGAAGAAACCATCCTTGACCCATTCCTTCGTATCAAGATTGAACTCGCGGGTAACATCGGCATCGGCGCCGCCGCGTGACAATGAAATCAGGCATTGCGTATAGGCCGGCCGCAGGCAACTGTCGCCATGCCAGACCCAGTTTTCCTTCTCTGTCTTGTTTAATGCATCGACATCGAGCAGCACTTCCCACTTGGGTTCGGCTTTACGATATTCCTCGAGTGTCGTGCGACGCCAGATACCGGCGGGATTGGTTTTATCACGCCAGAAGTTGTAGTAAAAATCACCTTGCTTGGCGACATATGGAATTCGCACGTTTGAATCAAGAATGCTTCTGAGGTCGTCACGCAAACCGGCAAATTCCGGCTGTGCTTCGAGTTCTTTTTTTGCGTCTGCGTTTTGTTCCCTTACCCATGACAGCGCCTTATCGCCAGTCACATCTTCCAGCCAGAGATAGGGGTCTTCCATGTTTACCTGGGTTTGTGCAATTGCTGCTGTTGCCATAGCGGTTGAAAACAATAACGCGATTGATGAGAGACGCATACCTTACTCCTTATGCCAAGCCTCACAAACTAACACGCGTCCGGCCTTGGCCCTCTATGGCGAAAGTCATGGATTCGCAGCCTTTTGCCGCGCTGCTTTCATGCGGCCCGCATCGGGTTCTGGCGCATGCCGACGCGACCGAAACCTTTGCGCCGAGCCTGCGGCTGAGGGGATTGCCTGCGACGGCGTGATGGACTGTTGACGAGGGCAGTCGACCACGCCGCCGCGAAGCGGTGACGATGAATAACGACGAGCATGCAAACCGGAGTGGCCGTCAGCCAGAGCCAGGTCTGTCCAAACCAATCGGAGTTCGAAAACGTTTCCGGAAAAACCAGCAAAGCCAAGCCAGCCAATATCAAAACCTGCCAAGAGCAACGTGACATGAGATCCGCGTGAATTGTCTTGTCCATGGTTGTCTCCCTGTGTGTGGGAATAGACTGCAGCAGGGTTTTCTCAAAACCTGAGACTTGTGCACACCACCTTCAAGTGGATTGCTGCACGCTATTGCAAAGGAGTACTACCATGCACAAACAACTTGTCAGCCTCTTCCTGCTTTTCGTCATGGGGTGCAGTTCAATGAACAGTTCCAATGCCACCGAAGCCGCTGCGCCTGTCGATCTCGAGCGATATATGGGTCGCTGGTACGTAATTGCCAACATCCCGTATTTTCCCGAGCGCGGTAAAGTAGCCACCTACGATGAATACGTGCTTCGCAAAGACGGCCTTATCGACAATATCTACGGCTTCAGAAAAGGCTTCGACAAGAAAGAAAAACAGTGGAAGGCACTTGCGACGGTAAAGCCCGACACCGGAAACAGGAAGTGGACGATAAAATTCTTCGGCATGCTGAATGCCGATTATGAAATTCTGGAAGTGGCGCCGGATTATTCCTGGGTACTGGTTGGCCACCCCAAACGCGAAATGGGCTGGATAATGGCGCGCGACGCGAAAATGGATGACGTGCAATACGACACGCTGCTAAAAAAATTCGAGAACTACGATTACAAGACGGAAGGCTTCAAACGCGTGCCTCAATTCGCAGAGCAAGTCGGCAAACCGGGTTTTCAATAATTCAATACGGCATTCTGGTCAGGGCGGTCATCGCGATTTTGTGGCCGAGCTCGATCATCTCTTTCGCCCGCCAGTACTCGTGGAAACTGCAGCTCTCGCGCGGAATCTGAATGAGCATGTCGGGTGGATCCTGTGCCAGCTGGATTCGACTCATCGCGGCATGCATGGTGTCGAGCGATTGCGACATTAACTCCATGACGCTGGTCTGGGCTGCAGGCAGATGATGCTGCTTTTCATCGCCATGCCACATCGCTGCTAATCGATCGCGCAAACTGCCCTGGCTCACTTCATCGTCTTCCTGCTGCGCGTACACATCGACCCCGTAGGCAGCCGCCAGTGCTTCGTCGTCTTCGCAGGCTTCTTCGGCATTTTCCCTATCCCGCTCAATGCTTGGCCGCCAATACACGGGCCCGTTTACATCGACCGCAATCACGCGGTCCACCGTCATTTGTCGGGTTGGCGCCATCGGCACCGGCGACAGCAAACCGCCGTCTACCAATTCGCGACCATTAACGCGATGCGGGGTCAGCAACATCGGTATCGCAATCGATGCACGAATGGCGTCGAATAATTTTCCGCGATTAAGCCAGACTTCGCGCTGGTTTTTTAAATCGGTGGCAATCGCGGTGAATTCGATCGGCAAATCCTCGATGCGATAATCGCCGACCAGTTCTTTGAGCACACCAATAACGCGATCGCCCTTGATCAAGCCCTGATTGCCGAAACTGAAATCCAGCAAGCGCAAAACGCCCGACTTTTCCAGCGATGAAGTCCAGTCCTTGTATTCCTGCAGACGCCCGGCGGCATAGACGCCACCGACCAATGCACCCATCGAACAACCAACCACGGCCTGGATCGTAAAACCCTCGGATACCAGAGCTTCGATCACGCCGATATGTGCAAGGCCGCGGGCACCGCCGGAGCCAAGAACTAGGGCAATATTTCTTCCACTACTCATGGGGTTACCTGACCTCGTATGCCGACATCGTCAATTGCAACAAGGATTGAATCTGGGCCCGCAAACTCGCGGGCTCGGTGATTTCCGCATCCGCACCGTAACGCAAAATGTCCATCAACAATTCCTTGGCATTGCTATAAGGCAAACGGAGTTCGTAACGTCCATCGGACAAAAAGCGGCCTTCCTGCTTGGAATGCCAGTGTTCATCGGCGACCCAGCGTGCGGCTTTTGCGGAAAAAACGATCGTGGCGGTTCCTTTCGGCGTGCCGGAAAAAATGCCGTAGCTCGAAGCCAGATGCGTATCCAGCTCCTGCTCGGACAAATCCCTTGCCGTCTCTTCCAGCATTTTCGCATGCGAAATGCGGTCGACCGAAAAACTTCGCAAGCCATCGCGCTCGTGATCGTAGGCATCAAGATACCAGTTGTCGCGATAATGCGTCAGCCGCTGCGGCGACACGGTGCGATGGGTCGGCTGGTTGGTAGAACGCGCCAGATAATCGAAACTCACACACTTGCGTTCCAGCACTGCGGTAGCCACCATCCTGAAACCGACATCATCGCGTTTCCGTACGCCGGCGCCAATCACGCGAATGCGTTCCAGCGGCCAGCGCTTTCCCTGCGAATGCTCGGCCAGCAAGCTGTCAATACGGGTTTTCAGCGGCGCCAGCGCTTTCGCCAACACGCCGTCACTGGTACGCGCCAATAACTGCTGCGTGGCAACGAGTGCATGCAATTCGTCCGAACTCAGCCACAATCCGGGCAGCTCGAAACGCTCGGCTTCTTTCTCGTTGTAACGTACGCCGCGTTCGGGATCGAGCTCGATCGGTGCCATCAATACGTCGCGCAGGAAAGCGATATCGCGATACAAGGTGGCGCGCGAACACTGCAAATCTTCCTGCAGTTTTTTCAGTGAAACCGGATAACGCGATACTTTCAACTGGCGATGTAAAGCGGCTCTGCGCTCGTTTGAATTCATTTTTTATGTCCGGTTATGGCTTTCGGCGACGATTAGCATGATAGTACGCAATAATTTTTCCAAGAGGGGTGCCGCCATGCGTTATTTACTGATGTTTTTGCTGTTTGTTACCCTCCCCGCAGCATCGGCACCCAGGGACGAAGTCCACAAGGTCTTCGCCGGCTTTCTGGCCAAGACCAGCTTCAAGGCCGAAATCAATTCGACCACCGGCAAATACAAGGCCAAAAGCGTGGTCGAGTTTCAGGCCCCCGATCGCTATCGCGTAACCAGCGACGGTCGCCCCGCCAACCTGATCATCGGCGGCACCATGTACATGAACATGGATGGCCATTTGATGAAAATTCCGATGCCGGGACTGCAAGCCATGCTGGCGCAATATCGCAACCCCGATGTGCTGAAAGAACTGGAAGCAGGTACGACGGTGGAAAGTCTTGGAACCGAAATCATCAACAAGCAGGTCGCGAAAAAATACCGTTACACCACCACCAAACCGCAAGTGACCAGTAACGTTTTATGGGTTGCCGCCAATGGCGACATCATCCAGCTGGAAGCCAGCGGCACGATGAGTAAAAAACCGTTTCATACCTTGATTCAATACAGCCAATTCAACAGCCCGGCGATTAAAATTTCGGCCCCGTGAAAAACTTTTTTCAAGATTTCTAAAATAATGTTTGCATTTTTAAAATAACAGGCGTAACGTGCGCGCCTTCGCAACCACGCGAATAAACGAGTAACAAAATGACCACTTACCGACCACACATTGCAGGAAACACGAACACGCTGAAAAGCCGTGACGTCGCGTTATGCACGTGGCGGGACGGGCTGCCGCTTGAATGCGGCAAACAGCCAGGCGGCATGTTTCCACTCAATGACAAAGCCATAGACTAGGCCACTCTTATAGGAGATCGGCCAAGCCGATCTCCCGAGCATAGCGAACGCCCTCGGGATCTTCCCGGGGGTTTTTCTTTTGGGCGTTCGCAAAAAGGACTGTTTTGATTTCAAATATTTTGGTGCCGCCCTGAAGCATCCCGGTCTCTCGCCGGAAGCAAGGGCAAGCCGCTCAACAGCGCTTCAGCGCTGTGTCTTGATGCTTCGACACGAGTGTAATCGGTACGAAAATACATCAGCGGAAGCTGAAAAAGTTTTGGCGTTTTTCGGAGCGCCAAAAACGAAGTGCATTAACTGTTTTCCATTGCGGTACGGCTTTCAACGCCGTCCGGTGCGTCTGGCTTTGCCATCGCGTATGCCATGGGACAGCTGTGTATTTCGCAAGGCGATAGCTCACTGGTAGAGCAACGATTAGATATCGTGTATGTCGGTTCGATTCCGGCTCGTCACCATCGGATAGCTCAGATCGGTAGAGCAGCAAATGGTTAATTTGCGTGTCGCGGGTTCGACTCCCGCTCCAAACGACCTTCCACGTCGTTATAAACAGGGCGCAAGCCCGATCCGAAACTGTTCCGTGCGGCATGCGTGCTGAATTCAAGACATCGAAGGATTCATGCGTGACGCAGCGGTGCAAGCACCGGGAACTTGTTGGTACTTACAGCCGCACGGCGTTGATCACTATCGCGTTTTTCTGATTTTGATAATGCCGTTCGCCTCAAAGCACTCACTCTTTCCTCGCGCCTGTAACGTCAGGGGCAGTTTCAACTTATTTCCTGTCATTGCGGATATGTCCGCAGTGATTCCACATAACACAGCGCGCGTTGCGTTGTTTGACACGATGACGAAATGCATCGTGGCGTTTCAGATTCATCCGGCAGCAGGCTCGACTACGCGATGGATGCTCAATATCGAGCCATTTTTTAGATCATGAAATACAAAGGAGGTCCGCAATGTTGATGTTTCAAAAAGTAGTAGTAGGCGATGCCGAACGCGGCCTCGTCTACAAGAATCGTCGTTTCGACTATGTGCTAGCACCTGGTGTGTATCGCCTGAAAAGCTTTACCGACAGCCTGGAAGTGAATGTGCACAACATCACTGGCGTTGAATACACCGGCAAGGATGTCGAAACCCTGGTCGCCCGCTTGGGTGATCGTTTAAGCGACACCTTTATGCTCGCCGACATCGGCACGAAGGAAGTCGGTTTGTTGTTGAAGAACGGCAAGCTCGAAGACGTGCTGGCACCGGGTTCGCGCAAACTGTACTGGAAGAGCCATGTAGCCGTTGAAATACAGCGCGTGAGCTTGGTGGAAGGCATCCAGATGGACGAAGACGTAATGCGTCGTTTGCGCCAGATGGGTGTACTGGAACGTTTCGCCGTCGCGGTGAACGTACCTACCGAATCGGTTGGCCTGTTGTTCGTTGACGGTAAGTTGTCACGTGCGATGCAGCCTGGTGCCTATGCCTTCTGGAACTTCCAGAAAAACATTAGCGCCGAAGTGATGGATTTGCGTGTGCAATCGGTTGAAGTCTCCGGTCAGGAATTGTTGACCAAGGACAAAGTGTCGTTGCGCGTAAACCTGGCAGCCAGCGTGCGTGTAACCGATGCAGTGGCGGCGCGTACCAAGGTTGCCAAGTACGGGGATTATTTGTA
>Ga0208882_1000508_pt1 | contig 17443 bp, 17 predicted proteins | sample LakWasMet14_LOW5_2_FD_183862 | JGI IMG/M metagenome (GOLD analysis project Ga0208882, IMG submission 183862) | Freshwater sediment methanotrophic microbial communities from Lake Washington under simulated oxygen tension - Sediment Metagenome... | ecosystem: Environmental > Aquatic > Freshwater >...
GATCTGATTTCGGGGCGTATCAATCTGCAGCAGTTCAAGGGTTTTGCGGCTTGCGGCGGTTTCAGTTATGGCGATGTTCTGGGTGCCGGCCGTGGCTGGGCAACCTCCATTCTCGAACGTCCGGCAATTCGCCAGCAGTTTGCAGATTTTTTTGCACGCAATGACAGCTTCAGCCTCGGTGTTTGCAACGGTTGCCAAATGTTGGCGCAGTTGAAAGCGATGATACCCGGTGCTGAGCATTGGCCGCGTTTCCTGCGCAACCGCTCCGAACAATTTGAAGCACGCTTGTCGCTGGTCGAAGTGCAAGCTTCGCCTTCGCTGTTTTTTGCCGGAATGCAGGGCTCGAGAATTCCAATCGTGGTGTCACACGGTGAAGGCCGCGCCGTTTTTGATTCACCGGAACATATCGTGCAGGCGCAAATCGCTTTGCGTTTCATCGATGGCAACGGTGCAATGACGACCGACTATCCATTGAACCCGAACGGTTCGCCTGAGGGCATCACCGGGTTGACGAGTACCGACGGGCGCAGCACCCTGTTGATGCCGCATCCGGAACGCGTGCATCGCACGGCGCAAATGAGTTGGCATCCTGCCGATTGGCAAGATGCTTCGCCGTGGTTGCGGATGTTCCGTAATGCGAGGGTTTGGGTTTCCTAGGTAATGTGCAGGTTGCGTGAAGGCCGACCTGAACGAATATCCACCGGCAGCTTGTCCTGTTTTCTCCCTTCTTATCGTTAATTTAACTTGTGGCGATAGATGTACTCATCGCCATCAAAGTATTTAACAATTCTGGAGATTTACATGAAAGTACAACTTTTTGCTCTGATGCTTGCCGTTGCAGCACCTTTGTCTGCCCAAGCTGCAGATACCAACAAGAGTTACATCGAATTCGGTTATGCCGAAACCGGTACACCGCTGACCGATTTGTATAGTTCGTTTATCCATGACTACCGTGGCGGCGCCATCAAGGGCCAATGGGCATTCAATGAAAAATGGAACGTCAGCCTCGGTTATGCGCAAGGCGGTTCGGGCAACAATGCTCTTGATCTGGACAGCAAATGGAGTCTGGGTCTGGGTTTCAGGAATCCCATTTCCGACAATGTCGATTTACTGGTGGGATTGAGTTATCACGACGTCAACGAAGATTTTACTGGCAACAGCATAGATAGCCAGGTCTGGGGCGTTGAAATCGGCGTTGCCGGCGGCGGCGACAAATTTACCGGCGAAGCAGCGGTCGGTTATGAAAGCTGGGATGCCGATATCGCATCGAATGTCCTGAATGACGACCAAGCCTATCTGCGTTTGAACGGCGGCTACAACTTCAATGAAAACTGGAGTCTGCAAGGTGAATACAAGGTCGGCTTCGGTGATTCCAATACCGCATTCATCGGTGCACGTTACAGCTTCTGATTTGTTCATGTCTGAAACAAAAGCCCGGCATTGCCGGGCTTTTTTCATGCGCCGAGTTTTTCCCGCATGCTTTCAAGTTTTTCGGAGTAGGGCAGCCAGCGTCCGACACCTTCACGGTTAATGCCGGAACGTACTTGCGAACTGCTGGCCGTGGAAACAGGGCGTTGGTCATTTTCGATTGCGAGATAGTCCGGTTTGAAATCCAGGCCGCAAAATGCAAATAAATCGCGTGTAGTGCTGTCAGGATTCTCGATCATGTCCGAGTGGTCGCATTCATGAATGCGACCGGGCAGATCTTGCTTTATGCGATTCATGAAAGCCCGATAGCCAAGGTAATGGTCTGCCATATCGTCGGGGTTGTAGCTGTGTTCATAGCCATGATCGAAACATTCCTTCAGTTGCGAATAACAGGTGTCCATTGCGTCACGCACGCTGTGGATAATGATTGCCTGCGGAATAGCTTTTGCAATGAAGGCCGCCAATAAATAATTCGGCGGCAGTTTGTCGATCACGAATTTCCTGCCGTCTGCGCGCCATTTGATGTGATCAAGATAGCGCTGACCAAGGCTCGACAGATCCTGCGCGGCGACGCGTTCGGCTGCCTGGATCGAAACAAAGCCGCTGTGCGGCAAATCGGCGCACCAGTGCAACTGGTGGATGAAATCGAATAGTTCGCCGCCGGCACTGACATCGGGATGTTGGGTCAGTAGACGTTCGAGTAAGGTGCTGCCGCTTCGGGGCTGCCCCAGGATGAATATCGGCGTTGGATAAGCCTCATCCGATATCGGTTGGCCGGATTTCAGGTTTGGCGTCAACAAGGCCAGGCGCTGGAACAATGCGGACTCATTCGCGGCGTTGTAGCGTTTTTCGTTTCTTTTCGCGCGCCATGCTTTTTCCAGTGCAGGCCATGCATTTGCGTGATCGCCAAGATCATCCAGCTCCTTGAACAAGGCATACGCCAGTTGCGATTCGGACTTGCTGCCGGGTTTGCAGCGCGCGAGCATTTTCCGCAAATGATCGACATGCTGATGTTCGGGCGTTGCGCGCCTTATCAATGCACGCCCTAGATAAGCCTGGGCATTTTGCGGGTCCAGCCTGATCGCTTTGTCATAAGCTGTGTAAGCCTCGGTGCGACGATCATGAAACCGCAGGATTTGTCCGTGAAAGGCATGGATCGATGAATGCCTGGAGTCGTTCGTGACTTCCGAGGCTGCACGGGCAATCCAGTCCAGGGCCTCGTCCAGCTTATTGATGCGATGCAAGGTTCCCGCGATGGATGCTTTGCTGTTTATCGACACTTCTGAATCGGGCTGCATTTTCTGGATGACGCGAAAGGCGGCCTCCGATTCACCGAGCATACTCAACTGGTCAGCCAGCTCTGCCAATAAGGCGGGAGTTTGTCCGCCAACAGGCACTGCGCTTAGCGCATGTGAACGCGCCATCCTGGGCTGTCCCAAAAAGGCGGCGCAGGACGAGAGCTTGATCAGCGGTTCGATGTTATCGGGGTCTTGTTTCGATGCGATCTGGAAAAAATGCTGTGAAGCCCGGTAATCGGCTAGTAGAAATGCTTTTCGGGCAATCTGAAGGGAGTCGTCGGCTCGCGATTTCATCGGGGGGTCCTGATAGGAAGCGGCAAGTATCCCTTATCGGGGAAGTATTCGACAGGCGAGCCGGGATTAACGGGTTCATCTGAATGTTTATGTCGGGCCGGGGCCCGACCTACGTACCATTTCTGCTAAAGTTTGGCCTCAAGATTTGGAGAGATTTGTGAACGCGGCCCTGAACGACACCCCAGAAGCTTCTGCAGACGAACGTATTGCCCAGGTTTTACTCGCAAAAGGCCGTTTGAAGGAAGCCGACCATAGCCGGGCCTTGCGTCTGCAAACGGAGTCCGGCGGTGCATTGTCGGGACTGTTGGTGCGCCTGGGTATGGTGTCGGAACGCGATATGGCGGAAGCCAGCAGCGAAGTGTTCAACCTGCCTTTGCTGTTTTCGAAAGATTGCCCCGATGCCGCTCCGGAAAACCTGTCCTTGACCGTTCGCTTCATGAAGCAACATTCGGTTTGTCCAATTGCCGAAAAAGACGATGTGCTTGAACTGTTGGTTGCCGATGCACAAGACGACTATGCCGCCCAGGCCGTGGAATTGGCGACCGGTAAAAACGTAAAAGTATCAGTTGGCCTGCGTTCTGAAATTTCCGATTTGATCGAGCGTTATTACGGCCAGGGTCGTAGCGCGATGGGCACCATCGTTGAAAACATCGGTGATGATTCGAGCAGCGGCGATGAAGACGATGTTGAGCATCTGCGTGATTTGGCGTCCGAAGCGCCGGTTATACGACTCGTCAATCTCATCATCCAGCGAGCTGTGGAAATAAGAGCATCGGATATTCATATCGAACCTTATGAAAACCGCCTGAAAGTACGTAATCGCGTCGACGGTGTTTTGATCGATGCCGAATCGCCGCCGGCGAATCTCACCGCCGCGATCATTTCGCGCATCAAGATCATGGCGAAGTTGAACATCGCCGAACGCCGCCTGCCGCAGGATGGTCGCATCATGGTGCGCGTGCAGGGCAAGGAGCTGGATTTGCGCGTCAGCAGCGTGCCGACGGCGCATGGTGAATCGGTCGTGATGCGTTTGCTCGATCGCGAATCCGTCGTGCTGGATTTCAAGGCGCTGGGTTTTACCGACGAGTTTCTCGGTGATTTCGTCAAGGTGCTGGAACAGCCGCACGGTATTTTATTGGTCACTGGCCCCACCGGTTCCGGTAAAACGACAACGCTATATGCCGCGTTGAATCAACTCAATACGCCGGATGTAAAAATCATCACGGTGGAAGATCCGGTCGAATACCAGATCGAAGGCATCAACCAGATTCAGGCCAAGCCTCAAATTGGCCTTGATTTCTCGCATGCGCTGCGAAGCATCGTGCGACAAGATCCAGACATCATCATGATCGGTGAAATGCGCGATCTGGAAACCTCGCGTATCGCCATCCAATCGGCGCTGACCGGCCATCTGGTGTTGTCGACCTTGCATACCAATAATGCCGCCGGCGGTATTACCCGTTTGCTCGATATGGGTGTGGAAGATTATTTGCTGACGTCGACTGTGAACGGAATTCTGGCGCAACGTCTTGTCAGAAGACTCGAACCAACCAACGCCGAAAAATACGAAGCCAGCATCGAGGAAATCGAAAAGTTCGGGCTGCGTCGTTTCCAGCCGGACGGCACCATTTATTTGTATCGCGCAAAACCTTCTTCAATTTCGCCGACCGGTTATTTGGGCCGCACCACCATCATGGAATTCCTGGTGATGAACGACGTGTTGCGGAAACTGGTGATGCAACACGCAGGCATGGGCGACATCGAACAGGCCGCCCGCAACAGCGGCATGCGCACCATGTACGAAGACGGCTTGTTGAAAGCCATGCAGGGCGTTACCACGATCGAAGAAGTGCTGCGTGTGACGGAAGAAGCCTGAGATGCCTTTGTTTCGTTACAAGGCCCTGTCGTCGGCAGGCGAAAACCTGATCGGGCAAATGGAAGCTTCCTCGTCCGAGGAAGTGATCGCGCGTTTGCAGGAACAAGGGCACTTGCCGATTGAAGCGCAGCGTTCCGATAATTTATCGGAGCAGGGAAGCCTGTTTTCGCTGTTCAAGAAAAGCGAAATGAGCGATGCCCAAGTGCTGCAATTTACCCAGCAATTGGCGACCTTGCTTGGAGCAGGCCAGCCACTGGACAAAGCGCTTGGCGTATTGCTGGAATTGCCGGAATCGGCCAGCGCGAAAAAAATACTGGAGCGTATTCGTGAGTCGGTGCGCGGCGGCGGTACTTTGTCCAATGCACTGGAACAACAGCATGGCTTGTTTTCGCGACTGATGGTGAACATGGTGCGGGCTGGTGAAGCCGGTGGTGGTTTGCAAATCAGTTTGACGCGAGTTGCCGAATATCTCGAGCGTAGTCGCGAATTCAGGATGAAACTCGTCAACGCGCTTATTTATCCATGCATTTTAATGTTCATGGTCGTTGTCGCATTTTTTCTATTGTTTACATTAGTGCTGCCGCAATTCGAATCCTTGTTTGAGGATTTTGGCGCTGAGGTCCCCTGGTATACCACTGCACTGATGTGGGTAAGCCATGTGGTGCGTGATTGGTGGTGGGTGCCGATTCCTTTGTTGTTTATAGGCGGATACTGGCTGCAGAAGCAGTGGCAGAATCCCGCCTGGCGGTTGGCAGTGGACCAGAGAATCCTGAATTCAAAGCTATTCGGGACGCTTGTCGCCCGGATTGATACGGCCAGATTTGCGCGGACACTGGGAACCCTTGTGCAGAGTGGCGTCCCTTTGCTGAACGCCTTGAACTTATCGCGCCCGGTTTTGTTTAACCAAGTATTGGGGCAGTCGGTGGATGTGGCGAGTAACGAAGTGAAGACCGGCTCCGGTCTGGCCTATGCCTTGGCAAAGCAGAAAAGTTTTCCAAGGTTGGCGGTGCAGATGATCCAGGTCGGCGAAGAGTCGGGAGAATTGGATACGATGCTGTTGAAGGTGGCCGACACCTTCGATACCGAAGCCAATCACTCGATCAGTCGCTTGATGGCAGCCTTGTTGCCTGTACTGACATTGTTAATGACCTTGATGGTGTTCTGCATCATCATCGCGGTCTTGTTACCTATCTTTAATTTAACGGGAGCAGTTGTCTGATGAAACGTCCGTATCGACCGATGGCATCGCAGGGTGGTTTTACCCTGATTGAATTGGCAGTGGTTATTCTGCTGATTGGCGGCATTGTGGCGCTGGCCGCAAACAATATTGTCGGCGCAAAAAACAAATCCAACTACAAGTTGGCCAACACCCAGCTGAATTTATTGGTACAGAAGGTAAGCGAATACCAGTCAGACGTCGGAAGTCTTCCGGAGAGTCTGGATGCACTCGTGAAAGCACCTGCCAATGCCGATGGCTGGCTTGGACCGTATACGAACGAGCAGCAGTTGAAGGATCCATGGGGTGTTGCAATTGAATACCGCAACCCGGGTACGGATGCAGAGTTTGAACTCGTATGTCTTGCCGCCGATAAAAAAGCGGGTGGTGATGGTGTTGATAAAGATATCGTCGTAAAACCTTGATGTATGAAAAGTGTATGCACGGCTTATCACGGCAGTCGCCAATCCACGGCCATTGCCAGAGGCTTTTCGCTTCTGGAAATTATCGTTGTGGTTGGAATGATCGCGCTGATAATGTCCTTCGCCGCCTATACGATCAATAAACAATTGCCGGGTCAGCAATTGCGTTCCTCCGCGAAAGAATTGGCGGCCGAGTTGCGCTTCACCAAAAGCCAGGCGATGGTGACCGGTGAAACGCAAAGTTTCCAGATCAACGCAAAAACACGTGAATGGAAAGGGCCCAAGAATCATTCGGGCGTGTTGCCGAAATCGCTGGAAGTGATCGCAACCACGGCGCGTATCGAACAGCCCGAAGATGATGTAGCCGCGATCAAGTTTTTTCCGGATGGCGCAGCCACCGGTGGCCGCATCGTGTTGCAGCATGACACCGCGAAATGGCAAGTCGATGTGAAATGGTTGACCGGCGAAGTCACGGTTACCAAGCCGGGTACGAAGCCATGAAGATTGGACCTTCCCGAATCGCCAACGGCTTTACCCTGCTAGAAGTGTTGATGGCGGTCGGCTTGCTGGCGGTAATCAGTGCGCTCGTTATTTCGACCATGTCGGGCGGGCTGCGGCAGGTGCGTTGGTCAAGCCAGGCCAGCGAAGCCAGCATGTATGCGCAATCGATGCTGGACACGATCGGCACGATGGAATCCATCGAGCCCGAGACCAAACAGGGTAATTGGGAAGACGGAAAATATCGCTATCAACTCGACATCAAGGAAGTGCCCGATCCAAGCATGGGTGCCGACACGCCGGTTGCCGAAATTGAAACAGTGAGTCCGCCAGTGCTCTACCAGATCGCGCTGCTTGTGAGCTGGGGCGATAAACCGCAGGAGCAGTTGCGCTTCGTCAGTTACAAGGCGAGGCAGGCGGAAGCAAACAATATCGAGCCCGTGTTATGAAAAATAAAAGCATGAGGCGAGCTCCCGGTTTTACTCTGCTGGAAATGCTGATCGTGACCGGCCTGCTTGCCTTGCTGGTAATGCTTGGCCTGAACCTGATGCGTTCGACCGCATCTGCATCGGCAAAATCGGAATCGGCGGCACAGCGCAATGAACGATTGCGCAGCGTGCAAAGTTTCATGCGAAGGCAAATTACCGGCGCGTTGCCGATTGCGTATGAATTTGATGCGAGCAATGGCGAAGCGACATTTTTTTCAGGTGACCGTAATAAATTGCAATTCGTTGCAAACATGCCTGGCTATCTCTCCTATGGCGGCGCTTATCTTCAAACTTTCGAACTCAAGCGTGGTGGTGAAAGTTACCAGCTTGAATTCCAGTTTCAGCAAATCACTACCGAGGGATTGCTGAAAGCCGAACGCAAGCCGGAAATCCTGCTGGAGGGTATCAAGACGGGCGAGTTTTCGTATCGGGCACTGGACGAACAATCCAGGCCGGGCAGTTGGAAAAATAGCTGGGATATTCCGGCACAAATGCCGCTGCAAACCAGTTTGAAAATTGAATTCGCCGACAAGAAAATGCACTGGCCTTTGCTGGTCGCATCATCGAAGTTGTCGGCAGCAACGGCGACCGGCGGCAATCCCGGTTTGCAGCCGACGCCATTCAACCGCGACCCGGAGTTTGGTGGCGAATGATGCGACATGAATTGAAAAAATCCGGACGCGGCATTGCCTTGTTGCTGGTGCTTTGGATGATGATCATCCTGATCGGCATCATCGGCGTCTTTGCGTTGATCGCGAGCACCGAACACCGACAGGGGAAAATGTTGGCGCGCACGGTGCAGGCACGTTATGCGGCCGAAGGCGGCATTGAAGTCGCCACGATTCGCCTGAGCAATCCCGATCCGTTATTGCAGTGGGTGCCGGACAACCGGGTTTACAAATACACGGTCGATAAAACCCGGATCGAAATTCGCACGGTGGATGAATCCGGAAAAGTCGACATCAATGTCGCGGGCGCGGATGTGATTCAACCGCTTTTGCTCGCCGTGGGCGTCGATGAGTTGCAGGCACAAACTATTACGTCTGCGATTATGGATTGGCGTGATCCGGATGATTTGTTGACATTGCCCGGCGGTGCGGAAGATCCGCAATACTCCGCCGCCGAGCGTCCCTATGGTTCTAAAGACGGTGCGTTTCAAACCATTTCCGAATTGCAGCAGGTGCTCGGCGTTACGCCGGAGTTGTATCTGAAATTGAAGCCGCTCATCACGATCTACAGCGGTTTGACACGGCCCAATCCCAGCTTTGCACCGCCCGAAGTGTTGGCCGCGTTGGGGCTGCAGGCACCGCAAATAGCGCAGTTATTGGCGCAGCGGGAAGCCTGGCGGCCCGGAATGCCTGTTTTTACGCTGCCTGACGGCAACCCCCTCGCGACCAGCGGCACGGGAACGTATAGTATTTCCAGCCTTGCCATCGAGCCTGATGGCAGCCGTGCCGAAATTACCGCTACCTTGCGTGTGGGTGCAAACGGTAATTTCGGTCAGCTTTATACCCCGCTCGCATGGCGAGTGGGAGCAAACGACTAAATATGACTGCAAATATTCCAAAATCCAATTTGCTGGAACCCATGCGCTTGGCTTATCAAGGCAGCGCGCTGTCATCCTGGTGGGTGCAGGCGCGCCAGGAATGTCTCGCACTCTTGCCTGAGGCCTGGCAGGAACTGCTCGGCGCGGCAGATCGCCGCGTATGCATTCGCATGGTGGAAGACCAGCTTTATTTTTACTCTGCCAATAATGGTCGTCTGTCCTTATTGGGAAGCCTGCCTTCGGATGACGACGAACTGCTCAAAACCTGTCATGCGCGCCTGCAACAGCAAACCGGCGCACCAAGATATTTATTGCTCGATAACAAACAGGTATTGCGGAGAGTACTGAGCCTGCCTCTGGCGGCCGAAAGCAAAATACGCGAAGTCGTAAGTTTCGAAATTGATCGGCAAACCCCGTTCACCGTTGATCAGGTCTATTTCGAAGCTCGCGTATTGAGCCGCAGCGCGCAAACAAAACAATGCCAGGTCGAATTGATCGTCTTGCCGAAACAGACGCTGGAAAAAGCCCTGAAACCACTCGGCATTCTCGCCAGCGATCTTAGTGGCGTCGATGTCGTCGATGAAAACCAGCAAGCATTGAACGTGAATTTGCTGCCAATCGCCATGCGGGTAGCGACGTCGAATCAAAACACATGGTTGAATCTTGGCCTGGCTGCAGCCGGCGTGATTTTGCTGTTACTGGCAATGAACATGGTGCTGAATAATCGCGACAAGGTGTTGACCGATTGGGAGCAAAAAGTCGCCGCCGCGGAAGTGCAGGCAAAGCAGGCCAACGTTTTTCGCAATCAACTGAAACAAACCGCGAAAGCGGAAGCGTTTTTACATAAATTCAGGTCGTCGCAACCGACAATGCTGGCCTTGATCAATGATCTGACCAAACGCATTCCGGATGACACTGCGCTCGACAAACTGTCGGTCAATGAAGGAGTCCTTGTATTGACCGGACAAAGCAAACAAGCGGCGGCATTGGTCGGTCAATTGCAAAGCTCGCCCTATATCAATTCACCGGCCCTGGTGGGCGCCGTGCAGCCTGATGCACGCACCGGTCGCGATCGCTTCAACCTGAAGGCCAACGTTAGTAGTTCGAAGGAGGCAAGCAATGGCAAGCCCCGATAAGAACGCATCGCCGGTGAACATCGAACGCTGGAAAGTCCTCGGCGGCGTGTTCATGCTCGCCTTGCTGGCATACCTTCTATTGGTGCATTGGTGGTTTACCGCGCCAATGATGGATATGGGCGAACAAATCAACCAGCTTCGCGACCAGGAATTGCAATACCGCATGGATGCCAGCCAGCGTCCGGCACTGGAAAGGAAATTGGGTGAAGTCAGACAGCAACAGGCGCTGACGCCGCATTTTCTGCCGGAAGCCAACAAAGAACTGGCCAGCGCTGCTCTGGTGCAACGACTTGAACAAGTCGTCAGTGCTGCCAGCCCGAATCCGAATGCCTGCCAGATTACCGCGCGTACACCGACCGACAGTTCCATCAAGGAAGATTTCCAGCGCGTGACGGTGCAGGTACGCCTGCGCTGCGGCATGGCGGAAATGGCCAACATCATGCATTCGCTGGAAGGCGGCAGTCCGCAATTGTTCATCGACAATCTCGAATTGTTGTCACGCAGCAGCTACAACAATGCGGGGCCGGTCGGCGGCGCGGTGGAAGTCGTGTTTGATTTGTTCGGTTATATCCAGGTGCCGCCGGAAAAACAGGGGAAACCCAATGGCTAAGTTGAACAACACCGGCACCATGTTGTTGGCGAGCTTCGTGCTTTGGACCGTCATGGTTTTGCTGGTTGCCATTTTCGGACTCGGCGCGCGTTTTAATCCACTGCCGGTCGATGCCAGTTTGGCCAAGCCGCTGCCCACGGTAAAAATTGCCCAGAACACCGCAACGCTTGGACCATTAAGTGATTATCTGGAAGTCGGTACGCGTCCGTTGCTGATGCTTGATCGACGCCCCGGTGTGGTGCAGGCCGCGCCTGGCGACAATTCCGCTGCAGAGCTCGATGTTTCACTGGGCAGTGTATTGATCACGCCTACTTTGAAGATGGCCTTGTTCCGCGACAACAAGGACGGCACAAGCAGGCGAGTGCGTTTGGGCGATTTGATTGAGGGTACCGGCTGGCGTTTGGTGCAGCTTGAACCCCGTCGTGCAATTTTGGAAGGTCCCACCGGTCAACGGCAGATGGACCTGCTGGTTTTCAACGGCAAGGGTGGCCAGTCGCCAACACCGATAGCGGTAGCGGTAGCCGTTCCGGTCGCGGTTGAAAACAACACGCCGATGCAGAACCCGCCGCCTGTCAATGTGACGCCAGTCAACGTATCGCCACTCCAGACTACGACGAACAATGTTGCTCCGGTCGCCAGCACAACGGCGCCGATAAACCAGAACATGACGCAAGAACAACAAATTGAATCGATACGCCAGAGAATTGCGGCGCGTCGTGCACAAATGCAAGCCGATGCGGCGAGAGCCGCGTCGGATGCGAAAAAATAACGAGAACAGAAAAATGCTTAAATTACGACTGCCACTGATTATCCTGATGACCGCTTTCACGGTGACGACAGCCTGGGCTGCCGAACCTGCGAAGTCCGACATCGTGATGAAACGCGCGCCCGAATTGATCGGAACCCAAAAGCCGGTTGAAGAAAGCAAAGACGCGAAAGCGACGGGCACCGAAGAGCCTGCGAAGAAGCCATCGGCCGCGACCATTCGTTCCGGTAACGGGCAGTTGATCAATCAACGCGCCGCGGCACTGCCAGCACCGAATTTAAGCTCGGCCGGCGACGCCACGTTCAATTTCGAAGGCGAATCGGTACAGGCCGTCGTCAAAGTCATCCTCGGTGATTTGCTGCAACAAAATTACGTGATCGCACCGAATGTGCAGGGCACTGTGACATTGGCAACGCCGCGTCCGGTCAGTCCGGCGCAGGCAGTCTCCCTGCTTGAAATGGTATTGGGCTGGAATAACGCTCGTCTTATCTGGAGTGATGGCCGTTACAACGTGGTGCCCAGTGATCAGGCCATTCCAGGTAATCTCGCGCCGCGTACCGGTTCCCCTGCAAATGCCCGCGGTTATGAAGCCCGCGCCATCCCGCTGAAATACATCTCGGCGACCGAGATGGAAAAACTGCTTAAACCCTACACACGCGACAAAGCCATCATCCAGGTGGACAACACCCGCAACCTGATCGTGCTCGGCGGCACCCGCGCCGAATTGCAAAACTACCTGCGCACCATCGAAATTTTCGACGTGGATTGGCTGGCAGGCATGTCGGTTGGCATTTTCCCTTTGCAGTCCGCCGAAGCCAGCAAGATCGTTACCGAACTGGAAAAAGTATTCGGTGAAAATGGAAAAACGCCGCTGGCCGGCATGTTCCGTTTCATGCCGCTGGAAGGCCAGAACGCGGTGATGGTGATTACCGCGCAACCGAAATACCTGCGCGATGTCGAAACCTGGATCGAACGCATGGATGCCGGTGGTGAAGGCGTGCGTCTTTATGTATACGAAGTCAAAAACGTCAAGGCGGTTGATCTGGCCGATCAACTCAGCAGCGTGTTTGGCAATAGCACCAGCGGTTCAAAAACGAATGACTCTGCTTCGATTCAACCCGGTCTGGAACCGGTTGAAATTCGTACGATAAATAATCCACCGCCGACCAATACGGTTAAACCGGGCGCGATTGCCGCCGCGAGAAATTCGGAACTCTCGATTAGCGGTGGCGACGTCAGTATCAGCGCTGTTGAGGAAAGTAATTCTTTGTTGGTTCGTGCGAGCCCGGGGCAATGGGAATCCATCCGGCGCGCGATTGATCGACTGGACAGCATGCCGTTGCAAGTACATGTTGAAGCGCAAGTGGTACAGGTGAAGCTGGGCGGCAAACTTGAGTACGGCGTAAGCTGGTTCTTCAATAATGCGATTACCAATGCCGGAGAATTTACAGCATCACAATCGCAGAATGACTGGAGTACTTATGCTTCATCCATTTTGCCAACAGGCGACTCAAGTTGGACCTTGATTGGTCCTAGTGCGAAAGCGGTAATCAGCACACTGGATGATTTGTCGGATGTCAAAGTACTTTCTGCCCCATCGGTGCTTGTCAGAAACAACGTCGAAGCAACCTTTGATTCCGGTGCGCAAATTCCGGTCGTCAGCACGGTCTTGAACAATGGCGGCAACAACAACACGGATAATACTTACAGCAACGTGCAATTCCGGCAAACGGGTATCAGCCTCAAGGTGAAGCCGAGAGTGTCCAGCGATGGAATGGTATTTCTGGATATCACTCAAGATGTTAGTGAAGCATCGGATACACCCGATAGAACGGGCAATGTTCGCGTTGATACCAATAAGCTAAAAACGGAAGTCGCCATCCAGAGCGGCGAAACCGTCGTGTTGGCTGGTTTGATAAAAACCGGCCAGACGAAGGGTTCAAGCGGCATCCCATTTTTGAGCCGATTGCCCGTTATCGGTGCATTGTTCGGCAAGCAGGTAAAAAACAAGAGTCGTGATGAGATATTGGTGCTGATTACTCCCACCATCGTTCGCAACCCATCCGATGCCCGCAAACTCACCGATGAATACGGCGAGCGTTTCCGTGCCTTGGAACCGCTTCGCAAGGCAAATGAAAAACCAAAAAAATAAGCGATGAAACCCGCGTATCGTTCGGTTTTCCGGGAACTGCTCCGTCGTGAACTGGGCGAGCGCTATCGTGGCAGCGTGTTGGGTGTGTTGTGGCATTTGCTGCTTCCGCTGTCGCAACTATTGGTGTTGACCTGGGTGTTCTCGCATTTATTGCAGGCGCGTACGCAATTTGAACATCTGGGTTACGGCGCTTTTCTGGCCTTGGGTTTGTGGCCGTGGAATCTGTTTTCGAATGCGGTCAGCAATAGCGTTGCGGCTTTGACCGGCAATGCCGCGTTGATCGGGAAAATCGCGTTGCCGCACCATCTATTGGTGGACGCCAAAGTCAGTGCCAGCGTATTGCTTGATCTTGCCGGCTTTACCGTGGTCTTGCTGGTGCTGGTTTTTGCCGGAACACCGTTGAAATTATCTGGGCTTCCGGTCGTGTTGCTGAGTCTGGCCATACTCTGCGTTTTCGCCATCGGTTTTGCGAATATCGTCGCCGTGCTGAATGTATTCCTGCGCGACGTTGCCGCCGCTATTTCGCAAATACTGAGTCTTCTTTTTTTCGTGACGCCGGTTATTTACGATCTGGCGCAATTGCCCGAACCCTTGCGGCAGGCAATGATGCTCAATCCGTTTGCTGCGCCGATCGTCGCCATTCGCCATGCATTTCTCGGCCTGCCGATAGACTGGTGGCTTCTCGGCGTTTCGGGCATTGTCGCCATCGCGATGGCATATCTGGGCTATGCATTGCTTCGCCGCGCGCGACCGCATCTGGAAGACTATCTATGAGCGGCTTGCCCTTGCCACTGGTAGAAGTGAACCATATCAGCAAGCGCTATCCGGTGCTGGCCAATAGCAGTGACCGACTCAGTGCCTTGTGGGACATGTTGCGTGGTCGCACGCCGACGCGACACACCACGGTTTTAAGTGATATCAATTTCAAGGTGATGCCCGGCTGCTCGATCGGCATCATCGGCGAGAACGGTGCTGGTAAATCCACATTGCTGAAATTGATTACGCGCGTTTTAACGCCGAGTGATGGCGACGTAGTCACGCGCGGAGCCATTGGCGCCTTGCTTGAATTGGGTGCGGGCTTCCATCCCGAATATTCCGGTCGCGAAAATGTCCGCTTGTCCGCCGCCCTGTATGGCATCGGCGATGCCGAATTAAAAGAAAAGATGGCGCAGATCGAAGAGTTCGCCGATATCGGTCGCTATATCGATGAGCCGACCAAACATTATTCCTCGGGAATGATCGTACGGCTCGGCTTCGCGATTATTGCCGCCGTTCGACCGCCATTATTGATCACCGATGAAGTGTTGGGCGTCGGCGATGAAAGTTTCCAGAAAAAATGTTCGCGCTGGATCGACGACTACGTAAATTCGGGCGGTACATTGCTACTTGTTTCACACAGCATGTACCACGTACAGAAATTATGCCGCGAAGCGATCTGGTTGCATCACGGTGAAATTGAAATGCAGGGTGACGTGTTCACCGTTACCCAGCATTACCTTGCCTGGCACGAGAGCAGGCGGACAGGCGAGGAAGTCGTACCTGATTTGACCAAGGCCATCTTCGATTACGGCATCGAAAAAATTATCTACAACAATGCAGTCGATGACTCTGCGCTCACGGCCGAATCGGGAGCCGATTACACGGTGGAAGTCGTGCTCACCTCGCTGGATGATTCCATGCCGGTCGTGCTGGTCGGCTGGGTGCGTGAAGACGGTACGCCGGTATACGGCATCAGTTCGGAAATGGATGCGGCAGTTCCGGAAAAACTTGGGCCAGGAAGATACCGGTATCGTTTGTGCTTCACGAAAATCGGAATATTGCCGGGCCGTTATAAATTGCGCGTGCATTCACTGGACTCGCAGGGCTTGCGCCTGTTTCAGACCATTGACCGCCATGTGACCATTACCGGCCAGTCGCGCGCCAGTGGTCTGGTGTTCATGCCGCATAGTTGGGAATAAGCATGGCCGCGATCTCATTTCCCGTTATCGTCGTTCCGGTTTTCAATGCCCATGATGCACTCGATATTTGTCTTGGTTCGCTCTTGAAAACCTTGCCTGCAAATGCACGGGTGTTGTTGGCGGATGATGCTTCGACCGATCCCCGCATTCCGGATTTGCTGCTTCAGTTCAAACGGCGCGCCAGTTTCGATGTGACGATTGCAAGGCGGGATATGAACCTCGGTTTCCCCGGCAACTGCAATGCGGCATTTCGGGAAACGGGTGATAGCGACGTGCTGTTGTTGAATTCGGACGCCATTTTTACCCGGGCTTGTCTGGAAAAAATCACTCAATGCGCCAGCACGGATACGAAAATCGCCACGATCACGCCATGGTCGAACAACGCGGAAATCTGTTCTTTCCCGAAATTCTGCGAAAACAATCCCTTGCCGGACAATCTTGAATTGATGGCCGAAGCCGCTGCGTTGATTTCGGCTTCCGAATTTCCGGAGTTGCCGACTGCAATGGGGTTTTGCATGTGGATTCGCCGGGCCGCTCTCAGGCAGTGCGGAAATTTCGACGCCGAAACCTTCGGTCGCGGCTACGGCGAGGAAAATGATTTTTGCCGTCGCGTTGCCGCCATGGGTTGGCGAAACGTGATGTGTGTCAATGCCTATGTCGCGCACAGCGGTTCGGCTTCATTCGGCCCGATTGGCCTCGGTCCGGGCGGCGATAATTTGCAACGTTTGCTGGTTCGCTGGCCGGATTACCACGAGCAAGTCGCCAGATTTATTCTTGATGATCCCTTGCGTGAGCTGCGTGACCGGTTTTCTGCCAATATACTCGACATTCAAAACCGTGGCCCCCAGGGCGACTTGTTCGGTGCATTGGGTTCATGAACGAAGCGACATCACATCCATCCATCCTGCCGTTTACCGGCGAACGCTTCACGCCTGAATGCGTGCGGGAAATTGCCTACGAGCATTGGCATCGTTATGCGTTTGCCTTGTCGCTGGTAAAGGACAAGCACGTTCTTGATGCTGCATGTGGCGAGGGCTTCGGCGCCGACTTGCTTGCAGGTAAAGCCGCCAGCGTGCAGGCGATCGATATCGATGCCGCCAGTATCGAGCACGCAAAAAAACGTTACCGCTCCGCAAACAAACTCGAATTTAGCCAAGCCGATGTCACCCGACTTGATGCAATGCCCGACAACGGTTTCGACGTGATCACCAGTTTCGAAACTCTGGAACACGTGATGGATCACGATCGCATGTTGTCGGGGTTTCATCGATTGCTGAAACCCGATGGCGTGTTGCTGATTTCGACGCCCGACAAAAAAAACTATACCGATGCCACCGGCGTGGTGAATCCGCACCATGTTCGCGAGTTGTATTCCGAAGAGTTTACCGCTTTGCTTGACCGGTATTTCCCGGCAAAGAAAATATATATCCAGAAACTTTTGTTTCAATCGACTTTATCGGCGCAGGATCAACGCGGTTCGCTTGAGACGCTCGTGCACTCGAAAAACGATATTGAACACGGCTTGAATTATCCGCCGATGTACTACGTTGCGGCCTGCGCAAAATCGGATCAGGTGCTCGCAGATCTGCCTGCCTTGTCACTGTATGGTGATGCCGAAGAATCGGTGTATGCGCATTATTACAACGAAATCCGGTACGGCATCTGGGCACGCCAGCGCATTGCCGAGCTCGAGGCGCAGCTGGAAAATAATCGGCATTCGAATGGCTAGTCCGGTCAATAACAATATTGCCGTCG
>Ga0208882_1000516_pt1 | contig 17212 bp, 13 predicted proteins | sample LakWasMet14_LOW5_2_FD_183862 | JGI IMG/M metagenome (GOLD analysis project Ga0208882, IMG submission 183862) | Freshwater sediment methanotrophic microbial communities from Lake Washington under simulated oxygen tension - Sediment Metagenome... | ecosystem: Environmental > Aquatic > Freshwater >...
CCTTTGCAGCGCCACACCGGTCAAATCGAGCGGCTCGAAGGTCCGCGTGACGGCTTTCACATCGCGGTGCATTTTGGGTGGTTTGCCCAACAGGACATTCATCGGCATCTGGACGGGGCTTTCGCGCTCGGCGTCGGCCAGCACCAGTTGGCGCTCATCCGTGGCCACGCCGACCACGGCAAACGGGCAGCGCTCGCGTTCGCACAAGGCCTTGAACAGCGCCAGCGACTCCGGCGCGATCGCCAGCACATAGCGCTCCTGGCTTTCGTTGCACCAGATCTCCTTGGGCGCCATGCCACTTTCTTCCAGCGGCACGGCACGCAAATCAAAGCGCGCGCCGCGTCCGGCGTCGTTGGTGAGTTCGGGGAAGGCATTGGACAAGCCCCCGGCGCCCACGTCATGGATCGCCAGGATCGGATTGCCCGCGCCGTTGGGCCCACCGCCCTCGCCCATCGCCCAGCAATGGTTGATGACTTCTTGCGCACGGCGCTCGATCTCGGGGTTGCCGCGCTGCACCGAATCAAAATCGAGTTCGGCAGCGTTGGCACCGGTGGCCATCGAGCTGGCGGCGCTGCCGCCCATGCCGATGCGCATGCCGGGGCCGCCCAGCTGGATCAGCAGGCTGCCTGCGGGGAACGCAATCTTGTGGGTCTGGCTGGCGTCGATCACGCCCAGGCCGCCGGCAATCATGATCGGCTTGTGGTAGCCGCGCTGGATGCTGTCCTGATCGGAGGTCACCAGTTGTTCGTATTCGCGGAAGTAGCCCAGCAGATTGGGTCGGCCAAACTCGTTGTTGAAGGCCGCGCCGCCCAGTGGCCCTTCGATCATGATCTGCAGCGGGCTGGCAATGTGCTCAGGTCTACCGAAATCGCCGCCCCAGAGCTTGGACACGGTAAAGCCGGTCAGGCCTGCCTTCGGGCGCGAACCGCGGCCGGTGGCGCCTTCGTCGCGAATCTCACCGCCCGCGCCGGTGGAGGCGCCGGGAAAGGGCGAGATCGCCGTGGGGTGGTTGTGGGTCTCCACCTTCATCAGCACATGGTTCGTTGCGCTCTGTTTTTGATAGCTGTTCAATGGCGCCACGTGGCCGCCTGGGCCGGATTTCGCGACAAAACGCTCGACCTGCGTGCCCTCCATGACGGAGGCGTTGTCGGAGTAGGCTACCAGCATGTGCTGCGGGTGGGTCTGGTGCGTGTGGCGGATCATGCCGAACATGCTGTGGTCCTGCGCCACGCCGTCGATGGTGAACTGCGCGTTGAAGATCTTGTGCCGGCAGTGCTCGCTGTTGGCCTGCGCAAACATCATCAGTTCCACGTCGGTGGGGTTGCGCTGAAGCTGTGTGAAGGCCTGCACCAGGTAGTCGATCTCGTCCGCCGCCAGCGCCAGGCCAAACTCGGTGTTGGCGGCTTGCAGCGCGGCCTTGCCGCCACCCAGCACATCGACATGAGCCATGGGTGTGGGCTGCAGTTCGGTAAACAGGCCCAGGGCCTGGCTGCGATCGAACATCACGCTCTCGGTCATGCGATCGTGCAGCAGCGCACCCATCTGCGCCAGTTGTGCCGGCGTCAGCGCCGCCTTGCCCAGTAAACCGGCCTTCTGCACGATGCGGTACTCCACCACCCGCTCGACGCGGCGCACTGCCAGGCCACAGTTGTGGGCTATATCGGTTGCCTTCGATGCCCAGGGCGAGACCGTGCCGAAGCGCGGTGTCACCACGATCAGCGCGCCATCGGTGGGGCCGACATAGGGGTCGCCATAGGTGAGCAAGGCCGCCAACTGCTCCGTCAGGGCTGCGGATGGCGGCGTGTCGAAACTGACAAAATGCACAAAACGTGCCGCCACGCCGCTGACCTTGTCGTGAATGGCCTGCAGGCCGGGCAACAGTTGCTGGATGCGAAAGCTGCTCAGGGCGCTGCCGCCCTCGAATTGACTGGTATGCAGGGTCACGGTGGCGGCCTGGAAGTAAGTGGTCGGACGGATGGCAAGGGGCACCAGATGCGCGCTGACTGGGCGCACCTGCAAGAAGCCGTGATTTTACCCGCTGACCGGCGTCGGCACGGCCCCCGAGGCCACGCGCCGGCGTGAGCGTCTATTGGCCGTTGCCAGCCGGCTTTTTGCTGGCCACCGGCGGCGGCAAGTCCTTGGCCTGGAGCGCACGCACCTGCCCGACCAACTTGTTGTGCGCATCCAGAAACGCCGCCGCGATCACCTTGCCCTCGTTGGTGTTGCTCCAGCCGATGCCGCCGGCCGCGCCAGCGCCGCCCATGGCCAGACCACCCAGGCCCAGATCGGTGGTGCGTGCCGCGCCGGTGGCGGCGGAGAGCTGTTCGGTGGTCTCGTTATCGGTCAACAGCAGCGCCACCTGCGCCTCCTTGAATTTGACCTGCTCGACCAGCCCGACCAGACCGACGATGTCGCGCAGCACCGGAATCATGCCGATGATGCCGCCCAGGCTGCGCCCGGCATTCTGCTCGCTGAAGGTCAGGCTGGGCGTCAGCGTGTATTGCGCCTCATAGCCCTTGCCTTTGGCCACCGTATTGCCCTGCTTTCGCAGAATGCCGTTCTCCTTGAGCTCCTGCTCCTGAATCGTGCCCCGCAGGCCGGCCGCGCGGTCCACCACCCGAAAACAGCCGCTCTGCTGGGCCAGCAGCCGCACCAGGGGCACCGGCGAGCTTGGCAGCCCGTAGCTGCCAGCCATGGTGTAGCCATTGGGATTCTCGGCCAGCGCCAGCGTGGCCACCGGTGCACCGCACTTGACCAGGGACTTGTTCTCGCCCTGCGCGCCCGCCGGTCCGGCCGAACCGGTGATCTCCGAGCTGCCGCCTCCGAGCTCGGTGCCCTTCTTGCCACAACCAGGCAAGGTGGCCATGGCGCACAGCAGCAGGGCGCCGGTGGCCAGATGACGGGCAGTGTTACGCGAAACCAGTGAGCGGGACATGGGCACAATCCTTGAAAAAAGCGGGCGAATGGTAACCCAGGTTCGGGGCCGGCCAGCGCCGCATCGGCTACCGACTACGCAGGCAACTGCGCCATGGCCTTGACCAGCGCCGCGTAGCAGTCCGGGTCGAGCGCACTGCCCACTGTCTTGGCCATCATCTCCAGCGTCTTCGGGATCGGCACCGCTCCGCGGTAAGGCCGCTCGGCGGTGATGGCATCGAAGATGTCGGCGGTGGTGATGATGCGCGTCTCCATGGTGATCTCCTCGGCCTTCAGGCCGCGCGGATAGCCGCCGCCGTCCAAGCGCTCATGGTGCGCCCCGGCCACGCGCGCCAGCTCGCTGAAGGCGTGGATGCGCGAGAGGATCGACTCGGTCAGCGCGGCATGCGCGCGCACCGCTTGCCACTCCTCGGCGTCGAGTTGGCCGGCCTTGTCCAGCACGCTGTTGCTCACGCCCAGCTTGCCCACGTCGTGCAGCAGCGCGCCGCGCTTGAGCCAGCGCCGTCGCTCCTGATCCAGTCCCAGCGTTTCGGCGATCAGATCAGTGTAGAGCGCCACCCGCGCGCTATGGCCGCTGGTGTAGGGGCTCTTGGAGTCCACTACCTGGCCGAACGCGGCGGCAATGTCGTCCAGGTAGTCGTCGTCCAGCGGCACCTCGTAGCGCCCCGGCTCCAGCGCCAGCACAGCGCTTTCCACACCGGGCGAAGCCAGCGTCGTCCAGAACCCGGGCACCTGCGCCAGGCGTTCCACCGCGGCCACTTGGGTCGGGTCAAACCATTGACCCGAACGGTTGCGCACTTCCGCCAGCGCCGCCGGCACGCCGTCGGCGGTATGAAAGACATCGATCACCTGGGACAGTAGGGCAATGCGCGCGTAGACCGGAATCGCCTCGCCGGCCAGGCCGGCGGGCTTGCCTTGCCCGTTCCAGTGTTCATCCAGGCTGTAGATTCCGGCCGCGATGTCTTCAGAGAAACGCAGCAGGCGGGCGATCTCGGCGCCACGCTGACAACGCGTCTGGATCAGCTCGCGCGAAATCTGTGGGCCGTCCCTGAAGATATGCAGCACGCTGCGAAAGCGCTCGGCCAGCCCGGCCTTCAGGCCAGTGTGCTGCAGTACGAAGCGCACCACTTGCGGCAGGCTGTCGCCGACCGCCTTGAAATCACGCTTGAAATGCAGGTCGTCAGTGAGGTACAGCTCGCAGATGCGTGCTGCATTGCTGCTGCAGCCCAGATCCTTCAGCAGCAAGGTGTAATAAAGCTCCCAGAGTTGATGCTCTTCCAGGCCGATTTCTCGCCCGATGTGCATGCCAATCCAGCAGCAACGCACGCAGTGCCCTTCGGGCTGGCCCTCGGTGATGTCGAGCGCATGGCTCAGAGAGCTGATCAGTTCCGACAGTTTGAGTCCGGCGGCAATCGGGCTGAAGGTGGCGGGGCTTGCGAGGTGCATGGCCGCATTCTAGGTAGCGGCCATGACCTTGTCGCGCGCAGGCTGCCTGCAAGAGTGACGCGCCGATGGGATAATTCCGCCATGAGCATCACCATCAAAGACGCGCAGGGAATCGAAGGCATGCGCCTGGCCGGCAGGCTTGCCTCCGAAGTGCTGGACTACCTGGAGCCACACATCAAGCCCGGCGTCACGACCAACGCGATCGACAAACTGGCCTACGACTACATGACACAGGTCCAGCAAAGCGTTCCGGCACCGCTGAACTACGCACCGGCAGGCTACAAGCCCTACCCCAAGTCGATCTGCACCTCGATCAACCATCAGGTTTGCCACGGCATCCCCAATGACAAGGCCCTGAAAAAGGGTGACATTGTCAACGTCGACATCACGGTCATCAAGGACGGTTGGCATGGCGACACCAGCCGCATGTTCTCGGTCGGCGAGAGTTCGATCGCGGCGCGGCGCCTGTGCGCGCTGACCTACGACGCCATGTGGCACGGCATCAAGATGGTCAAGCCCGGCGCGCGCCTGGGTGACATCGGCTGGGCGATCCAGCAATTTGCCGAGAGCCAGGGTTTCAGCGTGGTGCGCGAGTTCTGCGGCCACGGCATCGGGCGCGCCTTCCACGAAGAGCCACAGGTGCTGCACTATGGCAGGCCCGGCACGCTGGACGAGTTGCTGCCCGGCATGACCTTCACCATCGAGCCCATGATCAACGCCGGCAAGCGCGACATCAAGGAGATGGGCGACGGCTGGACCATCGTGACCAAGGACCACTCGCTGTCCGCCCAGTGGGAGCACACCATACTGGTCACGCCAACCGGCTACGAGGTGCTGACCCTGTCGGCCGGCAGTCCGCCGATTCCGGCGTTTGTGCCGCGCCAGCAAACCGAAGCCGCCTGCCCCACCGTGTGACGGCGCCACTGGACATGATCAGCCCGCAGGCGCTGCGCGAGCGCTACCGCGCCGACAAGGCGGCGGTACTGACGGTCCTGCAGAACTGCGGCACCTCCACGCGCTGTGTGCGCCCAACGCTGGGCAAACTGTCCGCCCTGGCCGACAGCTCATTGCGCGTGCTGTGGCAGCAAGCCGGGTTTGCGCCCTCGTTCGCACTGATTGCCGTGGGCGGCTTTGGTCGCGCCGAGCTGTTTCCCCACTCCGACATTGACGTACTGCTGCTGCTGCCGGACGCCTGCTCGCCGGTGGGCGACGCCGAATTGAAGGCTCGCATCGAGTCCTTCATCAGCAACTGCTGGGACGCCGGGCTGGAGATCGGCTCCAGCGTGCGAACCATCTCTGAGTGCGTGGCCGAGTCGGAAAAAGACGTCACGGTGCAGACCTCCCTGCTGGAATCGCGCCTGATAGCCGGCGACGCCGCGCTGCACGCCGACTTTCAGCAGCGCTTTCGCGAGGCCATGGATCCCAAGGCATTCTTTATCGCCAAGACGCTGGAGCTGCGCCAGCGCCACACCAAGTTCGAGAACACCCCCTACTCGCTGGAACCCAACTGCAAGGAGTCGCCGGGCGGTCTGCGCGACTTGCAGGTCATCCTGTGGGTCGCCAAGGCCGCCGGCTACGGCCACAACTGGGATGCGCTGGCGCGCAACGGTCTGGCCACGCCATTCGAGGTGCGCCAGATCAGGCACAACGAGGCCCTGCTGTCCCTGATTCGCGCGCGCCTGCACATGCTGGCGCAGCGGCGCGAGGACCGGCTGGTGTTTGACATGCAGACCGCCATGGCTGAGTCGTTTGGCTACAAGTCGGAGTCGCCCGATGGCGTGAAGATGCCGGTGCGTGCCAGCGAGGCCGTGATGCGGCACTATTACTGGGCCGCCAAGGCAGTGACCCAACTCAACCAGATTCTCCTGCTCAACATCGAGGAGCGGCTCAACCCCTCGGCGCACGCACCCCAGCCCATCAACGAGCGCTTCAGCGACAAGGGCGGCATGGTCGAGGTCAACAGCGACGACCTGTACCAGCGCGATCCGCACGCGATTCTGGAGACCTTTCTGGTCTACCAGACCACTGTCGGCGTCAAGGGCCTTTCCGCCCGCACCTTGCGCGCGCTCTACAACGCACGCGGCTTGATGGATGGCAAGTTCCGCAACGACCCGGTCAACCGTGCCACGTTCCGCAAGATCCTGATGGAGCCCGAAGGCATCACGCACGCCATGCGCCTGATGAACCAGACCTCGGTGCTGGGCCGCTACCTGTGGGTGTTTCGCCGCATCGTGGGGCAGATGCAGCACGACCTGTTCCACGTCTACACGGTGGACCAGCACATCCTGATGGTGTTGCGCAACATGCGCCGCTTCTTCATCGTGGAACATGCGCATGAGTACCCATTCTGTTCTCAGCTGGCAGCGGGCTTTCACAAGCCGTGGATTCTCTACATCGCGGCGCTGTTTCATGACATCGCCAAGGGGCGCGGCGGCGACCATTCCGAGCTGGGGGCCCGCGACGTGCGGCGTTTCTGCAGGCAGCACGCGATCGAGCGCGAAGACGCGCGCCTGATCGAGTTCATCGTGCACGAGCATCTGGCGATGAGCCGGATCGCGCAGAAGTCGGACCTGAGCGACCCCAATGTGATCGCGGCGTTTGCCAAGCGCGTGGGCAACGAGCGCAACCTGACCGCGCTGTACCTCCTCACCGTGGCCGACATTCGCGGGACCTCGCCCAAGGTGTGGAACGCCTGGAAGGGCAAGCTGCTGGAGGACCTGTACCGCCTCGGCCTGCGCCAGCTGGGCGGCAGCGCGCCGGATCAGGCGGCCGAGGTGGACGCGCGCAAGCGCGAAGCGCTGGTGCTGCTGGCGCTGCATGCCCTGCCCTTCGAGGCCCACAAGACGCTGTGGGACACCCTGGACGTGGGCTACTTCATGCGCCACGACGCCGCAGACATTGCCTGGCATGCCCGGCAGCTGTCGCGCTACGTGGGCGCCAACCGATCGATCGTGCGGGCACGCCTGTCGCCAGTGGGCGAGGGCCTGCAGGTGCTGGTCTACACACCCGACCTGCCGGACCTGTTTGCGCGTATTTGCGGCTATTTCGACCACGGTGGCTTCAGCATTCTGGACGCCCGGATTCACACCGCACGCAATGGCTATGCGCTCGATACCTTCCAGGTGGTGACCTCCGCGCTGCCCGAGCATTACCACGAGTTCACCAGCATGATCGAAGCCGGGCTGGGACGGGCCATCGCCGACACCGGGCCGCTGCCGCCGCCCGGCCGCGGTCGCGTGTCGCGACGGGTCAAGAGCTTTCCGATCAACCCGCGCGTCACCCTGCAGCCCGATGAGAAGGGCCAGCGCTGGCTGCTCAATATTTCAGCCAGCGACCGCGTCGGCCTGCTCTACAGCGTGGCGCGCGTGCTGGCCAAGCACCACATCAACCTGGAGCTGGCCAAGGTCGCCACGCTGGGTGAACGGGTGGACGATACGTTTCTGATCCAGGGTGCCGAGCTGCAGCACAACCGCGCGCAAATCGAGATCGAGACCGAATTGCTGGAAGCGCTCGCCTGAACCAGGACCCCCACGCTTGCTGCTTCGCGTGCTGCTCAGTCGTCTTTGGCGCCGTCCAGGCCCGGGAACAACACGTCGGTGAAGCCGAAGCGCGTGAAGTCGCGCACCCGCATCGGGTACAGCACGCCCATCAGGTGATCGCACTCGTGCTGCACCACGCGGGCATGAAAGCCTTCCACCGTGCGGTCGATCGGATCGCCGTAGGGGTCGAAGCCGGTATAGCGGATACGCGCAAAGCGCGGCACCACCGCGCGCAGGCCCGGCACGGACAGGCACCCTTCCCAGCCCTCTTCCTCCAGTGGTCCGGCGTTGCTGTCGGGCGGTGCCAGAGGCGTGATGACCGGGTTCAGGAGAATGGTTCGCGGCACCGGCGGTGCGTCCGGGTAGCGCAGCACGGGCTCGCCGCTGCCGAACACTACCAGTTGCAGGTCGACACCGATCTGCGGTGCAGCCAGCCCGGCACCGTCAGCGGCACGCATGGTGTCAAGCATGTCGAGTACCAGCAAATGCAGGGCATCGGTATCGAATTCCGTAATGGGCTTGGCCACGCGCAGCAACCGCGTGTCTCCCATCCTGAGAATGTCTCGAACCGCCACGATGGAAAGCCCGTTGTCTGAACGCTCAGCGTGCCTAGGCGGCCTCGCTCAGCAGGTCGCGGATTTCGGATAGCTCGCGCCGCACCAGCATCAGTTGGTGCGAGGCGGCCTGGGGGGATTCTTCCATGTGGGTATCTTCAAAGTCAGCCAGCACGCTGTCGCTTACCTCGATCACCTCGACGCCTTCGAGCATCACCTCGCCATTGCGCCGCTTGTCGCGCTCGTTCTGCAGCAGTTCCTGCATTTTGTTGCGCGCGCCGCTGATGGTGAAGCCCTGGTCGTACAGCAAATCGCGGATCTTGCGGATCATCAGCACCTCATGGTGCTGGTAGTAACGACGGTTGCCACGGCGCTTCATGGGCCGTAGCTGCGTGAACTCCTGCTCCCAATACCGTAGCACATGCGGTTTGACGCCGCACAAATCCCCCACCTCACCGATCGTGAAGTACCGTTTGGCCGGAATTTGAGGGAGTGCTTTCTCCATTGAAATCAATGCTGTAGGAGAGAAAGCTGCTAGGTTACTCTAACTCCTCATGGAATGCAAAGCATGTCGTAACGGCGGGCAGACAAAGCGCCAAACGGTTGTTTCAAGCATACAAACGGTTACAACTGATCGCCCTGGATCTGCTCCTTGAGCTTGTGGCTGGCGTGAAAGGTCACGACGCGGCGCGCCTCGATCGGGATCGCTTCGCCGGTTCGCGGGTTGCGTCCGGGCCGGGGAGCCTTGGTGCGGATCTGGAAATTGCCGAACCCCGAGATCTTCACGTCGTTGCCATCGACCAGCGTATCGGCGATCAACACGAAAAATGCGTCGATCATGTCCTTGGACTCACGCTTGTTCAACCCGATCTGCTCGAACAGCAGCTCGGCCAACTGGGCCTTGGTCAGTGCCGATGTCTCCAGGCTCTCAACTGCGATTTCCATGCCGTCCTCGTTTCTTGGAATGGTTCAGGTTCTGCACTCAGGCGCGCTGGCGCGCGCCCAGGCGCTCGGCCAATTGGCCCAGCACGGACTGCACTGCTGCGTCGATCTGTTCTTCGGTCAAGGTGGTTTCCAGACTATGCAGTGTCAGGCGTACCGCCAGGCTCTTGGTGCCAGCCTGGTCCGGCATGCCGGTCTGCGCCTTCGGACGGTACACGTCGAACAACAGCGCATCTCGCAACAAGCCGCCGGTCGGAGCCGCCCAAACGGTCTCCATCAGGGCCGCGTGGGTCACCGACTCATCCACCAGCACGGCAATATCGCGCTCGACGGCCTGATGCTTGGACACCGTCGTGAATTCGGGAACCTTGCGCTGCAGCACGGCGTCGAGCTCGAGCTCGAACATCAGTGGCGCCTGGGGCAATTCGTAATTCTGCCGCCACTGGGGATGCAGTTCCCCGACAAAACCGATGGGCTGGCCGTTCAGCATCACGCGAGCGCAGCGGCCCGGATGCATGGCCGGATGCTGCGCCGGGACAAATTGGGCCCGCAGCGGGCTTAGCAATGCCTCCACGTCGCCCTTGACGTCGAAGAAGTCAGCAGCCAGTTCCTTGAGTCCCCACTGCGCTGCATCGGCGCTGCCGTAGGCCAGGCCCGCCACGCGCATGGGCTGATCGAACCCCTGAACGGTGGACTCCGAATTCAAAACCGCGGCATCACGCCGGAACACTCGCCCCAGCTCGAACACGCGCACACGCGGCGCTTTGCGGTCGAGATTGAACTTGAGCACCTGCAGCAAGGAGCCCAGCAGGCTCGAGCGCATCACGCTCATCTGACTGGCGATTGGATTGAGCAGCTTGATCGGATTGGGATTGCCTGCCAGCTCGTGCTCCCAGCGCTCCTCCACGAAGCTGAAGTTGATGGTCTCCTGGTAGCCCATGGCAGCCAGGCTGCGCCGGACCGCGAACGCACTGCGCTGCGCCTCGGGGCGGATCTTGGCAGTGATGGGCGCCAGCGGTGGCGTCTTGGGCAGCTCGTTGTAGCCGACCATGCGGGCCACTTCCTCGATCAGGTCTTCCTCGATCTGAATGTCGAAACGGTAGGCCGGTGGCATCACCGTGATCACGCCCTCGCCCTGGGTCAGCGGCAGACTCAGGCGTGCCAGCGCATCGGCACACTGCGCCTGCGTGAGCGGCATGCCGATGACCTTGCTGGCGCGTGCAACCCGCAGGCGCACTGGTTCAGGGCGCGGCAAATTGACCTGCAGGTCGTCCATCGGACCGCATTGGGTGGCTTGGCTGCCGCAAATTTCCAGAATCAGCTGTGTGATGCGCTCGATATGCTCAACCGTCTGCGCCGGGTCGACGCCACGCTCGAAGCGATGCCCGGCATCGGTCGAGAAGTTGAAACGGCGCGAGCGTCCGGCAATCGCCTTGGGCCACCAGAAGGCCGCCTCCACATAGACATTGCGGGTGTCATCCGACACAGCGGTAGCGTCTCCGCCCATGATGCCGGCCAGTGACTCCACCTGCACATCGTCGGCGATCACGCCGACTTTCTCGTCCACCGTGACCGTGTTGCCATTGAGCAATTTGAGCTGTTCGCCCGGTTTGCCCCAGCGCACGTCGAGTGCCCCATGGATCTTGTCGAGGTCAAAAATGTGCGACGGCCGGCCGTACTCGAACATCACGTAGTTGGAGATATCCACCAATGCGGTGACGCTGCGCTGGCCGCAACGCGCCAGGCGGTCCACCATCCACTGCGGCGTGGCGGCCCTGGTGTTGACGCCACGCACGATGCGGCCCGAGAACCGGCCGCACAGGTCGGGCGCGTTCACCTTCACCGGCAGCTTGTCAGCTATCGTGGCAGACACCGCCGGAAAGCTCGGGGTCTTCAGCAGTGCACCGGTCAGCGCAGCGACTTCGCGCGCCACGCCGTAGACACTCAGGCAATGCGCCAGATTTGGCGTCAGCTTGAGCGTGAACAGTGTGTCGTCCAGGTTCAAATGAAGGCGTATATCCTGGCCAACGACCGCATCGGCAGCAAGCTCAAGGAGGCCGCCGTGGTCTTCGGACAGCTTGAGTTCGCGCGCCGAACACAGCATGCCCTCGCTCTCGACACCGCGCAGCTTGCCCAGCTTGATCAGGAAAGGCTTGCCATCCTCGCCGGGCGGTAGCTCGGCACCGACCAGTGCGCAGGGCACCTTGATGCCGAGACGCGCATTGGGAGCCCCGCATACGATGTTGAGCAGGCTGCCCTGGCCCACATCCACCTTGCACACGCGCAGGCGGTCGGCGTTGGGGTGTTGCACGGCCTCCTTGATTTCGCCAACCACGATCTTGGTGAACGGTGGGGCCACGGGCTTGAGCTCCTCCACCTCCAGGCCAGCCATGGTGAGTGTCTCAGCCAGTTGCTCGGTGCTCAGAGGTGGATTGCAGAATTCGCGCAACCAGGATTCAGGGAATTGCATAGAGAAATCTCAGCATGATTCGTTAAAGCGGATAGATCGCAGGGTCCCCATGCGCGGAACACCGCGGAGCCGGCTTTGCCGGGCCGCTGGTGTTGCCCCCTTGAGGGGGTGACGCGCCCCTAGGCGCGGCTCAGGGATGCACCTCTTCATTTGAATTGCGACAGGAAACGGATGTCGCCGTCGAAAAACAGGCGCAGGTCGTTGACGCCGTAGCGCAGCATGGTGAAGCGGTCCAGGCCCATGCCGAATGCGAAGCCGATGTATCGCTCGGGGTCCAGCCCCATGTTGCGCACCACATTGGGATGCACTTGACCAGAGCCGGCCACCTCCAACCAGCGGCCGGCCAGCGGGCCGCTCTGGAACTGGATGTCGATCTCGGCGCTGGGCTCGGTGAACGGGAAGAAGCTGGGCCGAAAGCGCAACACCAGGTCGTCGCTCTCGAAGAAGGTGCGGCACAGATCGGTGAAGACGAACTTGAGATCCTTGAAGCTCACGTTCTCGCCAATCCACAATCCTTCGCATTGGTGGAACATGGGCGAGTGCGTCGCATCGCTGTCCACGCGGTAGGTGCGGCCGGGACAGATCACCCGAATCTCCGGCATCGACCGGCCGGCCTCGATCAGAGCCCGGTGTTGCCTGACGTGCTGTAGCGCATGGCGCACCTGAACCGGGCTGGTGTGGGTGCGCAGCAAATTGGGCGCCTGCTCGCTACCGCCTTCGACGTAGAAGGTGTCGTGCATGGAGCGAGCCGGATGGTCTTCCGGCGTGTTCAGCGCCGTGAAGTTGAACCAGTCGGATTCGATCTCCGGTCCCTGGGCAACATCAAATCCCATGGAGCCGAAAATCGCCTCCATGCGCTCCATGGTCAAGGAAATCGGATGCAGACCGCCCTGTCCGCGCTGGCGTCCGGGCAGACTGACATCAATCGCCTCCGCCTGCAACTGTGCCTGCATTTCGGCATCGGCCAGCGCCTGGCGCCGCGCGGTGAGAGCGGACTCGATCGCCTGCTTGGCCAGGTTGATGGCAGCACCACGTGACTTCTTCTCCTCGACACTCAGGGCTGCCATACCCTTCATCAACTCGGTGATGCGCCCCGCCTTGCCCAGAAACTGCGCCTTGGCATTCTCTAGATCAGCCGGCGTGTCGGCTCGGTCGAATGCAGCCCTGGCAGTGTCAACGATGGCGGTCAACTCGTTCATACTATCTTCTCATCCATGAAAAAGGGGCCGAGACCCGAAAATCTCAGCCCCCGAGGTCCGGAAACCGTAGCGAGCGGACGAACTTGCCGACGATGGGCGCAGCCATACAGGGTATGGCGCGTCCCAGGCAGCCGATTCGTCTGCGCAGCAGGTTTACGCTGCCAGCTTGGCCTTGACTTGCTCCACGATGCCTGCAAAAGCAGCCATGTCATGCACAGCAATATCGGACAGAACCTTGCGGTCGATCTCGATGTTGGCTTTCTTCAGGCCATTGGCGAACTGGCTGTAGGTCATGCCACACTGACGCGCAGCGGCATTGATACGGGCAATCCACAACTGACGGAAAACACGCTTCTTGGTGCGGCGGTCACGGTAGGCATATTGCCCAGCCTTCATCACCGCTTCTTTGGCGATACGGAAGACGTTACCGCGGCGACCACGGAAACCCTTTGCAAGGGCCAGAACTTTTTTATGGCGGGCGCGAGCCGTTACACCACGTTTGACGCGAGGCATTGTGTTACTCCTTGTTCGTCGTTAATCAAATACCCATGCCCGGCAACATCTGCGCCATGTGACCCATGTTGGTCTCATGAACAGCTGTTGCACCGCGCAAATGGCGTTTATTTTTGGTGGTCTTCTTGGTCAGAATGTGACGTTTGAAGGCTTGACCGCGCTTGACGGTGCCACCTGGACGGACGCGGAAGCGTTTCTTCGCCGCGCTCTTGGTCTTCATTTTGGGCATGTTAATGCTCCTTCTTCATTGTGCTCGTGAGGCGTCTGCAAACGATTTGCAGCCTTGTTGGCCCCGAGCCACTTTTGTGGCGAACATTTAGTCCACCACGTTTGTGGCGAGTTCTTAATTCGCCACTTGGGCGTTGGGCAATCAGCCCAGCGCCGCCTGCCACCCACCGGGAACCACCCCGGCGGACGACAAATCCTCTCTCAAGCCGCCGCGGCCGGCGCCGCTTCGGCGACCGCCTTGCCGGCAGGCTTCTTCTTGCCAGGCGCGATCATCATGATCATCTGACGCCCTTCAAGCTTCGGAAACTGCTCCACCACAATCAAATCCACCAGATCCGCCCGAATGCGGTTCAGCAAGGCCATGCCGATTTCCTGGTGCGTGATCTCACGCCCCCGAAAGCGCAGCGTGATCTTGCACTTGTCGCCCTCGGCCAAGAAACGCTTGATGTTGCGCATCTTGATGTTGTAGTCACCGTCGTCGGTACCGGGGCGGAACTTGATTTCCTTGATTTCAATGACCGTCTGTTTGGCTTTCGCCTCCGCCGCCTTCTTCTGTTCCTGGTACTTGAACTTGCCGTAATCCATCAATCGACAGACCGGCGGGTTCGCCGTGGCAGAGATTTCAACCAGATCCACATCCAGCTCGCCTGCCATGCGCAGGGCATCCATCAGGCTCACGACTCCTAGCGGCTCGTTGTCCACGCCCGAAAGTCGAATTTCCGGGGCCATGATTTCCCGGTTGAGGCGGTGTTTGCGTTCTTCGCGGTAACGGCGATCACGAAATTCAGTAGCGATGGTTCAGTCCTTCACGTATAGTTTGCTACAAAAACAGTAGCACCAGCCGCACGCAGCACACGCACAAACTGGCGTCGCACCAAACAATGGTCTAGACATCAGAGATGTGAGCAAGGTCGCCGACCAGCCGTTCTACGAACTGATCAAGGGACATTGCACCGAGGTCTTGGCCACCTCGGGCGCGCACTGCAACGGTTCCTGCCGCCTTCTCCTTGTCGCCTGCGACCAGGATGTAAGGCAGCTTTTGCATCGAATGCTCCCGTATTTTATATGTAATTTTCTCGTTACGCATGTCGGTGATGACTCTAAGCTCTTGATTTGGCAAAGATTTTTTCAGTTTCGCGGCAATTTCACGACAATAATCGGCCTGCGCGTCGGTGATATTGAGGACCGCGATCTGCACGGGAGCCAGCCACAGCGGTAGCGCGCCGGCACTTTCCTCGATCAGAATACCGATGAAGCGCTCCAGGCTGCCCACGATAGCGCGGTGCAGCATCACCGGACGGTGGCGAGCCCCGTCCTCACCCACATACTCCGCGTCCAGACGCTCGGGCATCGAGAAGTCGACCTGCATGGTGCCGCACTGCCATTGGCGGCCGATTGCATCCTTCAGGGTGTATTCGATCTTGGGCCCGTAGAACGCCCCGTCTCCCGGCGCGATCTCAAACTCGCAGCCCGAAGCACGCAAGCTCTCCATCAAGGCGTGCTCCGCCTTGTCCCAGCTCTCGTCGGAGCCAATCCGCTGTGCCGGCCGCGTTGCCACCTTGTAGATGATGTGCTTGAAGCCGAAGTCCGCGTAGACCTTCTGCAGCAAGCTTGTGTAATTGACGCATTCCGTCAGGATCTGGTCTTCGGTGCAAAAGATGTGCCCGTCATCCTGCGTGAAGCCGCGCACCCGCATGATGCCATGCAAGCCACCCGAGGGCTCGTTGCGATGACACTGGCCGAACTCGCCGTAGCGCAGCGGCAGATCACGGTAGCTCTTGATGCCCTGCTTGAAGATCAGGATGTGACCGGGGCAGTTCATGGGTTTGAGGGCGTATTCGCGCTTCTCGGACTCCGTGACGAACATGTTCTCGCGGTACTTGTCCCAGTGGCCGGTCTTCTCCCACAGACCCTTGTCGATGATCTGCGGACCCTTGACTTCCTGGTAGCCGTTGTCCCGGTAGACGCGACGCATGTATTGCTCGACCCCCTGCCATAGGGTCCAGCCCTTGGGGTGCCAGAACACCAGGCCCGGCGCATGATCGTCAATGTGAAACAGGTCGAGTTCACGCCCGAGCTTGCGGTGGTCGCGCTTCTCGGCTTCTTCCAGCATGGTCAGATGCTGTTGTAGTTCCTCCTTGGACGACCAGGCCGTGCCATACACGCGCTGCAGCATCTCATTGTTATGGTCGCCGCGCCAGTAGGCGCCAGCGAGCTTCATCAATTTGAAGTGCTTGAGCTTGCCGGTACTGGGCACGTGGGGGCCGCGGCACAAATCCTCGAACTTGCCCTCGCGGTACAGCGAGACATCCTGGTCGGCCGGGATACTCTCGATAATCTCGGCCTTGTAGAGTTCGCCGAGACTCTTGAAGTAGGCCACCGCCTCGTCACGCGGCAAGACGCGCCGAACAACCGGCTCGTCCTTGGCGGCGAGCTCAGCCATCTTCTTCTCCATCGCCACCAGATCGTCCGGCGTGAAGGGGCGCTTGTACGAGAAGTCATAAAAGAAACCGTTCTCGATCACCGGCCCGATCGTCACCTGGGCATCCGGAAACAGTTCCTTGACCGCATAGGCCAGCAAGTGGGCCGTGGAATGGCGAATCACTTCCAGCCCGTCGGCGTCCTTGGCGGTGACGATGGACAAGGGGCTGTCGCTGGCGATCAGGTGGCTGGTGTCGACCACCTGGCCATTGATCTTGCCGGCCAGGGCGGCCTTGGCCAGGCCGGCGCCGATGGAGGCGGCAACTTCGGCCACAGTGACCGGGCCGGGGAAATCGCGTTTCGAACCGTCAGGAAGCGTAATTTGAATCATGATGAAGGAGCGTGGATTGCGTTGGAAAAAGGCAAGAAAAAAGCGCGGTACAGACCGCGCTTGACTTTCGATGGTGTAGCTGGCTGCGCACAAGGCGCGCGGACTACGGCCTTATTCGCTTGAAGAAGTCGCCGGTGTAGTTCGCGGTGTCATAACCAGATTGCCTTTCTCGCTCTTAGACAGAAGTTGAGGGGCTAGTTTAACCCACTGGCATCGCCCTCAATTGAATTCGCGGCAAAACTCAAGGCAGTAGCTCAAGATCAGGTTGGCGGTGTATTCCGCTGCGCTCATGTCCCCCGGCCTACGGCCTCCTCCTTGACTTCGCTACGCAGAACACCCCGCCAACCTGATCTGGCACGGTATAGGTCCGCCGACGTTTGAAAGCCAAATTCGGAGCAGCAGGCATGGGGTGACTGCCATAGCGAAGTCAAGGAGGAGGCCGCAGGCCGGGGGACATGAGCGGCGGCACTCGCCCCATGCCTGGTGCGGGCCGGCGAAAACTCACCGTGCCCAGCCAACTCAGCATGGCGAGCAAGAGAAAGGCCGGGCCCCCTTTCGGAAGCCCGGCCCTTCGT
>Ga0208882_1000519_pt1 | contig 17110 bp, 18 predicted proteins | sample LakWasMet14_LOW5_2_FD_183862 | JGI IMG/M metagenome (GOLD analysis project Ga0208882, IMG submission 183862) | Freshwater sediment methanotrophic microbial communities from Lake Washington under simulated oxygen tension - Sediment Metagenome... | ecosystem: Environmental > Aquatic > Freshwater >...
GCGAGGTCGGCAGGCGTGATAATAAAATTGAACAAAATAAGACTGAGACTACAGGAAATCTTACAGTAGTGGCTATTACTCCAACTCCAGGTAATCGTGAGATAGATCATGAGCTTGTATTGCGCGCACAGCGCGGAGATAAGCGTGCCTTTGGTCTGCTGGTGGATAAATATCAGCGCAAATTAGCGCGCCTGTTGTCCCGTATGATCCGCGACCAGTCTGAAATTGAAGACGTGGTGCAGGAATCATTCATCAAAGCCTATCGTGCTTTACCTAATTTTCGCGGTGACAGTGCGTTTTATACCTGGCTGTACCGTATCGGTATCAATACCGCCAAAAATTATCTGGTTTCAGTAGGTCGCAGGCCCACCGTAAGCACTGATATCGAAATCGAAGATGCTGAGAATTTTGATAGCGGCGACGAGCTGCGAACAACTGAAACACCTGAATCAAGTTTGATGACCAAGCAGATTGCACAGACCGTAAACGATACGGTTGAGAGTTTGCCTGACGAGCTGCGTACAGCGATTACATTGCGTGAGATTGAAGGTCTCAGTTATGAGGAAATCGCCAACATCATGGGATGCCCGATAGGCACCGTGCGTTCACGTATTTTCCGGGCGCGCGAAACCATTGCGTTGAAATTAAGGCCGTTGCTGGATACGCCTGAAAACAAGCGTTGGTAAAATAGAATTGTGGGAGCTTAGTTTAGTGTTAGGAGCAAATAATGAGTGAGCAAATATCCGCTTTAATGGATGGCGAGATTGCAGTCGAAGATGCTGAGCATCTGATGTCATCATTGCAATCCAGCAGGCAGTCTGCAGAGGCCTGGAGCCAATACCATCTGATTGGCGACGCTATGCGCGGGAACCGGGTGCTCAGTAAGGACTTTAAACAGAACCTGATGCACAAGATCGATATGGAGCCTACGGTACTGGCGCCAAAGTCAGCCCAGATCAGCGCTGAGAGAATGACTGAAATTAAAGACCGCCTCCCTGCGAAGTGGGCGATGGCGGCTTCTTTTGCAGCAGTGATGGCAGTCGGCTGGATGGCCATGCAGCAAGTGCAGACCGGCAGTGCAGTGCCTGCGATTGAAATGGCCAAGGCTGATGTGGTTGAACAGGCTATCCCAAATGAATACATGGCAGCGCATCAGTCATCAGCACCATCGGCAAGTTCATATTACATTCAATCAGTGAGCTATACGGAGTGATCTCAATGAAGCATTTTGTTCTGGCCAGAAGTCTTGCCAGTGCATCACTGATTGCTGTTTTACTCTCAAGTTTTAATGTATATGCTTCTGAAGAGGATTCATGGCAGGTTTTGCAGAAGGCGGCTGTAGCGGCGCACGCCTTAAGTTACAAGGGTATTTTTGTCTGCCAGACTGCGAAACAGGTGAGATCGGTAGAGATTACCCATTTATTCGATGGTCAAAATGAGTTTGCACGTAATGTAGTTCTGGATGGGTCGCCGCGTGAAGTGCTCAACCAGAGCGGTAATGTTGTGATTTATAACCCGCGTGACGGGAAAATCTTTATTGAAAAACGCCGCTCCCAGAATATGTTTCCGGCAATTCTGCCGACAGACCTGGAGTCTATCCGTGCCAGTTATTCATTGCGCAGCGGCGAGGTTGAGCGTGTAGCGGGGCGGCCTGCACAACTGCTGGTGCTGGAGCCCAAAGATGGTTTGCGCTACAGTTACAGGTTCTGGGTTGATACCGAGTATGGATTGCTTCTGAAATCAGTCATGTTCAATAACCGCAACGAAGCCCTGGAAAGCATAGGCTTCAATCAGGTTGCCTTGATGAAGACTGTGGAGCTGGACTGGTTCAAACCCAAAATCGATCATAACAAAAGTTATGTGATGGAGCGGGAGCAGGAGCTGGTTGCTGACCCCGGATCGCCGATTGACTGGGAAGTCAAAGTGCTGCCCCCTGGCTATCGCAAGGTTGATCAGATGATCCGTAAGGTTCAGGGTAAACCTGCGCCGGTCATTCACGTTATATTTTCTGATGGCCTCGCCTTTGTTTCGCTGTTTATCGAGAATATAGCCAAGCCTACGAAAGAAAAGCCTGCGCCGAAGAACGTGCTGACGACAACCGGCAATACAAGCTTTTATGCAAATGTGAACAATGGGCATCTGGTGACAGTGATCGGGGAAGTGCCTGAAGCCACGGTCGTTCAGATTGCCAATGCCGTTGTATTTAAAAAATAATTGATAGTGTAGTTTCGCAGCCATGATTGAAGAATTTGCAGTAGTGACCAAACGTTTCGATGACCATGTCATGCTTGAAATCGAAAGGCGCACCGCCTGCGGCCTCTGTGGCCAGAAGCGCGGCTGCGGCAATGCTACCTGGGGTAAGCTGCTGGGGCATGACAGCCATGAATTTCCGGCTGATAACGCAATCAATGCCAATGTCGGTGATAGTGTCGTGGTCGGCATAGATGAGCGCATCGTGCTCAGTTCCGCTTTTTATCTTTATGTTGTGCCGCTTTTCACCATGCTGGTTGCCGCAGTGCTGGCTGATGCCCTGTTTGATAATGAACTTTACGTCATCCTGGCTGCCGCTCTGGGTTTGCTGCTGGGCTTCGCCTGGGTGAAAGGCCATCTGGTAGGTTTTGGCCGCGTCAAAAAGCCATACGGCAAAAAATTTCGCGCTGTCGTCCTGCGTCATGCGGATGACACGGATTCCTGTAAAAATTCAAATCAAAGCATCACTGACAACGATTAATGCAAGTGATGGCTGCAATTTGTGTAATTTCAAACTAAACGAGGTGAGTAGATGAAGAAAAGTTGGTTTGCCGCAGTTATTTTCAGTTTGATCGCTGTGGTTCAGTCGTATGCCTATGCAAAAGATTTACCTGATTTCACAGTGCTGGCTGAGACGCAGGGGCCTGCCGTAGTCAATATCAGCATTACGCAAAATATGAAGGCGGAAAACGCAGTGCCATTTCCGGGGATGCCTGGAGATGAGCAGATGCAGGAGTTTTTCAGGCGTTTTGGCATTCCTATGCCAGGGCAGGTGCCGGGCCAGAACGGCGCGCCACAGCAGGAATATAAATCCCAGTCGCTGGGTTCCGGTTTTATTATCAGCAGTGATGGTTACATTTTAACGAATGCACATGTGGTAGCCGAGGCGGATGAGGTGATTGTCAAACTGTCGGATAAACGTGAATTCAAAGCCAAAATCATCGGTGCCGATAAGCGCACTGATGTCGCCCTGGTTAAAATCGAGGCAAGCGGTTTGCCAAAGGTGACTACCGGTGACCCTAATAAATTGAAAGTGGGTGAATGGGTTGCTGCAATCGGCTCGCCTTTCGGCCTTGAAAATACCATGACAGCCGGTATTGTCAGTGCAAAAGGCCGCGCATTGCCGCAAGAGAATTTTGTACCATTCATTCAGACAGATGTAGCGATTAACCCGGGTAACTCAGGCGGGCCATTATTCAACCTGGCTGGTGAGGTGGTGGGTATCAACTCACAGATCTACAGTCGCAGCGGCGGTTCTATGGGGCTCTCTTTCAGCATCCCGATCGATGTCGCGCTGGATGTGTCGAATCAGCTTAAAGCGAGCGGTAAGGTTAACCGTGGCTGGCTCGGTATCGTCATTCAGGAGTTGAGTAAAGATCTGGCTGAATCCTTTGGCATGAAGAACACCAATGGTGCCCTGGTTGCGGCGGTTGAAAAAAACGGACCTGCCGACAAGGGCGGCCTGGAAGCCGGTGACGTGATTACCAGGTTTGATGGCAAGCCAATCGCGGTGTCATCTGACTTGCCGCGTGCGGTTGCTGCAGCAAAGCCCGGCAGGACTGTGGCGGTTGAAGTGCTGCGTAAGGGTAGCCAGAAAACACTGAACATTGCGGTTGGTGAAATGCCGACAGAGGGCACGGAGGTTGCGCAGACAGCAAAACCATCAGCCAAGCCGGAAGTTAACCGCATCGGTCTGGTGCTTAAAGAAGCAACGGCACAGCAGCGTAAAAAACTGAATGGCAAGAATGGCCTGGTAGTGATGGATGCACAGGGTGCTGTTGCCCAGGCGGGTGTGCGCCGCGGCGATGTGATTCTTGGGTTGAATAACTCTGAGGTGCAGAGTCTGGAGCAGTTTAATAAACAGCTGGCGGGTTTTGCTGCAGGTAAATCTGTCGCGCTGCTGGTGTTGCGCGGTGAAAATACCTTGTATGTGCCGGTGAAAATTCCGGCAGGTAAATAGGCATTGCACAATGCCTGTGGTAATCAGTAGATGTTAATACTTTGAATTTGCTGTAAAATCCGAGCTGTTCGGTTTAACAACAAGGGCGCCTAGAGCGCCCTTGTTGTTAAACCGGTAAGTTGGATGAGAATCAAGCTTGCCATATACCAGATAGAGCTAAGTTTTAAACTTTTAGCCAGTTATTGAAATAGTCACATTTAAAAATACACCATGAAAAATATTCGTAATTTCTCCATCATTGCCCACATTGACCACGGTAAGTCTACGCTGGCTGACCGGATCATTCATATGTGCGGCGGCCTGGCTGACCGTGAGATGGAGGCGCAGGTGCTTGATTCGATGGATATTGAGCGTGAGCGCGGCATTACGATCAAGGCGCAGACGGCTGCTTTGCAGTACAAAGCGGATGATGGCCAGATATATCAGCTGAATCTGATTGATACACCGGGACACGTGGACTTCAGCTATGAAGTGTCACGATCACTCTCTGCCTGTGAAGGCGCTTTGCTGGTGGTGGATGCCAGCCAGGGCGTGGAAGCGCAAAGTGTGGCCAACTGTTACACCGCGCTTGATCTGGGCGTTGAAGTGACGGCGGTGCTGAACAAGATCGACTTGCCTTCAGCCGACCCGGAGCGTGTGATTCAGGAAATCGAAGATGTGATCGGTGTTGACGCGACTGATGCGGTACGCTGCTCGGCTAAAACCGGTGAAGGTGTGCATGACGTACTGGAGGCTGTCATTGCTAAAGTGCCGCCGCCCAAAGGCGATGTAACAAAACCCCTGAAAGCGCTGGTGATTGACGCATGGTTTGATAATTATGTTGGCGTAGTGATGCTGGTGCGCGTGATCGACGGTGCATTGAAGCCAAAAGAAAAAATCCGCCTGATGGCGACAGGTGCCGAATACCTGTGTGAGCAGGTCGGTGTGTTTACGCCTAAGTCATTGCAAAAGACTTCCCTCTCTGCGGGTGAGGTAGGTTTTGTGATTGCCGGTATTAAAGAGTTGGCCGCTGCAAAAGTCGGTGATACGGTGACTTTGGCTGGAAAGCCTGCAGCCGAAGCGCTGCCCGGTTTTAAAGAAGTGAAACCACAGGTGTTTGCCGGCCTGTATCCGGTTGAATCCAACCAGTTTGAAGCCTTGCGCACAGCACTTGAAAAGCTGAGCCTGAATGATGCCAGCCTGTTGTTCGAGCCGGAAAACTCGACTGCGCTGGGTTTTGGCTTCCGCTGCGGCTTTCTGGGTTTGCTGCACATGGAAATTGTGCAGGAACGCCTGGAGCGCGAATATGACATGGACCTGATCACGACAGCGCCGACTGTTGTGTATGAATTGCTGCTTAAAAATGGCGAAGTGGTGCAGATCGAGAATCCATCACGGCTGCCGGAGATTTCGCGTATAGAAGAAACTCGTGAGCCGATGATTACTGTGAACCTGCTGATGCCGCAGGATTATGTCGGCCCTGTGATGACGCTATGTAATAACAAACGCGGCATACAGAAGAATATGCAGTATATGGGCCGTCAGGTTATGCTCAGCTATGAAATGCCGCTGAATGAAGTGGTGCTGGATTTCTTTGATAAACTGAAGTCCGTATCACGCGGCTATGCAAGTATGGATTATGAGTTTCTGGAATTCCGTGCCGCAGACCTCGTTAAACTCGATATTATGGTCAACGGAGAACGTGTGGATGCACTCAGCATGATTGTTCACCGCTCAACCAGCGTTCATCGTGGGCGTGAAGTGGCTGCAAAAATGCGTGAATTGATCCCGCGCCAGATGTTTGATGTGGCGATTCAGGCTTCAATCGGCGCGAATATCATTGCGCGTGAAACAGTGAAGGCCATGCGTAAAAACGTGATTGCCAAGTGTTATGGCGGTGACGTGTCACGTAAGCGCAAGTTGCTGGATAAGCAAAAAGAAGGTAAAAAACGCATGAAGCAGGTGGGTAACGTCGAGATCCCGCAAGAAGCGTTTTTAGCCATTTTACGAGTTGAAGATAAATAGTCTTACAAGATAAGAGTTAGGGTAAAACGCCATGATGTTCGCATTGTTCATGATAGTCATATTGATAGTAACCGGCTTCATATGGCTGTTAGATATATTTGTCTTGAGAAAAAAGCGTCCGGCAGGCGTAGATGAGCCTATTCTGGTTGAATATGCCAAAAGTTTTTTCCCGGTGATCCTGATCGTGTTTTTTGTACGCTCGTTTATCGTAGAGCCTTTTAAAATCCCATCAGGCTCGATGATGCCAACCCTGCTGGCCGGTGACTTTATTCTTGTTAATAAATTCACTTATGGCCTGCGTGTGCCGATACTGAACAATACTTTCCTTGAGGTTAATCAGCCTAAACGCGGTGATGTGGTGGTGTTCCATTATCCGCCGGCACCTTCAGTGGATTACATCAAGCGTGTGATCGGCCTGCCGGGCGACAGGATCAGGTATCAGGATAAAAAGCTGACGATCAACGGCGAGCCTATTCAGCTTGAGTTTGCCGGCGATTATGAGTATGTAATGGCGGGGCTCAATGTTATTGAGGCAAAACAGTATCGTGAGCAGTTGGGCAGTGTGCAGCACGATATCCTGATTCACGATGTGGTTGGCAACTATGATGAAGACAGCCTGGGTGGAAGATTTTTAAAGGATGAAGAGATTGTTGTGCCGCCGGGTCATTATCTGGCGATGGGCGATAATCGAGATAACAGCTCCGACAGCCGCGTCTGGGGATTTGTGCCTGAAAGAAATCTTGTAGGTAAGGCATTTTTTATCTGGATGAATTTTGATCAGGGCTCTAGAATAGGCAATGCGATTCGATAGTATTTTTTGCAGAATAGTTTTGTGCAACAAGCTTTATTTAAATTAGCATCTCAATCTCAATCAATCACGGGGAAGAACATGACAAATCACTTAAAGAATTATCGCGCTGACCATAAAACACAAAGCGGTGTTACGTTGATGGGCTTGGTTGTAGTATCTGTTTTACTGATTATTGTCGCGCTGGTCGGCATGAAGGTTGTGCCTGCATACATGGAATTCTTATCAGTTAAAAAAGTGCTGAGCGCTATGAAGCAGGAGCCTTTGGATACGATGAGCGCAAGTGATATTAAAAAGTCTTTTGATAAACGGGCCAATATTGCCTACATTTCAGTAGTCAAGGGCTCGGATTTAACGATTGAGAAAACCAGTTCCGGTACGGAAATCAATGTGGAGTATCAGGTGATTAAACCGATTGCCGGCAATATCAGTGTGTTGATTGATTTTTCTACAGAAGGTAATGCAAAGTAAGTCTATGCATTTTAAAAGTAAATAATGATTCAGCAGGAATTAGCCAGGCGCCTGTCGCACACTTTTACTAACGTTAATTTGCTGACGCAGGCACTGACGCATCGCAGCTACGGCCCTCATAATAATGAGCGCCTGGAGTTCCTGGGCGATGGCGCGCTGAACTTTATTATAGCCAACCAGCTTTATCAGCGCTTCCCCAAGCTGGCTGAGGGCGATTTAAGCCGTTTACGCGCGCAGCTTGTGAAAGAGGCAACGCTGAGCGAGCTGGCTGTATCCCTTGATCTGGGGGATGCACTCAAATTAGGTGAAGGCGAACTCAAGAGCGCAGGCTGGCGCAGGCCTTCTATTCTGGCTGATGCGCTGGAGGCCATTATCGGCGCGGTTTACCTCGATGGCGGCTTTGCCGCCGCAGAAGCATTTGTGCTCGGACTTTACACGGCCAAGCTAGACACGATCGATCCGAAAGTGATTGATAAAGACCCCAAATCATTACTGCAGGAGCTGCTGCAAAGCAGAAAGATTGCAGTGCCGGAATATACCGTTACGCTTACCAGCGGTGAAGCACATGCCCAGAAGTTTGTAGTGGAGTGTTTTATTGAGAAGCATGATATTCGCACAGTAGGTGAAGGCAGCAGCCGTCGGCTTGCTGAGCAGCAGGCAGCTCAGCTTGCTTTGCTAGAGTTTAAAAAAATATACATTGGAAAAATTAAAAAATGACAGATCACGATTCCGAAGCAGATATTGGTGAACCATCAGTCTTTAAATGCGGAACGGTGGCGATCGTCGGCCGTCCTAACGTGGGTAAATCTACACTGTTGAACCACATACTGGGTACGAAGTTAGCCATTACTTCACGCAAGGCGCAAACCACCAGGCATCGTTTGCTGGGTATTCATACCACGGATGATACTCAGTATCTGTTTGTGGATACGCCGGGTTTTCAGCAGAAGCACCTCAACGCCCTGAATAAAGGTTTGAATAAAACCGTGACGCAAGTGCTGACAGAGGTTGATGTGGTGCTGTTCGTAATTGAGCCGATGAAGCTCGGTGATGCTGACCGTATGGTGCTCAAGCTGCTGTCAGAAAAAACACCGACTATACTGGTGGTGAACAAGCTGGACCTGATGGGCGATAAAGGTAATTTATTGCCGCTGATTCAAGACTTTGATCTTGAGTTTCCGTTTGCTGACATCGTGCCGGTGAGTGCCAAAAAGACGCTTAATATTGAAGAGTTGCTGAAAACCATTCGTAAGTATTTGCCGGAGCAGCCTGCAGTCTATTCTGAAGATGAACTGACGGACAAAAATGAACGTTTCCTTGCTGCGGAACTGGTGCGCGAGAAAGTATTCAGGTTCTCAGGCGATGAAATTCCGTATTCAGTGGCTGTAGAAATCGAAAAATTCGAACAGGTTGGCAAATTACGCCGTATTTTCTGCGCAGTGATTGTTGATAAGGAAAGCCAGAAGCCGATGCTGATCGGCAAGGGCGGCGAGAAGCTCAAGCAGATATCAACCGAAGCGCGGCTGGATATGGAAAAACTGTTCGGCGGTAAAGTGTATCTTGAAGTCTGGGTGAAGGTAAAAGGCGGCTGGGCAGACGACGAGCGCGCATTGAAGAGTTTGGGGTATTGATATTTACCACGGTGAACACTGACTATACACGGATAGAAACCAGTCTCAGTTAATCACTTTGCACTGAAACATTGATTAACTGCGCATCAGGTTTTAATTTCAGAGTGTGTCCGCGTTCATCTGTGGCTAAAATAATTTTTTATGGTTTCAACCACTACGCACCGGCAGGATAATCAGGCAGTTTACGTACTGCATACCTATCCGTTTAAAGAAACCAGCCTGGTAGTGGAGCTGTTTGCGCGCAATTTCGGGCGAGTTGCGACGACTGCCAAGGGTGCAAGGCGCCCGCGCTCAGCGATGCGCGGGCTGCTGCAGGCGTTTCAGCCGATGTCGGCAACCTGGTCGGGCAAGCTGGAGCTGAAAACATTGCACAGCCTGGATTGGAACGGCAGCCTGCTGCTGTTGCAGGGTGAGGCACTCATGTGCGGCTTTTACCTCAATGAGTTATTGCTGCGGTTGCTGCCGCGCGAAGATCCGCACGAAGCCCTGTTTGAGTATTATGCCGATACGTTAAAGACGCTGGCAGGCAGGCAGGACCTGGCGACGACATTGCGCAGGTTTGAACTCAAGTTTCTGCAGGAGCTTGGTTATGCAATTCCGCTGGAGTTCGATGTAAACGCTGAGCCGGTGCAGGAGCTACAGAACTACCGTTACGAAGCCGAGCATGGTGCGTTCAAACTTCAGGGTTCGCTGGGCCGCCATGATAATGGCGTACAATTATCAGGCAAGACCTTGATTGATATGGCGAATGATGATTATAGCCATGTGCAGACCAAGCAGCAGAGCAAACAGTTAATGCGTTATCTGTTGGCGCATTATCTGGGTGATAAGCCGCTGCATACCAGACAGTTGTTAATCGATTTGCAAGACTTTTAAATTCGGATTTATACGGATAAATTTTGTATGGAATTGATAGAAGTCATTGTGAGAGCAGCAGGCATTGCTGCAGATGGTTTAGTAGTTGGTGGTAAAGAGAAAACTGGCAAAACGTTTTACATCATTGCTATTATTTTTGTAATAGCTATATTTTTATTCACTTTAATAATGAGTCAGTAGATGCGTTGTTTTTATCTGTGTTTATCCTCATTCATCTGTGGCTAAATCAGATTTTTTTGAAAGTAAGAAGATGATTAAATTAGGTGTGAACATCGACCACGTTGCGACTATCCGTCAGGCGCGTGGTACAAAATACCCGAGCGTAGTGCAGGCGGCTTTGCGCGCTGAGCAGTCCGGTGCGGACAGCATTACCCTGCATTTGCGTGAAGATCGCCGTCACATGCAGGATGCTGACATATTCGCGCTGCGTCCTTTATTACAGACCAAGATGAATCTTGAGTGCGCGGTTACGGATGAAATGATCGATATTGCCTTGCAGGTCGCACCGCAGGATGTATGCCTGGTGCCGGAGCGCCGTGAAGAGCGCACGACAGAGGGCGGCCTGGATGTTGTGGGCAATTTCAGCAATGTGCAAAAAGCCGTCAAAAGACTCAGCGATGCCGGTATCCGTGTTTCACTGTTCATCGGCCCGGATATTGCGCAAATTGATGCGGCAAAGAAAACCGGCGCACCGGTGATTGAACTGCATACCGGCACCTTTGCCGATGCAGAGCATGAAACGGCAAAAGCTGCTGAACTGGAACGGATCAAAGCAGCGGTAATGCATGCGCTGGATCTGGGGCTGGTAGTGAATGCAGGGCATGGCCTGCATTACCACAATGTACATGAAATCGCAGCGATCCACGGTCTGGAAGAGCTGAACATCGGCCATGCCATTGTGGCGCACGCGCTGTTTGTGGGCTGGGATAATGCAGTGCGTGAGATGAAGGCGCTGATCAAAGAGTTTTCTCCAAGTTAAACTTTAGGGGGCTTTTATAAATGCAGAGTTGGGGATGCAGTACACCCGTAAAGGGCGTGTCCGTAGAACATATGCGCTCAAGCGCATTGTTCATACGCCAAAGGCGCATGGAACGCAGAAGCCGAGATAGTATGCAATATACAGCGAGGTTGCGAGTACCGCGCAACGCAGTAATGCGCCCCAAATGTGTATTTATAGAAGCCCCCTTATGATATTCGGTATAGGCACAGATATCGTTGAAGTTGCGCGTATCAAGGCATCACTTGAGGAATTCGGTGATGCGTTTGCGCAGCGCATTCTGGCTGAAAGTGAGTTGGCCAGTTATCTGGCATCTGGCATTAAGCCGCGTTTTCTGGCTAAGCGTTTTGCGGCAAAAGAGGCCTTTTCCAAAGCGCTGGGTACTGGTTTGCGCGCGCCGGCAACTTTGCAGAATATTGCAGTTTCTCACGATGAGCTCGGCAAGCCGGTGCTGATTCTGGCGCCGGAGTTGCAGCAATTTCTGCAAAGCAAAAATATCAGCCAAACGCATATCAGTATCAGTGATGAAAAAAACCTGGCTGCGGCATTCGTGGTGCTGGAAACATGATGGCAAGTCATTCAACCGTTCCCGATGATGATGTCGATGTCGCCCGGCGATTCGGCGGCGTGTCCCGGCTTTATGGCGCGGAGGGCCTGGCTAAGTTGCAATCAGCGCATATCTGCGTGATCGGGATCGGCGGCGTCGGCAGCTGGGCGGCAGAGGCCCTGGCGCGCAACGCGGTTGGCACGATTACGCTGATCGATCTGGATAATATTGCTGAATCCAATGTGAATCGCCAGTTACATGCAGTAGACGGCGCTTTTGGCAAGGCCAAGGTAACGGCGATGCGTGAACGTATCCACAGTATTAATCCGCTGGCAATCGTGCACGAGATCGAGGATTTCGTAACGCTGGATAACACGAATGAGATGTTGAGCCGCAATTACGATGGCATCGTTGATTGCATTGATGATGCCAAAGCCAAAATGGCAATCGTGGCTTTCTGTAAAACCAACAGTATCCCGATTGTGACTACCGGCGGTGCCGGTGGCCGTCTCGACCCTACCAGAATCAGGCAGGCTGACTTATCTCTCGTGACCGGCGATCGCCTGCTGGCAAAAGTCAGGAACGGTCTGCGTCGCGATTATGCCTTCCCTAAAGGCGACGATTCGAAAAACAAAACCTCCCAGCGCAAAGCCTCACTATTTGGCATTACTGCTATTTATTCTGATGAAAATGTCATTCAACCCAACCGTACCTGTGAGACCGATGCCGAAGCGGCTGTCACCGGGCTTAATTGTGCAGGCTATGGTTCCAGCGTCTGCGTGACAGCGCCATTTGGGTTTGCTGCCGCTGCGGCACTGTTATCCAGGATTCTTGCTGCGTAATTCAGGCTTTCTCTCAGGTTTTTCATTGAATGATGTCACTTGCGCCTGCGCACCACAGGCATGCTGATTTTTCAGGTGCTGAAGCGCTTGCATAGCTGTATGCGGAAATGACGTACAACCAGGCAAAGTTTGGTTTATTTCTGATGTAAATGTCGGCTAAATAATTTAGACTATTGTTTGATTGCCGTCGATTATGCTGTTTCATATTCATCGTAACTTCATGAAACTGTCATAATTGACGCATAGTATGTTTGAAACTATATTATTGTTAATAACATGCGGACGATTAATCCCCCAATAAAGCTTCTGAATCGCGATATCAGTATTCTTGCGTTTAATGAACGTGTCATGAGCCTTGCGCAGAATGCAGAGTATCCGCTGCTTGAACGTTTGCGTTTCCTGTCGATTGTTTCATCAAACCTGGATGAATTCTTTGAGGTGCGTGCCGCACCTCACGTAGATGCCATGCGCGATGGCGAGCAGCAAAGCGATGTGAACGTTGAGAGTTATCAGGCTATTTCAAAAGTAGCGCACGCGCTGGTCGATAAGCAATATGAAATCTTTAACAATGAGCTGTTGCCTGCCCTTGAAGCGCAAGGTATTCGCCTGGTGTCGCACGGTGAGAGAACAGCGGAACAGAAACGCTGGGTTTCGCGTTATTTTGATTCGAATGTACGGCCTCTGCTGGTGCCAGTCGCGCTGGATCCTTCCCACCCGTTTCCGCAGGTGGCCAATAAGTCACTGAATTTTATTGTCTCTTTGGGCGGTACAGACGCTTTTGGCCGGCAGAATAATATTGCGATTGTGCGCGTACCCAGGGCTTTGCCCAGGATGATTAAGCTGCCAAAAAACCTGGGCGGCAAGCAGCAGCTGTTTGTTTCGCTGTCCAGCATGATACGCACGCATCTGGAGAGCCTGTTTTCAGGACGTGAAATGCTGAGTTTCTCGCAGTTCCGCGTTACACGCCATTCAGATCTGGCGGTCGATGAGGAGGACGTGAAGAACTTGCGCACCGCATTGCGCCAGGGCCTGGTACAGAGAAACTTTGGCGATGCGGTTCGTCTGGAAGTTTCCCACAGCTGCGACGAAAAACTGGCTAAATTCTTATTGAAGCAGTTTGACCTGCCTAAAGAATCATTGTATCGCGTGCATGGTCCTGTCAATCTTGCACGTTTGATGATGTGGGCAAACCTTGCTGAGGGCAGCCATCTTAACTTTAAACCGTTTGAACCTAAAGTCAGCCCGCTGCTGCTGCCTAACCAGTCATTTTTTACACAGCTGAAACAGCAGGATATTCTGATTCATCAGCCGTACGAAAGCTTTGAGTCAGTCATCGATTTTCTGCGCGAAGCAGTCAATGATCCTGATGTACTGTCTATCCAGCAGACGATATACCGTACCGGCTCAGATCCGCGCATGCTTAAACTGCTGCAGGAAGCCGTCAGGCGCGGCAAAGAAGTGATGGCCGTGGTTGAGCTGAAAGCCAGGTTTGATGAAGAAGCCAACATCAACTGGGCAGAAGACCTGGAGTCGGTCGGCGCGCAAGTGGTTTATGGCATTGTCGGCCTGAAGACCCACGCGAAAATGCTGCTCGTGATGCGGCGTGAGGGTGCCGGCCTGAAATATTACGGGCATGTTTCTACCGGTAATTACAACCCTAAAACCGCGCGCCTTTATACCGATGTCAGCATGCTGACTGCTGACCCGCACATTACACGCGATATGGAGCATCTGTTCAGGCATATTGCCAGCCAGGTCAAGCTGCCGCGCATGCAGAAGCTGCTGGTAGCGCCCTTTAATCTGCATAAGCAAATGCTGGCCAAGATCAGGGCTGCCGAGCTTGCTGCCAAGGCAGGTAAGCCTGCCCGTATTATCCTGAAAATGAATGCCTTGACCGATGAAATGCTGGTGAGGGCGCTGGTCAGGGCAGGGCGTGCCGGCGTGGAAATTGACCTGATACTGCGCGGTGCGTGCATATTGCCGGTCAATGCCAAAGGTCTGGATGGCCGCATCCGTGTGCGTTCGGTGATTGGCCGCCTGCTGGAACATTCGCGCGTGTTCTATTTTAAAATTGATGCCGTTGAATGCATGTGGCTTTCAAGTGCAGACTGGATGAACCGCAACATGATGCGGCGTGTAGAAATCGCATGGCCTATTACTGATGCCAAAAACCGCGCCAGGATTCTGCAGGAGTGCTGCCAGGTTTATCTGGATGATAACCACAATGCCTGGCTGCTGCAGGATGATGGCAGTTATAAGTTAAGTGCAAATACGCCTGCGGTTGCCAAGCTGCCGATTTTCAGTGCGCAGCAGTATTTGATACAGAAATATGCTGATTAAACGGGTGGAATATATATGGCAGACTTGATATTTTGGCGGCATGCCGAAGCTGAAGACGTCAGCGCCAGCGGCAAAGATACAGACCGTGCCCTGACCAAACGTGGACGTAAAGATGCAGCCAGAATGGCAAAGTGGCTCAGTGAACATCTGCCCGCTGTCACTGTGGTGTTATGCAGCCCCGCACAACGCTGCCAGGAAACAGCAGCAGCACTGTCCGCATTGAATCAGGCACCGGTAAAGGTCGAAGATTTTTTAAGTGTAGACAGTAGTGTAGAGCACATTGCCAAAGAGCTGGCTTCTAAATACTGTACGAAAACGGTATTGATTGTCGGGCATCAGCCTAACATTGGGCTGATGATTGTTAAATTGCTGGGAATGCACCAGACTGCAGGAGTCGTTAAAAAGGGCTCGGTCTGGTGGCTGCGGCAACGTGTCGCCGGCAATGATGCCACGTATTATGTGCATAGTGTAAAACAGCCTGATAGCTAATACCCCGCTTCTGTTACGCCAACTTTCAAAGTGTTAAGTTTGTTAAGTTATGTATATGCATAATTCTATAACTGTGCTATTTTTGATGCTCGTGGTATGCATTAGATTGTCTTAACAAATGGTGTTTTCTAAGAAGCTCTTCTCGCTTAGCAAATGGTTTTAAGACCGGTTTGTAATTAAATTCTTATGGATATTGAGAAGTTTTAATTAATTAAAGGAGTACTTAATCATGATTTTTGTTAAACGTTTTTTCAGTGCATTTCTTGCAGCTTCAATATTATTTACAGGTTCGATTCAAACCGTTCAGGCTGCGATGATCAGCGCAGAACAAGTTGCCGAGAGTACAGTGACTAATGAGGGCAACCAGAACCGTACGCTTATCGTTGCTGCACTGTCACGTGAAGATGTGCAGGCTGCATTGATTGCCCGTGGTATTGATCCGGCACAGGCTAAGGAGCGGGTAGCTGCCTTATCTGACGAAGAGGCAAGCATGGTCGCTTCACAGCTGGACACCGCACCGGCTGGCGGCATTATCGGTGCAATTGTGCTGATATTCTTCGTATTGCTGCTGACTGACATCCTCGGGTTCACCAAGATTTTCCCTTTCACAAGGTCTGTCCGTTAGTCTCAAGCCATTGTAATTGACAGCGTTGCACACAAGACCAGCCAGTATGCTGCTTAAAAGCTGCATGCTGGCATTTGTATTTTTGCTTAGCGCCTGCGCTGCGACAGGGGTGCGTGAAGTCACGCATGACTCGCAGCTGCCCCGGCATGCAGAACTGAGCGCGACCCCGTTTTTTCCGCAAGAGTTATATCATTGCGGCCCGGCCGCGCTTGCTACTGCACTTAATGCCGTCAATATCGGCGTCAGCCCGGATCAGCTTGTTCCCGAAGTGTATATTCCCAGCCGTAAAGGCAGCTTGCAGGTTGAAATGCTTGTTGCCGCACGCAGGCATGGTGCGCTGGCGGTAAAGATCGAACCGGAACTTGGCGCAGTATTGAAAGAGATTGCGGCCGGTAATGTGGTGGTTGTGATGCAGAACCTGGGCTTGTCCTGGGCCCCCTCCTGGCATTATGCGGTTGTTGTTGGCTATGATCTGGATAAAGAGTTAGTCTGGCTGCGCTCCGGCACTTTTAAACGTTTTGAAATGACACTCAGCACCTTTCAGCGCACGTGGGCACGCAGCCAATATTGGGCGTTTGTTGCATTAAAGCCGGGCAGCCTGCCTGCCAGCACCAAAGCGGAGGCCGTGGCTTCCGCACTCATCAGTTTTGAAAAAGCAGCAGGTGCCGCCGACCTCAAATTGGCCTATGCCGCTGCGGCCAAACGATGGCCAGACAACCTTGTAATATTGACCGGGCTGGGCACCAGCGCTTATGCTGCTGGCGATTTGGACAGTGCTGCAACGGCATTCCGCGATGCCATTTCTGCACACCCTGATTCTGCGGCCGCATACAACAACCTGGCGAATGTACTGCTCGCACAGGGCAATGTGCCTGCTGCAAGAAGTGCTGCAGAAAAAGCGCTTGAATTAGCCGGGAAAGATCAGAAGTTACAATCCCAGGTTCAGAAAACGCTGGGCGAAATTAACGCCTCTGTAATTAAATAATCAGAATTAAATAATCAGTCAGGCTGAAATTCAATTCAGCCTGACACGATTTAATATTATTTCTTTTTAGGCCTGCCGGTTTTAATGGCCGGCACTTTGCCTAAAGCCGCTTTCAACGCCGCATCTGTCATCGCGCTGAGTTGCATGATGCCCGCACGCAATAACTCACTTTTCTTTGCCGGCTGGCCTAATTTATTCAGGCGTTCTTTTAATACATGAAACTGAGCATATTCAGTTTTCGGCATTGTGAAGCTGTCACGCTCCATTTTTAGTTTCGGTGTTTTT
>Ga0208882_1000521_pt1 | contig 17029 bp, 14 predicted proteins | sample LakWasMet14_LOW5_2_FD_183862 | JGI IMG/M metagenome (GOLD analysis project Ga0208882, IMG submission 183862) | Freshwater sediment methanotrophic microbial communities from Lake Washington under simulated oxygen tension - Sediment Metagenome... | ecosystem: Environmental > Aquatic > Freshwater >...
CATGAAGATGCCGCCGCGGGTCAGGATGCGGTGCACGTCGGCCACCATGCTGGCAATCCAGCGCATGTTGAAGTCCTTGGCCCTGGGGCCGTCCTTGCCTTGCAGGCACTCGTCGATATAGCGCTTCACCGGAGCGTCCCAGTGGCGCATGTTGCTCATGTTGATGGCAAATTCCTTGGTGTCGGCGGGAATCTTGACGTGTTCCTGCGTCAGCACGAAGGAACCCTGTTCGCGGTCCAGGGTGAACATCGCCACGCCATCGCCAACCGTGAGCACCAGGGTGGTCTGCGGCCCATAGACACAGTAACCGGCCGCCACCTGCTTGCAGCCGGGCTGCAGAAAGTCCTGCTCGGACACGCCCGCGCCTTCGGGTTTGACCAGCACACTGAAGATGGTGCCGATGCTGACGTTGACATCGATGTTGCTGGAGCCGTCCAGGGGATCGAACAGCAGCAGGTATTCGCCTTGCGGGTAACGGTTGGGCACCACGTAGATGCCATCCATTTCCTCGCTGGCCATGGCTGCCAGGTGGCCGCCCCATTCGTTGGCTTCGATCAGTACTTCGTTGGCGATGATGTCGAGCTTCTTCTGCACCTCGCCCTGCACGTTCTCGCTGTCGGCGCTACCCAGCACGCCACCCAGCGCGCCCTTGTTGACGGCCTGGCTGATGCTCTTGCAGGCGCGCGCGACCACCTCCAACAGCAAGCGCAACTGCGACGGGATCAGACCATCCGCGCGTTGTTGTTCGACCAGATAGCGGGTGAGGGAAATCTTGGCAGCCATGGTGTTCTCAGCCTTGTGTGTTGGATTGATCCGCCAGCGCCCGGGACACGACCTCACGCACGTCGTTGCTCAGATCAGGCTTGGCGGCGACGCGCTTGAGCGCTTCGTGCGCGGCGCTGCGATAGGGTTCGGCCAGCTTGGCCCAGCGATCCAATGCCCGCGCCAGGCGCGCCGCGACTTGCGGGTTGATGCCATCGAGCTCCAGCACCCGCTCGCTCCAGAACACGTAGCCGGCGGCGTCCTCGCGGTGGAAGGCACCCGGGTTGGCGCTGCAATAGCTGAAGATCAGGCTGCGGGCCCGGTTGGGATTACGCAGCGTGAAGTCGGGGTGCAGCAGCAGTTGCCTGACCACCGGCAACACATCGCCGCCATGGTCGCTGGCGCCGGCCTGCAGGGCAAACCATTTGTCGAGCACCAGGGCCTCGTCCTTGAACAGCGTGTGGAAACGGCTCAGCGCCGGCTGTGCCAGCGCGTGTCCCGAATGCACCAGCGCCGACAGCGCGGCGAAACGGTCGGTCATGTTGCCGGCGTCCTGGAACTGCTGGTAGGCCGCGGCAGGCCAGACCGGGTCAGCGCTTTGGCTGGCCGCCAGACACAACTGGTGCAGGGCCAGACCGGCCAGTGCGCGGCGCCCTGCGGAGTTGGGATCGGGCCGGTAGGCCCCGTTCTTGCGGTGGCTCTCGAAGGCCCATTGCCAGTCCGCGTGCAGCACGGTAGCCATTTGCAGTCGCATCGCCTCGCGCACGGCGTGGATGCGTTGCGGGTTGACGACGTCGAGTTGCTCGCCGATGTAAGTCTCGGACGGCAGCGTCATCACCAGTTCCTTGAACGCGGCGTCCAGCGTGGGGTTGCGCAGCACACCACGCATGGCGGCGAGGTAGGCGTCATCGAGAATCTTCGATGTGCGGGGATCGGCGTCCGAGCGGATCGCAGCGAGCGCGCAACGCAGTGCCAGCCGCTGGCCAGCTTCCCAGCGGTTGAAGGCGTCGCTGTCATGCGCCAGGAGGGCCAGCAGCTCGGCGTCCGAATAGTCATACTCCAGCACTACCGGCGCGCTGAAGCCGCGCAGCAGCGAGGGCACGGGCGCGCTGGCAACATTGACGAAGGTGAAGGTCTGACTGGCCTCGGTCAGCACCAGTGTGCGTACCGTTCCGACCGGCGTCGCTTCACCGGCCAACTGCAGGGCCAGGTCGGTGCCGTCCGGGCCGACCAGGCCCATCACGACCGGAATCACGAAGGGTTGCTGTGCGGCTTGCCCCGGTGGCGGGCTGCAACGCTGCGAAAGGGTCAGGGTGTAGGTCTGTGCCGACGGGTCGTGGCGACCACTGGCGTGCACGTGGGGCGTGCCGGCCTGCGCATACCAGCGCTTGAACTGCGCCAGATGGCGTGCCAGCTCCGAGTCCGGGTTGGCGTCGGCTATTGAACTGGCAAAATCGTCGCAGGTCACCGCCTGTCCGTCATGGCGCTTGAAGTAGAGCGTCATGCCCCTGGCAAACCCTTGGCGTCCCACCAGTGTCTGCATCATGCGCACCACTTCGGCGCCTTTTTCGTAGATCGTGACGGTGTAGAAGTTGTTGATCTCGATGTAGCTGTCCGGGCGCACCGGGTGGGCCATCGGGCCTGCGTCTTCCGGGAACTGGGCGGTGCGCAGCACGCGCACGTCTTCGATGCGCTTGACCGCGCGGGCCGAGGGCTCGGCGCACAGGTCCTGGCTGAACTCCTGGTCGCGGAACACCGTCAGCCCTTCCTTCAGGCTGAGCTGGAACCAATCGCGGCAGGTGATGCGGTTGCCGGTCCAGTTGTGAAAGTATTCGTGGCCCACCACCGACTCGATGTTGGCGTAGTCCGCATCGGTGGCGGTGGCGGCGTTGGCCAGCACGAACTTGGTGTTGAAGATGTTCAGCCCCTTGTTCTCCATGGCGCCCATGTTGAAGTCGCTGGTGGCGACGATCATGAAGCGTTCCAGGTCCAGCGGCAGACCAAAGCGGGCCTCGTCCCAGGCCACCGAGGCCATCAGCGAGTTCATGGCGTGTTCGGTCTTGTCCAGATCGCCCGGCCGTACGTAGACCTGCAGCAGGTGGTCTTGGCCGGAACGCGCGCGAATGCGCTGCTCCTTGCAGACCAGTTGGCCCGCCACCAGCGCGAACAGGTAGGACGGCTTCCGGTGCGGATCCACCCAGGTGGCGAAGTGCCGGCCCTCGTTGCCGGCGCCCTCCATCGGACCTTGATCGACCAGGTTGCCGTTGGACAGCAGCACCGGGTACTTGGCCTTGTCGGCGCGCAGGGTCACGGTGTAGCTGGCCATCACATCCGGGCGGTCCAGGAAGTAGGTGATGCGACGGAATCCCTCGGCTTCGCATTGCGTGAAGAAGGAGCCGTTGCTGACATACAGGCCCATCAGTTGTGTGTTCTTGATCGGCGCGCAGGTGGTGAAGATCTCCAGCTCGAAGCTGCCCTCCTGGGGCAGTCCTTCCAGCACCAGGCGGTTGCCATCGATCTTGAAAGAAGTGCCCTGGCCGTTGACCAGCACGCGGGCCAAGTTGAGCTCCTCGCCGTCGAGCCGGAGCGCCTGCGACGCCACGTCGGGGTTGCGCCGCAGCGTCATCTTGTTGAGGACGCGGGTCTTGGCCGGGTCCAGGTCGAAGGTCAGGTTGACGTTGTCGATCCAGTACGCCGGTGCCAGGTAGTCCTCGCGGTGAACGGCGGTGGCGATTCCTTCATTGAGCATGCTTGTTCTCCAGGGTTTCAGGGCCACCTTTGGTTCAGGTGGCGCGTTATCAGTGGGGTGGCTTACACGCCCTGCTTGAGCGAGGCTTCGATGAACACGTCCAGGTCGCCGTCCAGCACCTTTTGCGTGGCGCTGACCTCGACATTGGTACGCAAATCCTTGATGCGGCTGTTGTCCAGCACGTAGGAGCGGATCTGGTGGCCCCAGCCGACATCGGTCTTGGTGTCTTCCAGCTTTTGCTGCTCCTCCATGCGTTTGCGCATCTCATGGTCGTACAGGCGGCTGCGCAGTCGCTTCCAGGCGACGTCACGGTTGCTGTGTTGGCTGCGGCCATCCTGGCATTGCACCACGATACCGGTTGGGATGTGCGTGAGGCGCACCGCCGAATCGGTCTTGTTGATGTGCTGGCCGCCGGCGCCGCTGGCGCGGAAGGTGTCGGTGCGCACATCGGCCGGGTTGATGTCGATCTCGATCGAGTCGTCCACCTCCGGGTAGACAAACACCGAGGCAAAGGAAGTGTGGCGCCCGCCCGAGGAGTCGAACGGCGACTTGCGCACCAGCCGGTGCACGCCGGTCTCGGTGCGCAGCAGGCCAAAGGCGTACTCGCCCTCGACCTTGATGGTGGCGCCCTTGATGCCTGCGGTGTCGCCGGCAGTCTCGTCCTCGATGGTGGCCTTGAAGCCCTTGCGCTCGGCGTACTTGAGGTATTGGCGCAGCAGCATGCTGGCCCAGTCGCAGGCCTCGGTTCCGCCCGCGCCGGCCTGGATGTCCAGGAAGGCGTTCAGCGGGTCGGCCGGGTTGTTGAACATGCGCCGGAATTCCAGCCCCTCGATGATGCCGGCCAGCTTGGCGGTTTCGGCCTCGATGGTCAGGAGGCCGGCCTCGTCGCCGTCCTCCTTGGACATGTCGAACAGCTCGCTGTTGTCAGCCAGCTCGCTGGTCAGGTTGTCCAGTGTTACCACCACGGTGTCGAGCGACTTCTTCTCGCGTCCCAGCTCCTGGGCGCGCTTGCTGTCGTTCCAGACGGAGGGGTCTTCCAGCGAGGCGTTGACCGTCCTCAGGCGTTCGGCTTTGGCATCGTAGTCAAAGATACCCCCGTAAGTCCTGCGTGCGCGCGCTCAGGTCGGCCAAGCGGGTGCCAATGAGGTTGATGCGTTCTGCTTCCATGATGCGAGTCCTGATGTTGTGCGGTTCAATTAACCCGCCATTTTCTCACGACCGACCACTTTCAACGTCCGAACAGACCCTTGAGTGCCTTGCCGACATCGGGCAAGCCAGGCACGCCGCTGCTCTTGGATTTGTCCTCGTCGGAGCCGGGTTGCTGTTTGTCGCCGCGGCGGCCCCGCATCTGGCCATCCTCACCCAGGGTGGCCATCGCCACCGATTTGACGCGTATGCGTGCCGCCCACTCCGGCTCCCAGGCGATGCGCTTGTCGCTGGGGCGGGGCGGATGCGCCAGGTTCAGTTCCTGCCCGTAGGCGATGCCGCGCAGCATCGCCCCCTGGGCCTTGGCAAAGATGCCGGCCGGGATGGCGCACTGGGTCTGGCTGGCGGGCAGCAAGACCTTTTCCTTCAGCCATTTGTCGACATTGGCATTGCTGGCATAGTCCATCAGGCCCCAGCCGGGCTCGGGCACTTCGGACGAACTCCAGATCACCATCTCGCTCTCGCCACCGCTGTCGCTGCCGCTCATCGCGGTCAGAAAGTAGGCGCGCGCCGTGGGCAGCTCCTGCCAGTTCACGCTGGTGGCGCTGGCGCCACCGCCCTGGGTGGACAGGTCAAGCTTGGGCATGAAGTCCTGCTGCGAGCCGATCGCAAACCGCAGGCTGGCGGGCAGTCCTTCGCCGCTGACGGCGTGCTGGCCGACCAGCGAGGCATCCTTGGGCACGCTCTGGCGATGCTGTTCGTTGGGCCAGATGGCGTGACCCGGTTCGGCCTTGGCGCCGGTATCGCGCACCGCCCGACCCATCATGAACTTGCCGTAGTCTTCCACCCCCGCCTTGGCGAAGTCCAGCACCCGCGGCTGGCCGGGGCGTACCGTGTCGCTGCAGCCCCAGTAGAACAGCAGGCGCCCTTTGGGTTGCTGCGGCACCTCGTCCGTGCTCTCGCGGGGCTGGCGGGCGGCGCTGCGTGGCTGGGCCTGCACCGGCAGCAGGGTCAGCGTGGCGCCCATATTCTGTGACGGCGGAATCGCCTGCGTGGCCTCGGTACCCTCGGGCTTGCGCTTGGTGACCACGGCCAGGTCCAGCCAGCGGCCGGGCATCATGCCCCGGGTGGCGCCAAAACTCACTCCGCCCATGCCGGTCATGCCGCCCAGCAAGCCACCCATGGCGCCCATGGACGGCATCTCGTCCATACCGGCCATGGACAGGGTGGCCACGTCCATCCAGTACTGCGCCACCGGCGGCTTGACCACCTGGGTCTGTGCCCAGGCGCTGCCGCAAAGCAGCGCGGCGGCCCAGGCGAGGGTGGTGGGGGCGGCGCACAAGTTCAGGGTGGATGTTCTGGGTTTCATGGATCAACTCCGCGTGAGGGGTGTGTGACAGGTTTTGAGAGCGGACAGATTACCACCGGATGCGCCATCAGGCTAGCAGCCGTTCTCGCTGCCGGGTGTCAGAAATGCCTCGATCAGCCGCGCCAGCTGCTCAGGCTGGTCGTGGTGCATCATGTGGCCGGCATCCTCGATGCGTTCGATGCGCACGTTGGCAACCTTCTTCAGCCGTTCGTGGTACTGCTCCAGCGTGAACTTGCCGTCGAACCACTGGTCCAGGCTGTTGTCGCTGGCCTCCACGGCCAGCGTGGGCGCCGTGATGCGCTGGTATACCTCCAGCACCTCATCGACCCGGTAGAGTTGCGCGTTGGAGACTTTGTGCGCCGCGCTGCCCAGGATTTCCCACTTGCCCTGCGCATTGGCGCGTGCCCAGTGCTGCGCCAGCCACTCTGCCTTGTGCTGGCCCAGGCGTGCGTTGGTTTTCATCAGGCGCCGGGCCACGCCCTGCACGTCATCGTAGGCCTTGAGGTCCATCTCGCCGGCGTGCAGTTTCTTCAGTTCGTCCATCCACTTGGCGTAGCGGCCGGGCGCCTGCGACGGCTTGGTCACGGGCATGCCGAAGCCCTCCAGGTTGACCAGTCGACGGATGCGCTCTGGGCGCACGCCGGCATACAGCATCGCGATATTTCCGCCCATGCTGTGTCCGATCAGGTCGACGGACTGGTTGCCGGCGTAGTGGTCCAACAGGAAGTCGAGGTCGGCCAGATAGTCCGGAAACCAGTAGTTGTCCACCGGGCCGGACTCGGTCAGCCCGTAACCACGCCAGTCTGGTGCGATGATGTAGCGGTCACTGGCAAAGGCATCCACCATGAACTGGTAGGAGGCGGCGACGTCCATCCAGCCATGCACCATTACCAGCGGGGCCTCGCCCGCCTGGGGTTCACCCCAGACGCGAACGTGGTAGTCGAGACAGCGGATACGGACGAACTCGCCGCGAGAGGGACGTTTGACTTGGTACATAGAGATTCCTTGCAGGACAGACCGGCCCGCGGCGCCGCACAGTCCTGCGCTAACTAGAATTTGTTGGGTAATCAGCGGATCATCATACGGAGGCCGATCGTGAGCGTCAGTCAACTTCAAGACAACCATGCCGCCCTGCACGCCGGCTTTCGCTGGCTGGTGCCAGAGCAGTTCAACATTGCCCAGGCGTGCTGCCAGCGCTGGGCACAGGCCGCAGATGCTACCAAGAGGATAGCTGTTCATGCTTATGAGCCGGGCTTGGCGGGGCAATTTCTCACTTACGCGGAGTTGCAGCAGCAGGCCGACCGCTTGTCCAACGTACTGCGTCAGCAAGGGGTCAATCGGGGCGACCGCGTGGCCATCGTGCTGCCTCAACGCTTCGAGACGGCGGTGGCCTACATGGCCGTGCTGCAAATGGGTGCGGTGGCCATGCCCTTGTCACAGTTGTTTGGCCCACAGGCTCTGGAATTCCGCTTGCAGGACAGCGAGGCGGTGCTGGCGATTTGCGACGAGTCCACGGTGGATGGCGTGTTGGGCATCCGGCCGAACTGTCTCGACCTGCGCCGTGTCATCGGTGTCGGTGCGGCGGCCGATCGCGCCGACATCGATTACCGATTTGCGTTGGCGGCGGCGCCTGCGCGTTTCGAGCCGGTGGCCACCTTGGCCGAAGAGCCCGCCATCCTGATCTACACCAGCGGCACCACCGGCAATCCCAAGGGTGCGCTGATTCCGCATCGCGCCCTGATCGGCAACCTGAGCGGCTTCGTCTGCAGCCAGAACTGGTTTGGCTTCAATGGACGGGACAATGCCGACTCGCAGGCAGTGTTCTGGAGCCCGGCCGATTGGGCCTGGACCGGCGGGCTGATGGACGCCTTCCTGCCTTCGCTCTATTTCGGCCGGCCGATCGTCGCCTTCAGGGGGCGCTTCAGTCCCGAAGTGGCGCTGGGGTTGATGCGCGATTGCGGCGTGACCCACACCTTTCTGTTCCCGACCGCGCTCAAGGCCATGATGAAGGCTTGTCCCGGCAGTCCGGGCATCACGGTGCGCCAGCAATTCAAGCTGAAGCTGCAGGCCATCATGAGCGCCGGCGAGGCGGTCGGCGACGCGGTGTTTGACTATTGCCAGCAGCAGCTGGGGGTGACTGTCAACGAGATGTTCGGTCAGACCGAGGTCAATTACATCGTGGGCAATTGCGCCCCCACGCTGGTCGCGTTGCCTGAAATCGCCATGGGCTGGCCCGCCCGCCCCGGCAGCATGGGGCGGCCCTATCCAGGACACCGGGTGGCGGTGATCGACGATGACGGGCAGCCCTGCGCCGTGGGCGTGGCCGGCGACGTGGCGATCAACCGCTTTGACGTGCACGGCCAGCCGGACCCGATCTTTTTCCTGGGCTACTGGAAGAACGAGGCGGCGACGCGGGCCAAGTACACCGGCGATTGGTGCCGCACCGGCGACCTGGCAATCCAGGACGAGCAGGGCTACCTCTGGTATCAGGGTCGCGCCGACGACGTGTTCAAGTCGGCCGGCTATCGCATCGGGCCTGGCGAGATCGAGAACTGCCTGGTCAAGCATCCAGCGGTGGCCAATGCGGCAGTGGTGCCCAAGCCCGATGCCGCGCGCGGCGCGCTGGTCAAGGCCTATGTCGTGCTTGCTCCTGGTTTTGTAGCGACGCGACCGCATGGCGAGGAGCCAAGGCGGCAATTCGACGCCGAACTCGTGGCGCAGCTGCAGGCTCACGTGAAGGACAAGCTGGCGCCCTATGAGTATCCCAAAGAGGTTGAATTCGTCGAGGCGCTGCCCATGACCACCACCGGCAAGGTGCAGCGCCGGGTATTGCGTCTGCAGGAGGAGGCGCGCGCGAGACAGGCAGAGTGACGGCACAAACCGTACACTTTGCGCCTTTCAAGACCACCCCTCGTGCGCAACGCAATGAATACCGTTCAACTTGGCCGCAGTGATCTGCAAGTTACCCCGGTTTGCCTGGGGACCATGACCTTTGGCGAGCAGGTCGGCGAGGCCGATGCTCACGCCATCCTCGACCGCGCGCTGGCGCGCGGGGTGAACTTCATCGACACCGCCGAGATGTATGCCGTGCCGGCCAGGGCGCAGACCTATGGGGCCACGGAGACGATACTGGGCAACTGGTTTGCCCGCCGTCCTGAGGCACGCAACAAGGTGGTGCTGGCGACCAAGGTGGCGGGTCCGGCACGCGGCATGAACTGGATTCGCCAGGGCAGCCTGGACCTGAGCGCAGCGGACATCGTGGCGGCCTGTGAGGATAGCCTCAGGCGGCTGCAGACCGACCGCATCGACCTGTACCAGATTCACTGGCCGGTGCGCCACGTGCCGGCCTTCGGCGGCATCTATTTCAACCCCGTCAACGAGCGTGCCGGCAGCTCCACGATTCATCAGCAACTCGAGGGACTGGCCCGCCTGGTCGCGGCGGGCAAGGTGCGTACCATCGGGCTGTCCAACGAGACACCCTACGGCGTGATGGAATTCACCCGCCTGGCGGACCAGCACGGGCTGCCGCGGATCGTCAGCGTGCAGAACCCGTATTGCCTGGTCCACCGGGTGGTGGACAACGCCCTGGATGAGGTTCTGTACCGCCAGCAGCTCGCCCTGTTGGCCTATTCGCCGCTGGGCTTCGGGCTGCTGACCGGCAAGTACGACCAGAGTGGCATCATCGGCGCCGCCGCGCCGCGCGGGCGCATGAGCATCTTCGAGTCCATGCAAAAACAGCGCTGGGGCCGCGCCGATGCCCTGGCCGCCGCCGCCAAGTACAACGCCCTGGCGCTACGCCACGGCCTGACACCGACGCAGATGGCGCTGGCTTTCTGCTACACCAGCTGGCGCGTGACCAGCACCATCATTGGCGTGACCACGTTGGCCCAGTTGGAACAGAACCTGGACGCCCATGGCACCACCCTGTCGCCCGAGCTGCTGGCCGAGATCGACCAGATTCGCTGGCAGCACCGCGACCCGGCGCAGTAGCATTCGGGCCATGGCCAAACACGTCAGCGAAACACCCGCCACGCAGTTGCTCAAGGCGCACCGCATCGCCTACACCGAACACCCCTATGCGTACCTGGAACATGGTGGTGCGCAGCACAGCGCGCAGGTGCTCGGCTTCGATCCGTTTGCCGTGGTCAAGACCCTGATCATGCAGGATCAGGATGCCAAACCGCTGGTGGTGCTGATGCACGGCAACCGCAAGGTGTCCACCAAGAATCTGGCGCGCCAGATCGGCGCCAAGTCGGTCGAACCCTGCAAGCCCGAGGTTGCCAACCGGCACAGTGGCTACCTGGTTGGGGGCACATCGCCATTTGGCACGCGCCGCACCATGCCTGTGTACATCGAGGAGACGATTTTGGCCCTGCCCAGGATTCTGATCAACGGCGGGCAGCGCGGTTATCTGGTTGGCATTGATCCGCAGGTGTGCGTGCAATTGCTTGCCGCCAAGCCGGTGCAGTGCGCGCTGGCAGAATAGCCCACTCGGGTCCACTGCATGGACCCCAAGCAGGAGATCAAGTTTTGGAATCCGTCAAACCGTTTCTTCCCTTCCTGGCCGTTCTGGCGGGCTACGCCATCGGCTCGCTGTCGTTTGCGGTGATCGTCAGCCGCGTGATGGGCCTGAACGATCCACGCACCTACGGCAGCAAGAACCCAGGGGCCACCAACGTGCTGCGCTCGGGAAGCAAGCCCGCCGCCATCGTGACCTTGCTGCTCGACGCCCTCAAGGGCTGGTTGCCGGTGATGCTGGTGCGCTGGTTTGGCAAACCCTATGGGCTGGAGGAGGGCACCTTGGCCATGGTCGGCCTGGCCGCGTTCCTGGGTCACCTGTACCCGGTGTTCTTCCGCTTTGTCGGCGGCAAGGGCGTCGCCACCGCGCTGGGGGTGCTGGTGGGCATCAGCCCGCTGTTGGGACTCGCGGTCGCAGCCAGTTGGTTGATCATGGCCTATTTCTTCCGCTATTCGTCGCTGGCATCGCTGAGCGCGGCGGTGTTTGCGCCGGTCTACTACATCTTCGGCGACCGGGTCGCCTGGTTCCTGGACAAGAGTGTGCTGTTGGCGATCAGTTGCATGTCGGTACTGCTGATCTACCGGCACGCGGAAAACATCGGGCGCCTGGTCAAAGGCACCGAGTCCAGACTCGGCGGCAAGGCCAAGCCCTGATCAGGGGTGCTGGGCCACGTAGGCGCCCAGTTGCAGTACCAGGTGATGGTTGATGCGGGCGCGCACCGCCGAGGCGGCCAGCGCGGCCTGGATCTTCGGCGTGGCATCGGCCGTGCGGTGCAGGCGCGGCTGGGGCAGTATGTCCCCGGCCTTGGTGATGACGATGGCAACGTACGGAAAATTGGCGGTGCTGCTGCGCCGGATCACCACCGCCAGCTCGTTGTTCTCCAGCCGCACGTAGGTGCCAGGCGGGCACAGACCGACGGCGCGAACCAGCGCGTGACCCACCTCGTCCTTGTTCGCGCCGGAGCCGATGATGGAGCGGATCGAGTCGGTCGAGCTGCGGCCCAGACGCGATTTGCGTGGGCTGATCATGGCCGCATAGCGGTCCACGATGCGCAGAATGCGCGTCAGGCGCGCGGTCGCGGAAAGTGACTTGAGGTCGCCGCGGTCGTTAGACTCGTCGTGGTGGTGGCTGACCACGTCCAGCCACAGCGGGTCGCTGACGTGCAAATTGGCCAGCATCATGCCGCCCTTGACGGCATGGGTCTTGATCACCATCTGCTGTTCGGCGCTGGGCTTCTCCTCCTGTCCGGCCAGTGCGTCCTGCAATGCGGTCATGGCGATGTTCATCGTCAACGCGGCGTGGATCAGGCTGTCGCGCTCGGCCGTGCTGAGCTGCAGCTCGGCGGCAATCAGATGGCACAGCACCGCGCACACCAGCGAGTGCGAGGCGCTGTAGCCAACCGGCGAATTGGTGGCCAATTGGAACAACAGGTACAGCCCGACGTCGGTGTCGCGCTGCAGCAGCGTCTGCATCCAGCGGTCGTACTGCCTGACGCGCTGTTCAAATTCCTGGATGCTGCCCGGACTGGCCAGGATGATGCCCAGGCCGGACTCCAGGTCGGACCACAGACCCAGCAGATCTTCATACTCGTTTTCGTTCTGGACGGTCACAGGGGTCTCTCAATAGCGCTTCTCAAGCACCATCTGGTCGTTGGTGCGGGTCATCTGAAAACGTGTCAGGAAGCTGTTGCCCAGCAGCACGAAGGGCATCGAGCCGGCCGAGACCACGGCGTCGACGTCGTACACCGTCACGTCGCCGACGCGCACCGTGTTGAGCTTGACGCGCCAGCCCGGCACCACGCCATTGGCCGTGCTCATCGAGATCCGCTGTCCGTTGCGGAAATTCACCTTGGCCAATGTGGCGTCCTGCTCGCTCATGGATACGAAAGTGGCGCCGGTGTCGACCACGAACTGCGTGGCGTGACCGTTGATCTGCCCCATGGTCAGAAAGTGACCACCGCCACCTGCGGTCAGCACCACCTTGGTACCGCCCGTGCTGCCGCCCTGCGCGCCGACGCTGGTGGGGGATTCGCCGACGCGCAGCGTGTGCTTCTGCGCGCCGATCTCGACGACGGCGCTATCGCCCTCAGTCGAGATGATCTTGATGCCGCGGTAGCTTTCCCCCGCGGCGAGGCTCTTGGGCTCGCCGCCATCCACGATCACCAGTGCCTTGCGCCCCAGCATGCCGGTCAGCGCCACCGACTGCGCCGACGCCAGACCGGCCAGGCCCAGGCAACATACCAGCAGCAGGCGCGCGGCTCTCATCAGTCACGGAAGTTGTTGAAGCTCAAGGGAACATCGGCGATGTCCTTCTTGATCAGCGCCATGGCGGCCTGCAGATCGTCGCGCTTGGCGCCGGTGACGCGCACCGCGTCGCCCTGAATGGCGGCCTGGACCTTGAGCTTGCTGTCCTTGATCAGGCGCTGGATCTTCTTGGAGACCTCGGTCTCGATGCCGTTGCGCACCTTGATCACTTGCTTGACCTTGTCGCCGCCCATCTTTTGCACGTCACCCGCGTCGAGAAAGCGCACGTCAACGTTGCGCTTGGTGAGCTTGTTGCGCAGGATGTCGTCGATCTGCGTCAATTGGAACTCGGCGTTGCCGATCAGGGTGATGTCCTTGTCCTTCAGATCGATCGCGGCGGGCGTGCCCTTGAAATCGAAACGCGTGGCGATTTCCTTGGCGGTGTTGTCCACGGCGTTCTTGACTTCGACCAGATTGGGTTCGCAAACAGTGTCAAAAGAAGGCATGACGGAATTCCAGAAACAGGGCAATGAGAGAATTGACGCAATGTTAGTCGAGAAAAATGCCCCGTTGGAGCCCTGGAACACCTTTCACATCGTTGCCAAGGCTCATTCCCTGTTGCGAGTCGTCAGTTGTGCCGACGTGCAGCAGGTTCTGGCCGATCCGGATTGGAGCCGCTACCCGAAGTTCGTGCTGGGTGGCGGCAGCAACATCGTGCTGACCGGCGACGTCAAGGCGCTGGTCCTGAAGGTGGAGATCATGGGCCGGCGTCTGCTGGAGGAGACCGATCAGGCCTACATCGTGGAAGCCGGGGCGGGCGAGAACTGGCATGACTTCGTCACCTGGACGCTGGACCAGGGCTACCTCGGACTGGAGAATCTGGCCCTGATCCCCGGCACCGTGGGTGCCTCGCCGGTGCAGAACATTGGCGCCTACGGGCTGGAGTTGCAGGACCGGTTCGAGTCGCTTGACGCGGTGGACCTGCAGACTGGTGCGAAATTCAGCCTGAACGCGGCCCAGTGCGGCTTCGGCTACCGCGACTCGGTGTTCAAGCATGGCGCCAGCGCCGGCCCGGGCGGCGGCGCCCCGCAGCACCTTGGGCTGGCGGGCCGGGCGCTGATCACGGCGGTTCGCTTTCGGCTGCCCAAGCGCTGGAAGGCGATCTTGGGTTATGCCGATCTGGAAAGAAAGGTCCTGGAAACCGGCATCGGTCGGCCGTCCGCGCGCCAGATCTACGACTGGATCTGCGAGATCCGCCGTGGCAAGTTGCCCGACCCTGCCGTATTGGGCAACGCCGGCAGTTTCTTCAAGAACCCGACCGTGAGCCCGGAGCAATGCGCGGACATCATTGCCCGCGATCCCAAACTGGTGCACTACCCGCTGCCGGACGGCTCCGTCAAGCTGGCCGCGGGCTGGCTGATCGATGCCTGTGGCTGGCGCGGCAAGTCGGTCGGGCAGGCCGGCGTCTACGAAAAGCAGGCGCTGGTGCTGGTCAATCGTGGCGGCGCCACCGGGGGCGAAGTCATGACCCTGGCCAAGGCGATCCAGACCAGTGTCTACGAGCGCTTCGGTATCCTGCTCGAGCCCGAGCCGCTGGTGGTGTAACGCCAGCGGCTCAGCGACTCAGCGGTTCAGCCGAAGTGACAGATGTAGTGGTAGGCCTCGGTGACGCGAATTTGAAACGAGGAGTTGCCTGGCACGCTGAAGCGCTCGCCCGCCTGCGAGCGCACCCAGGTCTCGGTTCCGGCCAGTTTGTATTCGCAGGCGCCGGCCACGCACTCCATGATTTCCGGCGCGCCGGTATTGAACGTGAGCGTGGCGGGCAGCACGACGCCGACCGATTTCTTGGTGCCATCGGCCAAAGTGATGCCGTGGCTGACGCATTTGCCGTCAAAGTAGACGTTGGCTTGGGTGGCGACGGTGACGCCGGCGATGCTGGTAGTAGTCATGATGCGGTAGGAAGAATTGAAGCGGGCCCGACGCAGGGCGCGGCGCCACCTCCGAGTTTAGCGGCGAGTCGGCAGGCTACGCTGCCGGCAATGCTGCAAGCCGCGGCAGAACGGCGGGCTCGACAGTGGTTCAGCGCCAGTGGTGATGATGCGGGTAGTAGGGGCGACCGTAGTAACCCAGGTCGACCGATACCGCGAACGGACGGTAGTAACCCACTGGCGCGGCGTAGGTGACCGGCGCCCCGGAATAGATGTAGCCGGATTGGTAGGTCGTGTCCGCAGGGTAAGCTGGCTCCACGTAGGTGGTGGCCGATACCGGCGCGGGTGGCGCGGCAGGCGCGGCGCTGACGGGTGTGATCTGCAGGCGCACGAACGGGCCTGGGTCGGAGGGCATCTGCACGGTGTACTGTTTGCCCGCATACTCGTAGACCACGTTGTAGCTGACGGTGCGGTTCTCGTAGAAGGTCTGGGTGGTGCAGCGTTGCACGTTCTGCACCTGCGATGGCCCGCCGCCCTCGATGCGGTCGCCCACAATGGCGCCGCCGATCAAGCCGATCGCCGTGGCCGCGGCGCGGCCCGAACCATGTCCGATGGCATTGCCCATGGCGCCACCGGCAATGGCACCAACCACCGCTCCGGCGCCTGACTTGGTGCCCGGCTGCACCACCTGTTCGGTGGTGCAGACCTGCCGTGGAACACCGACTTGCTGGGTCACGGGGGTGCTGGAAATCACGCGCCCCATTTCCTGAGAAAAGGAGCTCGCGGCGCTCAATGCCAGAAGTGAGAAAAGCAGGGTCTGTTTCATGTGTGGCCTCATGGTTTGGATAGGCATGATCAAGTCTAGCCATTCAAGCTGAACGACTGATGAACGAATGACCCGCAACGTGTAATAAATTGTTGAAAGCGCGGACTATTTCGCGAAGCGCTGGTCCTCGATGAACCGCCGCTCGCCATCCCGGGTTGGCCGCGCGCGCCTGCGCGCCGCCCTGGCCCGCCTGCCGAGGCGGCCCTGGCGCTGCGTCGGCGACAATGGCGACCACTATGAGAACCCTTTCTGAATGGCTGGCACACTGCGAGCAACTGCACCCGAAAAGCATTGAGTTGGGGCTGCAGCGCGTGCAAAGCGTTGCGCAGCGCATGGCCATCCGTTTCGACTGCCCGGTCATCACCGTGGCTGGCACCAATGGCAAGGGCTCGACCTGCGCCATGCTGGAGTCCATTCTGATTCAGGCCGGCTACCGCACCGGGGTCTTCACCTCGCCGCATCTCGTGCATTTCGAGGAGCGCTTGCGCCTGAATGGCGAGCCGGTGGACCAGATGGCCCTGGCCGGCGCCTTCGAGCGTGTCGAGGCCGCGCGCTGCGTGGGTGAGAACGCGGTGTCGCTGACCTATTTCGAGTTTTCCTCCCTGGCAATACTGGACCTGATGGCGCGCGCCAGGCTAGACGCGGTGATTCTGGAAGTGGGCATGGGTGGCAGGCTGGATGCCGTCAACATCGTCGACGCTGACTGTGCCGTCATCACCAGCATCGACCTCGATCACATGGAGTTCCTGGGCAATGACCGGGAGAGCATCGGGCGTGAGAAGGCCGGCATCATGCGCACCGGGCGAACCGTGGTGGTAAGCGACCCGGTGCCGCCACAGAGCGTGCTGGACCATGCGCTGGAGGTTGGGGCGGACCTGTGGCGCTTTGGCGTCGACTTCAACTATTCGGGTGACAAGCAGCAGTGGGGCTGGTCGGGTCGCGGCCGGCGCTACGGCGGACTGGCCTACCCGGCGTTGCGTGGCGCCAACCAACTGGTCAACGCCTCGGGCGTGCTGGCCGCGCTGACGGCCTTGCGCGAGCGCTTGCCGGTGAGCGCGCAGGCGGTGCGCAATGGCCTGGCTTTGGTCGAACTGCCGGGGCGCTTTCAGATCTTCCCGGGGCAACCCATCTTGGTGCTCGACGTTGCCCACAATCCGCATTCCGTCGCCGCGCTGGCCGCCAACCTGGATGCCATGGGCTTCTACCCCTGCACGCACGCGGTGTTTGGCGCCATGGCAGACAAGGACCTGGGTGCCATGCTGGCAAAGGTTGGCCCCATGGTTGACCGCTGGTACTTCACCGACCTGCCCACACCGCGGGCCGCCTCGGGCGCTGATTTGCTTGCGCGCTGGCAGGCACAGAACCGGCGAGCGGATGCATCCGGGCAAGCCTTCGTGGACCCGTCCCTGGCGCTGCAGGCTGCCATTCGTCTTGCGGCCCCCACTGATAGAATCGTAGCCTTTGGCTCGTTCTTCACCGTGGGCGGA
>Ga0208882_1000524_pt1 | contig 16909 bp, 10 predicted proteins | sample LakWasMet14_LOW5_2_FD_183862 | JGI IMG/M metagenome (GOLD analysis project Ga0208882, IMG submission 183862) | Freshwater sediment methanotrophic microbial communities from Lake Washington under simulated oxygen tension - Sediment Metagenome... | ecosystem: Environmental > Aquatic > Freshwater >...
CGGCATTACCGAAATGACTTCCAGCAGTTCGCAGGGGTCTACCCAGATTACCCTGCAATTCGATTTGGATCGCGACATCAACGGCGCGGCCCGCGATGTGCAGGCGGCGATCAATGCCGCCGCCAGCTTGTTGCCTACCAGCATGCCGAACCGTCCCAGTTACCGGCGGAATAATCCGTCCGATTCGCCGATTTTGATACTGGCGCTGACTTCGGACACCCTCGGCCGAGGGCAGATGTACGACGCCGCCTCGACCATCCTGGCGCAGAAAATAGCGCAGATTCCCGGCATCGGCCAAGTCCAGGTCGGCGGCTCTGCGTTACCGGCGGTGCGGGTCGAATTGAACCCCAATGCGCTGACCAAATACGGCATCGGCCTGGAGGATGTCAGAAGCACCATCACCCAAACCAATATCAGCCGCCCGAAAGGCGCGCTGGAAAACGCTGAACAACGCTGGCAGATTCAGGCCAACGACCAAGTCCGCAAAGCCGCCGATTACCTGCCGCTGATCGTCAACTACCGCAATGGTGCGCCGGTCAGAATCTCCGATCTCGGCGAGGTCGTGGATTCGGTTGAAGATATTCGCAACACCGGGCTGAACAACGGCAAGCAGTCGGTGCTGATAATTCTCAGAAAGCAACCGCTGGCTAATGTGATTGAAACCGTCGACCAGGTTCAGGCCCTATTGCCGCAACTGCGCGCTTCCATTCCCAGCACCATCGATCTGTCGGTGGTTATCGACCGTTCGCTGACCATCCGGGCTTCGATTGTCGAAGTCGAGCGCAGTTTATTGATCGCCATCGTGCTGGTTATTCTGGTGGTGCTGTTATTTTTGCGGGACTTGCGCTCCACGCTGGTGCCGATTATTGCGGTGCCGGCATCCTTGCTCGGCGCTTGCGCGGCCATGTATTTTTTCAACTACAGCCTGAACAACCTGACCCTGATGGCGCTGACCATCGCCACCGGCTTTGTGGTCGACGACGCCATCGTGGTGCTGGAAAACACCAGCCGCCACATCGAAAAAGGCGTAGCGCCGTTCAAAGCCGCGCTGTTGGCCGCCAAGGAAGTCGGCTTTACGGTGATGGCGATGAGCGTGTCGCTGGTGGCAGTGTTTCTGCCGATTTTGTTGATGGGCGGCGTAGTCGGCCGCTTGTTCAAAGAGTTTGCGGTGACGCTGTCGGCGGCGGTGCTGGTGTCGCTGTTGATTTCGCTAACCGTCACGCCGATGCTGTGCGCGCGTTGGGTGGGCAAGGAAAGTCCGCAGCATGGACGGGTTTATCACAGCATCGGCCGGACTCTCGACCGGGTGCAGGATTTTTACGAACAGACATTGCGCTGGGCGCTACGCCATGGGCGCATCATGATGCTGATTTTGCTCGGCACGATAGGCCTCAATGTTTATCTGTACACAGTGATCGATAAAGGTTTTTTCCCGACCCAGGACGGCGGTAGGCTGCATGGCGAGATTCAAACCGATCAAGGTACTTCTTTTGAGGCCTTGCAGAAAAAATTCTTCCAATTTTCCGAACTGTTGCGGCAGGATCCGGCAGTCACTACGGTGGCCGGGTTTGCTGGCAGCCAGCAGAGCGGCAATAGCGCCAGGATTTTCGTGGTGCTGAAGCCGCACGAGGAACGGGAGCCGATTGAAGACGTCATGGGCCGTTTGCGCGATAAGGTAAAACGCATTCCCGGCGCCGAACTGCATATGTCGCCTGCACAAGAACTGCGTATCGGCGGCCGGCCATCGCTCGGTTCGTACGATTACGCCTTGCAATCCGACGATCTGGGCCTGCTCCGGGAATGGATGCCCAAAGTGCTGGCCGCGCTGTCCAAGCTGCCGGAACTCAGCGACGTCAGCAGCAGCCAGCAAGATAAAGGCCAGCAGATCGGCCTGGTGGTCAATAGGGACATGGCGGCGCGCTACGGCGTCAGCCAAGCCATGATCGACGCCAGTCTTAATGACGCTTTCGGCCAGCGCCAGGTTTCAGTGATCTACAACCCACTTAACCAATACCGGGTGGTGATGGAGCTGGCCCCCGAATATTGGCAAAGCCCGGAAGCGCTGAATCAGGTTTATATCAGTGTGCCCGCCAAGCGCTTGCCGTCCGGCGAACTGCCTGGCTCGCTTCAGGTGCCGTTGTCGGCGTTGGCCAGTTTCGCGCCGACCAATACGCCGTTGTCGGTCAACCATCAAGGCCAGTTTGCCGCGACTACGCTGTCGTTCAATCTTAAGCCCGGTACCTCGCTGTCCACCGCTACCCAACTGATCGAGAAAACCATGCGCGACATCGGCGTGCCGAATAGCGTTCAAGGCAGCTTTCAGGGTTCCGCCAAAGCTTTCAAAGAATCGTTGAAGAGCCAGCCTTTTTTGATCCTGGCCGCCTTGGTCAGCATTTACATCGTGTTGGGCGTGCTTTACGAAAGCTATATCCATCCGCTGACTATTTTGTCCACGCTGCCCTCTGCGGGGGTCGGCGCGTTGCTGGCGCTGATGGCTTGCGACACCGAATTCAGCATCATTGCGCTGATCGGCGTGATTTTGCTGATCGGCATCGTCAAGAAGAACGCGATCATGATGATCGACTTTGCGTTGTTTGCCGAGCGCGAACAAGGCCTGGATTCCCGCGAGGCGATTTTCCAGGCCTGTTTGTTGCGCTTTCGGCCGATCATGATGACCACGCTGGCCGCGATGTTCGGTGCCTTGCCGTTGGCGTTGGGCACCGGCTACGGCGCGGAGCTGCGTCAGCCGCTGGGTATCGCGATTGTCGGCGGCCTGATTTTCAGCCAAATGCTGACTTTGTACACGACACCGGTCGTTTATCTTTACTTGGATCGTTTCCGGTTGTGGTTTGGCCGGCGTTTCTTAAAGCATGCGTTGAATTGATTTTTTCACCACAGAGAACACGGAGGACAGGGAGTTTATGTTTATTTGTGGATGTTGCTCAAGAAGCTCCGGCTTTCCGAAACAAGCCGGAGTTTGGGAACCAGAAGTAGGCCGGAATAAGACCGCCCGGCATCAGCCAGGGTGGGCGTTGCCTACATGGATGTGGGCAAGGGGCGTGAGCAGGAGCGGAAGCTTTTCCGGCAATCGGAGCGCCGGAAACGCCAGTCCTGCGCTTAACGCGCGGACAGGCTTACTTGTGCCCTGTGGGTATTCCGGCCTACTTCGAGATGCGTATAACAATGAGAGCTCTAGTTTCCGAAACACAGAAAACTTCGTGTTCTTCGTGCCTTCGTGGTGAATTTTAAGATTTTTATAATTAGTTACTTATTCCTGAGATCTACATGACAGTTCGCATTACCCGCCCCCTGATTTATTCACTGTTAAGCGCACAACTGATCGCTTGCACGGTAGGTCCCGACTATGTCCGCCCGGAGGCAAAAATCACCACCGAGTTCAAGGAAAGCAAGGGCTGGAAGCAGGCCCAGCCTCGCGACACCATGCTGTCCGGCAAATGGTGGGAAATCTTCAACGATACCCGGCTTAATGAACTGGAAGAACAGGTTGCCGCCGCCAACCAGTCGATCATCCAGGCCGAGGCGCAATACCGCCAAGCCCAGCATCTGGTGCAGTCGGCGCAATCGGCTTTTTTCCCGATACTCAACCTGACCGGCATGACCAACCGTTTCCGCGCCGCCAGCGGCCAAAGCGTGGCCGTGTCCGGAGTCAGGAACCTGTTCAATGCCGCAGGATCGATTGCCTGGGAGCCGGATTTATGGGGCAGCGTTCGTCGCCAAGTTGAAGCCAACACCGGCAGCGCACAGGCCAGCGCCGCCACCTTGCAGGCATTGCGCCTGTCCAGCCAGGCGGCGCTGGCCGATAATTACTTTCAGCTAAAGGCCTTGGATGCGCAAAAAGCGCTGCTGGATGAAACCGTCGACGCTTACAGCAGAACCCTGCAAATCATCAAAAACCGTTATGCGGTCGGCATGGTCGGCAAGAGCGATGTGATGCAGGCCGAAACCCAGCTGGAATCGGCGCGCGCCCAGGCCATCGATCTCGGCGTACAGCGGGCGAAACTGGAACATGCGATTGCGGTATTGGCCGGTAAGGCTCCGGCGGAACTGTCATTGGCTCCTGCGCCGCTGAATATACAGCCGCCGCAGATTCCGGTCAGCCTGCCTTCGGATCTGCTGGAACGGCGCCCGGACATTGCCGCCGCCGAACGCAGCATGGCCGCCGCCAATGCCCAGATCGGCGTAGCCAAAGCCGCTTATTACCCGAGTTTGAATCTGGCGGCGACCAGCGGTTATCAATCGTCTTCTCTGGACACCCTGTTTACCGCGGCCCGCCGCTATTGGGCATTGGGTCCTGCCGGTGCCGCGCTGACGGTATTCGACGGCGGCGCCAAAAACGCACAGTACAAACAGGCTATCGACAGTTTCGATGCCAGCGTTGCCGCATACCGGCAAACGGTACTGACCGGCTTCCAGGAAGTGGAAGACAATCTGGCCGCGTTGCGGATACTGGACGAAGAAAAACGGGTGCAAGACAAAGCCGTCGCCGCCGCCAACCAGGCGCTGGCGCTGATCATCAATCAATATAAAGCCGGAACCGTCAGTTATTTGGATGTGATAATCGCGCAAACCGTGGCCTTATCCAACCGGCAGACCGCCGTGCAGCTGCATAGCGACCGGATGTCAGCCTCGGTACAGCTGGTCAAGGCCTTGGGCGGCGGCTGGAATGTGGCGATGCTGCCGAGCGAAGAACAAGCGGGCGGCGAGACTAAGTGGACGGATTATTTAATATTGCCGGTGGATTGATTTTCTCATTTCGCGCGCCTCACCGTAACATTAGCCGACCACAATTATTTGATCTGAAATGACAACGAAACTTCCCAACCTACTCGTTTTCTTTGCAGCCTGTCTGTTTGCGATTGGCGGGTGGAGCATGTTCGGGTACGCCACGTCATTTGACGAAGCAGTTTTCTTGCGAAGGCTTTCTGCGGAAGTTTCGTCTGGAGCACTGGAAATAAAGCTGCTTGAGTTAATGCCTGGAGATTGGGAAGTTGTCTGTGAAAGTCACGGATACGATGGCCCTCTTTATCTCAAGCGCTACAACAAAACCTTTGATCCAGTCGCTCCGCCTCAAGACGCCGTTTGGGGGCTGATATTTATCTCGAAAAATGGTTCTTTTAGCTCGGCGGTTGCCTCTTGCCGTACATCAAAGGTCAAGCTCAATACAAATGGCTGCACTGAGCGAGAAAATGCCATCCTTATCCGTGAGCCAAAGCAGGAAAAATGCGCCGTGTTTTCCGTCAAGGGCCGGCTAACCCATCCTTTCACCGGGCCTGCGCAAAAAGCCAGGTAGGGTACGCACCGCGTACCATTTTTCAAGCTCAATAAAGGTACGCGATGCGTACCCTACCGCCTAATCACTCTGGTCAGCGTGCCTTAGACCCGTTTTCAGATCCAACCGCCACGGATTCTACGCAGAAATGTTTCAATCTGTCTCGGTGCCATAAACTCTTCGATTGCCCAAAGCACTGCCGCAGGCAAAGCTTAAATAGACACCCTCCAGCCCGTAAAACTGTCTGCTTTTGCAGGCAACCGCCTATAAATTTCCTATAAAAAGCCAAGTAGGGTACGCACCGCGTACCATTTTTCAAGCTCAATAAAGGTACGCGATGCGTACCCTACCACCTGTAGTCAGCGTGCCTTATGACCCGTTTCCAGATCCAACCGCCACGGACAATGTCCTGATCCACGCAGGAATATTTCAATTCGTTTCGCCATAAACTCTTCGGTTGCCCGGAGCATATCGCCGAGGCAAAGCTTAACCAAAAATCCCAGCCTGCTAAGGATGTCTTCTTTTGCGGGCAACCGCCTATAAATTTCCTATAAAAAGTTTCGCTTTTCCGGATGTGTTGATCAGGAAGCAGCCAAGCAGCAAAAGATTCTCCAAGTTGATGCTCAGCAAGCAGCCGCGGATTAGGCGCTGGTTGGAAATGCCCTGAATTTCAAAGCGGCCGCTCATCTAGCGGATATTCATCAAAAAAATAAACCATTCAAAAACAAGGTCTTATTTTTATCTGTACTGGACTGTCCGGCATTTTTGCAGATTGATCCGGATGTGGCACGGAACCTGCTCTATTCATAACGTCAGTGTCAACTCAAGCCGACCCATGGGGTTGCCCCGCCGCTTCATTAGTGAACCGGTCCGGTCGGTGATTTTTTTAATGAACGGGAGAACTCAAATGAATAGACCTTTGACGGCCTTTGGTAAATTTGAACCGGCAACCCTCGCGACTGAGAGGAAAAGGGCCGATGTCGTTCCGATCAATCCGGATATCGGCCGACTGAGGGAAAGTTTGTCCGCCTCCGCCTCCTCGGCTGCGGTGGGGTTGGGGAATTTTAAATCCGGCAGCGACTTTCGCGACAGCAAGGCCATCGATTACCTGATTATCGGGGTGCTGTCGATATTAGTGCATGCCACCGTTGTTGAATATTTTAAGCACTCGTCTGTTGAAAAAGAAGAACGGGTCGAGCCGGTTAAAGTTCCCTCCAAGGTGCAGATTTCCTTTGTCCGGCCTCAGCCGAAGCCTGTGATTCAGCCACCGCCTCCTCCTCCGCCGCCGAATGTCGTTGCGCTTAAGAAGCCGCCTAAACCCAAGGTGAAGCCAAAACCCGCACCCAAGCTGGTTGAGCCGCCTCCGGTTCAGACGCCAACCCAGGTAACGGATACCAATGCGCCGGTGGTTTCGGCTCCGCCTGCGCCCCCTGCGCCGCCGGTAGAAGAAAAAGTGACAGAGCCGCGTGCGGGTGCGGGTTATCTGAATAATCCGGCGCCGGTTTATCCTGAAATCGCTATGGATCGCGGCTGGGAAGGAAAAGTGCTGATGAAAGTGCATGTGCTCGCCGGCGGCAAGCCTGACAGTGTTTCGGTAATTAAATCCAGCGGAAAAGACGTGTTGGACGATGAAGCTGTTAGAACAGTAAAACAATGGTCATTCGTTCCTGCCATGCGTGGAAAAACGCCAGTCGACGGTTGGGTAACGGTTCCTATCTCTTTTAATTTACAAGGTTGAGGTTTTATTTATGACAGATACAACATCTGCTGCTGCGGCAGCAATTCCACAGGCGGCTAATGCGGCAACGGCAATTCCACCGGCCGCTAATCAAATACCGGTTTCAGGTGCGGATATTGCCGGTGCGGCCGGCGCAGCACCTGCGGCTCCGGAAATTACGTCGGCGTTGATTGTCGATGCCACTTTATGGATTTTAATCGGCTTTTCCGTGGTGACGTGGGCTTTGATACTGATCAAAGGCATACAGCATCTGCGGATTTCGCAGCACAATCGAAGTTATGGCAAGAAGTTTTGGGGAGCCCAGGATTTTCAGGCAGCGGCTGCATTGGAAGGCAGTAAAGGGCCTGCCGCCAGGGTCGCCGATATCGGTTTCACCACTTTGATAGAGGCGGACGGCGGCACCACCACGCATGATCTGGAGCATACCGGGGATCGCCAGGAATTATTGGACAGACGCCTGCGCCAACAAATGCAGAAAGAGCGCGGCGCGCTGGAAAGCGGCCTGGCCATATTGGCAACGATCGGCAGTATCTCGCCATTTGTGGGTTTATTCGGCACGGTTTGGGGAATTATGGGAGCGTTGACCAGCATCAGTAAAAGCGGATCGGCCAGTCTGGATGTCGTGGCAGGCCCCATCGGCGAGGCGCTGATTGCCACGGCCGTCGGTATTGCGGTCGCGGTGCCTGCGGTTATCGGCTACAACTTTTTTATTCGCAGAAACAAGGTGATCTGGGCGTTCCTTGACGATTTCGCTATCGATTTTGTCCATCTTGCCTTGAAAACCTCGTTTTTAATCAAACGTCCGGTTTCCGGTTCGGCTGCACGAGTTAACGAAACCGGAGCAAAAAAACTTGTTGCTAAAACCGGTCATGACGAATTGGACGCTCAGGGAGTGCACATCTAATGGCTATGAATACAAAAGACAGCGGCGGCGATGATGACGTAATGGGTGAAATTAACGTCACGCCTTTGGTTGACGTGATGTTGGTGCTGTTGGTGGTGTTCATCGTAACCGCGCCGCTATTGACTCAAGCCGTACACGTCAATTTGCCGAAAACTGCCGAGACCGCGCCGCCCGAGGAAAAAGAAGCGGTCTATATCAGCGTCGACGCAAAGGGCAAGGTTTTCATCGATAAAACCGAGATTGCCCTGGAAGCCTTTGAATCCGAGCTGCTCACCCGTAAGGCCGCCGATCCTGAGATTGCGCTTAACCTTAACGCAGACGATGCCGTTCAGTACGGCATCGTAGCCAAAGTGATGTCATCGATAGAACGATCCGGCATTAGCAAATTATCGGTTTTAACTATTCCCGGCAAATAAGCAACGCAAAAAAGAGTTTAAACCGGCCCTTTTGGGGCCGGCTAGGGATATTTTGCCTAAAAAACAGAGCTGACCTTAATTTTAAGAATAATTTTCAGAAGGTAATTAGATGAGTATTAACAGGTTGGGGCGGCCGATTACAACCAAAGGTTTGAAATCGCTGAAAAAGAACAAGACTAATGGCCGAATTTTATCCACTGAGGAATTTAATAGTTTGGATGAAAACACAGTGCAAGCCGACACGCTTGCACGTAAGCGGGCAACGTTAAATAGCGCAGCGATGATTATTGCAGGCGCTTGTTTGTTAGCGCCCGATTACAGCTTTGCCAAGGATGATTCCGGTGATTTGGCGGCAGAAGTTGAGCGCTTAAGAAAAGAATTGGGAGAAACCAAAAAGGAAAACGAGCAGCTTAAAAAGGCGGTCACCAGCGGCAATGCCGGTGCGCCCGTCGATGCGGCCGGTACTGTATCAGCGCAGCCGACCCTGGCCGCAGAAAGCGTTGCAGCTGCCGAACCTCCTAAAGAAGATAAGTCTTTCGTAGAAGAGCCTAAAAACCTGTCGGAAGTCGTGGTGACTTCGCGTCGCAAGGAAGAAAAGTTACAGGAAGTTCCGATTCCTATCGCAGTTATCAGCGGCGAGCAGATGAGGCGCGACAATATCGTTTCGGTGCAGGATTTTTCCCGGCGCGTGCCTAACCTTGGCGTGACCAGCGCCAATGTCCGCCAAACCAGTATTGCGTTACGGGGTTTAGGCAAGAACAGCGGCAATGAATCGATGGAGGCCAGCGTCGGCGTGATGGTCGATAACGTCTGGTCATCGTGGGTCGGTTCGACCTGGAGCAATTATACAGATATCGATCATGTCGAGGTTCTGCGCGGCCCGCAAGGCACCTTGCAAGGTAAAAACAGTAACCTGGGCCTGATCAACGTCAATACCAAGTTGCCTTCATTCAAATCAAGCTATTACATCGACGGTTTCGCCGGCAATCGCGACAGCCTGCAAGGCAAGGCCTCGGCTACCGGCCCTCTTATCGATGGCCTGCTGGCTTACCGGGCTTCAATCTATGTCGACAAGCGCGATGGCTTTATAGAAAATCTCGATGCGCCGATGACTAAAGGCAAGCTTGGGGAAACCGACGCGATGGGCGGCCGGATACAGTTTTTATTGACGCCTACGGATAATCTCTCTGCGCGGATTATTGCCGATCGCTCGTCGTCTACGCAAAGCATGAGTGTGAGACCTATCATTGGCGATCCGGGCACCTTTGCCGACGGCACGGTCCGGCCGACTACTTTCAGTTCGCGATTGAGTCGCGACTGGTTCGACAGCATTCGTAATTCCGGTCAACCGTTGGCAGCAATAGGCGACCCGCGCAAAATCGCGCGCGATAATCAGCAAGTGTCGCGTGGCGATCAACAAGGCGTGTCCGGTGAAATCAACTGGGATGTGGTCGGACATAAGTTAACGTCGATTTCGGCCTATCGTTATTCGCTATTTGAACCGCATCATGATGGCGATGCCAGTACCGCCGATATTGAACAGATAGGCGGTTGGACGGTACAAAACCGGCAATGGTCGCAAGAGTTCCGCATAGCGTCTTTGCAACCCGCATTCAATTTCATCGACTATCAGGCTGGGATTTTTGCGATGCGCAGTTCGGCCGAGGTCAATAACCAGAATCGATACGGCAGTGATGCCGGTGCTTTTTATGCCAGTAATGCGATTTATAACGCTTTGAATGCGAGTCCGGACGGCAGGGAAGTGCTGCAAAAATCGCTGAACCGGGTATTGAAAACTGGCTATCGAAATCCTGAAGTAACTAGTGTGGCCGGTTACGGTCAAGTCAACCTGCATGTCACCGATAAAGCAACCTTGACATTAGGCTTACGACATACTTGGGAGAAGCGCGATAACGTGGGCTCTGAAGGGTTTTCCGGCGGTGAGGATCTGAATGCGATAACAGGCAGTACCACGGTGTCGGGGGTCAGTAGAACCAATTCAAGTCTTGCCACGACCATTAGAAATGCCGCAGTAGGTAATGTTTGGGATGCCGATCGTCAGGGCTTTACTCAAACGTCCCAAAATTGGTTGGTTAACCCAAGCTATAAAATTAACAAAGATTTGATGGTTTATTTCTCGACAGCGGGCGGTCAAAAATCGGGGGCCGCTCAATTCGCCAATGACGGCACCATTGAAAATGTCGATCCGGAAAATGTGATGGATTACGAATTGGGTATCAAAAGCACGTGGTTCGATCACAAGCTGGCAGTCAACGTCAACTTATACAACACCGACGTAACAGGTTTTCAATCGCAGCTAGTCATACCGGATTCATCAACCGCAACAGGTTTCCGCTCCACACTGGGTAACATCAAAGGCATCCAGTTGCGCGGGGTAGAGTTGGAAACCAATTGGCAAGCGACGCAAGGCTTGAGTTTTTTCTTAAACGGTTCGTTTAATCATGCCGTTTATACCGATTTTAAAAATGCGCCTTGCCCGTCTGAATTAAATGCAGGCGGTAGATCTTGCGATCAAACCGGTTTGCAAATACCGAATGCGCCTAAGTTTACCGCTAATTACGGTGTGGACTATCGAGTGCCGCTCGGTTTTGGGGTGTGGAACGACCATGGACTGGAATGGCACGCGTTTCTTGTGGACAGCTTCAAATCCGAAGCCAATTTCAATGCAAGCTTAGCTTCGGTAGGTGTTCAGCCTGCCTATCATGTGACCGATGGCGGCATAGGCGTCGGCACCAAAAATGGCAAGTACAGCCTGAATCTGGTCGGCAGAAATATTTTCGATACGATGTATGTGACAACTGTTAATCAATACTCCAGTACTGGGCCTGATACCGCCACTTATGGCGACGGACGTTATTACGGTGCGCATTTTCGCGCAAACTTTTAATCGGTTTTTCAGGGCGGGCGGCAATTTTGCCCGCCTTTCAACTTTAAAACGCTTACATTTAATCAGGAGAACAAGATGTTACTCAAAACTTCACAGGCGAAAATATTTTCGGTACTCAGTGCTTTAGCATTTACCGCTGTGGTACAAGCGGACGATCCGGTCACTCCCGCTATTCCCGGCGTATCGGCGGGAGGTGTCGTCATTGAAACAATCAAAGAAGGCTTCAAAGGGACCGAAGGGCCTATCGGTTATTCGGACGGCAGCCTGCTGTTTACTGAAACTAACGACAACCTGATTACGCGTATCGCGCCCGATAATACCGTTTCAACCTTTTTAGAAAATACCAACGGCGCTAACGGTCTTGCCTTAAACGCCAATGGCGAACTGATCGCCGTGCAAACGCTTAAACCTCAGGTCGGTATTATCTATCCGGCAGACAAGCAAAAAACGTTGGTTGAAAATTTCGAAGGCGTTGCTTTTCAACGTCCGAACGACGTGGTGCTACATAAGAGCGGCAGCATTTATTTTACTGACAGCGGCACTCGTCCGACTAAGGACAATCCAAATCCGCCGCCTTCTCATCCGGGCGTCTTTCAAATTTCAGCGACCGGCGAATTGAAACGCCTGGCTAACGATATTGAACGTCCAAACGGCATTCAGCTGAGTAAAGACGAAAAAGTGCTGTATGTAGCTAATACCCTCGGCGAGCATGTGCTGGCTTATGACATCGCCGCTGACGGATCGATTTCCAACAGGAGAAACTTTGCCAAGCTGGACGGCTGGAAAAATGAAGTGAATGGTTGGTCCAGCGGTGCGGACGGTCTGGCGATAGATGATGAAGATAGACTTTATGTCGCCTCAAACTCCGGCGTCGAAGTGTTTGACGCCAAGGGTGAAGCGTTGGGCGTTATTGTTCTGCCTAAGAAGCCGCAAAACATAGCTTTTGCCGGTACCGATAAAAAATCGCTTTATGCGGTAGGACGCGGTTCCGCTTACCGGATACCTTTGATTGCACAAGGGTATAAAGGGCGGGCGAAGTAGGATGCAGACCTTCCAGGTTTTACGACTGCCATGGATGGCGGAAGTGTCGCAATCAGTAGGGAACCGATGCGACCGACTGCCATGGATGGCGGAAGTGCTGGAGCCGCCGGGAGCGGCTCCAGTAAAAACCTGGAAGGTCTAACTCGCAACGTTCTGAACAGGTGGAACGAGGGTAAAAACATTTCACCACGAAGACACGAAGTTTTACTTTAGTTTTTCTTCGTGAACTTCGTGAACTTCGTGTCTTCGTGGTGAATTTATCAATTTTATTGAGTGAATATTTACATCGTTTCTACGCACGCTCCTGCCAGGGAACGATAATTATCAGGTGAAACCATGACACGCAAAACAGCAAAAGACTTCGATCCTGAAGTACTGAAACTATTCGACAAATACGTCCACGGCGACATATCGCGCCGGGGATTTTTGGCTTCGGCCGCAAAATTCACGCTGCTCGGCCTGACTGCCGAAGGTTTGCTTGAGGCGTTGAATCCGCGTTTTGCCCAGGCGCAGCAGGTAGGCAAGGACGATCCGCGTATCTCGGCGAAATATGTGGAATATCCTTCGCCTTCAGGTTACGGCAAGATTCGCGGCTATTTGGTTCAGCCGGCCCAATTCACCGGGAAACTGCCGACGGTGCTGGTCGTGCATGAAAACCGCGGCTTGAATCCGCATATCGAGGATATTACCCGGCGCGTCGCGCTGGATAATTTCATCGCTTTCGCTCCCGACGCGCTGTTTCCGTTAGGCGGCTATCCGGGCGATGAGGATAAGGCGCGCGAATTGTTCAAAACGCTCGATCAAACCAAAACACGCGCCGACTTCCTTGCCGCAGCCGATGTGCTGAAAAATCTGCCCGAAGGCAACGGCAAAGTAGGCGCGGTCGGTTTTTGTTACGGCGGCGGCATTGTTAATTTCCTGGCAACGCAGCTTCCCGATCTGGCGGCAGGCGTGCCTTTCTACGGCAGCCAGCCGAGCGCGGAAGACACCGCGAAAATCAAAGCGCCGCTGTTGCTGCATTATGCCGGGGAAGATGAGCGCATCAATGCCGGTTGGCCGGCTTACGAGGCTGCGTTAAAAGCCTCCGGCGTCAGCTATGAAGCTTACATTTATCCGGGCGTGCAACACGGCTTTAACAACGATACCACGCCGCGTTTCGACGAGGCGGCCGCAAAGCTGGCATGGGAACGCACCATTGGTTTTTTTAATAAGCATCTGCGTGTCTAAAGCTTATTGCTGATAATTCCGGATTTTTATGTTTGAACTTCGTCCACTGATTATTGCCTTTACTTTGTTTGCGGTGTTTTGCTGCAAGGCACAGGCGAGCTCGTTTGAAGCGGGTACCGAACAGGTCAAAGCGCAACTGGTCGCGTCCGTCGGTGCGGTGCGTCCCGGCGGCGAAATTCTGGTGGGGGTGCATCAGCGCATTATTCCGCATTGGCATACCTATTGGAGAAATCCAGGCGATTCAGGTTTAGCGACTACCATAGCCTATGAGCTTCCGATAGGGGCAAAAGCGGGCAAAATTCAGTGGCCGACTCCCAGCCGCATCACGCTGGGACCGGTCACGAGTTACGGCTATGAAAATGAAGTCACCTTGCTGACCAAAATTAAAGTGCCGCAAGATAGTGGTGTAGGCACCGTATTCCCGATCAAAGCGAAAGTGAAATGGCTGGTCTGCAAGGAATCATGCATTCCCCAGCAAGTGGATTTAGCGCTGGATTTGCCGATTGTTTTGCCCGGCGCCGACGCCGGGACCGGTAGTCCCCTGATTGACCTTGCCCGTGCGAGTTTGCCTGCGGCCAGTCCTTGGCCGATAAGCTTAGCCTATAGCAAAGACGTTTTATCGTTGCGAATGACTGACGCCAAGCTGCAATCTTCCGGCGTTAAAAACATTTGGTTCTATCCGGATGAGTGGGGAAAAATTGCGCATGGGGCTGAACAACCCTGGCAAATTTCAGGCGATAACCTTGAGTTGCAAATGAAACCGGGAGACGTGCGGCTATCTCCGGGCGAAAGTCTGACCGGGGTTTTGGCGATTACGCAAGACAGCGGCAGCGGTCCGGTTACGCGCGGTTATAGTGTGCAAGTCGCTGGAGGCGCGGCGGTTTTCGAGATTGCTGCACTCAAGCCTGTCGTTTCCGGTATTGCCCCGGTTACGGCCGGACAACCCGATTTAGCGCTTGCCTCTGCCTTGCTGCTGGCTTTATCGGGCGGCGTGATATTAAACCTGATGCCTTGCGTTTTACCGGTGCTGTCCATCAAGGCGCTGGCCTTGATAAAACAGGCACAGTATGCGCCTTTGCAAACCCGGCTGCATGGCTTGGCCTACACATTGGGCATACTGGCGAGTTTTGCGTTGCTCGGCGGGGTATTGATTGCGTTGAAGGCGGGCGGCGCGCAGATCGGCTGGGGCTTTCAATTCCAGTCGCCGGTATTTGTACTGGCCGTTGCCTATTTAATGTTTACGGTAGGACTCAGTTTGTCCGGTGTCTTTTCAATAGGCGGTTCGGTAGCGGGAATCGGCTCTTCGCTGGCTGAGCGTCCCGGATATAGCGGCAGTTTTTTCACCGGCGTTTTGGCAACCATTGTCGCGACACCCTGCACGGCTCCGTTTATGGGAGCGGCGCTGGGGTTTGCGTTAACCCAGCCGCCGGCCTCTCTTTTGGCGGTGTTTTTCTGCTTGGGTTTGGGTCTTGCCCTGCCTTATTTGCTGCTGAGTCAATGGCCTTCCTTACAGCGACGCCTGCCGAAACCCGGTGTGTGGATGGACAGATTAAAGCAGGGATTGGCCTTTCCGATGTACGGCACAGCGGTATGGCTGGTCTGGGTGTTGGCGCAACAGGCAGGCGTCAATGTCGTTGCGATAGCGCTGGGCGGGATGGTTATTATCGCATTCGCCGCCTGGCTGTATGAGTTCACCAAAATGGCGGGGAAGGCGGGGCAGCGTAGTGGATTCGGCGTCGCCGCGTTGTCGCTGGGATTGGCGTTGGTCGGCGGTTATTTTGGCGTAGAGACCACTGCCGCTATGCCATCGCTAAACGTTGAGCCGGTAAAGAACGCTGAGCCCTACTCGGCCGAGCGCTTAAATGAATTGCGCAGCCAGGGGAAACCGGTATTTCTAAATATGACGGCGGCGTGGTGCATCAGTTGTTTGGTTAATGAAAAAGTCGCGCTGAGTCAGAGTTCAATCGTCGATATCTTTAAGCGGTCCGGTATTACCTATCTTAAAGGCGATTGGACTAACCGCGATCCTGAAATTGCCAGGCTTCTCACCGAATTCGGGCGCAGCGGCGTACCGCTTTACGTTTTTTATCCGGCAGGAGCGGCTAACTCAACGAAACCGATTGTATTGCCGCAGATATTGACCCCTGACATTGTCACGCGGGCGGTAACTTTATGAGTAAAGGAGGCGCGAAGGACACGCGATCTCAAAATGGAAGCGAACAAATTGACTAAAGTGGCGCCGACAGGGGGAGTCGACCTGATCAAGTCTCAGTTTGAGGCGACGACAAAGCCTGTAAGCGTTATTGGGACAGTTTGCTATTCGCGTTTGACGGATCAGTTTGGACAGTAACTCGCTGGATCGATTTTCTGTCTTTTTACTATTTTCAGGTTGCTCCCGGCTTTACCAAGGAGGGAATCATGCCGTAGCAGAGGCCCCTTGAAATCGTTATACAAATAGCCCGGGGAACGGCTTTTGTCGTGCCTTTTATAATTATTATGGAGCCAATTATGTTTTTACATCGACTTTATCAAATTACTTTACTGAGCTTAGCGTTCGCTTTTGCATCCACAACAGTCAATGCCGAACCTGTGGTAGATAAGCCGGCGCCTTTATTTTCCGGCGCCACAGCCGACGGAAGCACGATAAAACTTGCCGATCTGCACGGTAAAACCGTGGTGTTGGAGTGGACCAATCATGAATGTCCGTTCGTAATAAAACATTATGAAAGCGGAAACATTCCTAATTTACAAAAAGACGCCGTCGCCAAAGGCATCGTTTGGCTGCAAGTCATCACTTCGGCGCCGGGAAAGCAAGGTAATGTCGATGGCGAGACCGCCAGAAAACTCAATGCTCACCGCGGCGCTACCCCGACCAATACCGTTCTGGATAGTGACGGCTCGATCGGCAAGCTCTATGGCGCAACCAATACGCCTCAGTTTTTTATCATCGATCCGCAAGGCGTGCTGGTTTACAAAGGCGGCATAGACAGCATCCCGTCTGCCGATCAATCCGACATCGGCAAGGCCGAAAATTATGTCAGCGCAGCCTTGGCTGATCTTGCCGCAGGCAGGAAAGTGGCAAAATCCAGTACTAAACCGTACGGCTGCTCTGTGAAGTACGCCGGTTAAAAGGAGAATCAAGATGAAAGTTACTATTCATATTTGGGACCTGCCGCACCGGCTGTTTCATTGGCTGCTCGCAGCGTCGGTGACAGCGGCCTATGTCACCGCCAAAATCGGCGGCGCGCTGATCGACTGGCATGGCCGTATCGGCATTTTTATTTTGGGTTTACTGGTGTTTCGCATTATCTGGGGCTTTATAGGTTCGACGCATTCCCGGTTTTCAACTTTTTTCCCTACCTTCTCACGGCTGGCCGCTTACCTT
>Ga0208882_1000526_pt1 | contig 16875 bp, 16 predicted proteins | sample LakWasMet14_LOW5_2_FD_183862 | JGI IMG/M metagenome (GOLD analysis project Ga0208882, IMG submission 183862) | Freshwater sediment methanotrophic microbial communities from Lake Washington under simulated oxygen tension - Sediment Metagenome... | ecosystem: Environmental > Aquatic > Freshwater >...
CGAAGAGGCCCTCTTCCTCACCCGTTTTGCGAGCAAAGTTTATCTTGTGCACCGCCGTGACGAACTCCGCGCCTCCAAGATCATGGCGGATCGCGCCACTTCCCATGAAAAGATCCAGTGCGTCTGGGACAGCGTGCCCGTCGCCGTGGAAGGGGTCGAGCAAGGGGCGGTCAGCGGCCTGAAGATCAAGAACGTCAAGACCGGGGCCGAGTCCGTGCTGCCGGTGAAGGGCATCTTCGTGGCCATCGGCCATGTACCCAACACCGCTCCGTTCAAGGACGCCGTCGACACCGACGACCAGGGCTATTTCGTTCCTGCCGGTCATAGTCAGGTGAAGACCAAGACCCCGGGCGTCTACGTCGCCGGCGATTGCGCCGACCACCACTATCGTCAGGCCATCACCGCCGCCGGCATGGGCTGCCAGGCCGCCATTGAGGCTGAGCGCTGGCTCGCCGAGAAGGGCGGCTGAGGCGGATTCCACCAGCGTGCGCACCAGGAAGATCGGGTCCCTGACCAGCGCGTCGGAAGCTCCTCATGGCCGGACCATCTGAGTTGAGCGGCAAACTTGCCAGACTGTGGCAGGATCTCGGTATTCCGCCGGACGTCGCCGCCAGATCGGCCCGCCGCATCCAAGCCGAAGCAAAGCGCCTCGTCTCCATCGGCCGCGCGAAGGATGACGGCAGGATCCTGCGGCTGACCCCCGCCGCCGCGCGCGCCTGGCGCCGGATGTCAGCGGCCGCCACCGCCGATGGCGTCACCTTGCTGCCGTTGTCGGCCTACCGCAGCGTCGCCCGGCAGACGCTCATCATCCGCCGCAAACTCGCCCGCGGCGAGCGCATCGACGATATCCTGAGGGTCAGCGCCGTGCCCGGTTGCAGCGAGCACCACAGCGGACGCGCCATCGATTTCGGCGCGCCGGATCACCTTCGTCTGGAGGCCACGTTTGCCCGTACCCGCGAATTCCGTTGGCTCCGGCGGCAAGCAGGACGGTTCGGTTTTCACCTTTCGTACCCACGCAATAATCGCCAAGGCATCACCTACGAACCTTGGCATTGGTGCTGGCGGGCGGACTGAGGAGGACCCAGCCGCCACCTCCTCAGACAAGGTAGGGTTGCACCCCATCAGGGAAGCACCCCATGGCGAGCGCCGGCCAATCTCCGTAAGGTCCGGCCATGATCATTCCGCAGCTGCACCTTCCGCCGCGCCGTCCATTCAACGCCGGACCGTTTTTCAGACTCGCTGCGTTCAGCGGTATGGAAACTGACGCATGGACCCACTCGGAGAGTTTCTTCCCGGCGGCGCCTGGCAGCGTGGACCGCAATCCGCGCAAGTGGGAAGCCGGCGATCATCTGCCGAAACCGCCACCAGTGGGGCCGTAATCGCGAGTTCCGCCCCTCGCCCCAGGCTGCCCTCCACTCGCGAGACCGGCGCACGACCAATTGCTAGAAAAACAAAATACAACCATGAAAATCACAACCATACGCTCATTCGCCGGGATCACCCTCCTGTCTCTCGGATTAGTCACCTCCGCGGTGGCCATCCCCATCACCGGTTCGATCTCCTTCAACGGGACGCCGAACTTCAACAACGCGCCGCTGTCAGCCGCCACCGGCATCACGGCCTACGATTCCGCCAGAATCGCGTTTGAACAGCAGACCGGAGACTACAGCTCGTTGCCGAGCCTGATGAATGTCACGTTCAGCCCGTTTGTCTTCGCGCCCCCCACCCAGTCGGTCAATCCGCTGTGGACGTTCGATTACTCGGGCCGGACCTATTCGGCCCGCACCACCTCCATGGTCTCGAGCTTCAACGCGATCTCGAACATCTGGAACTTCGGCGGCACCGCCATCCTTAGCATCACGGGCTTGGACGACACCTTGGCCGATTGGAATTTCTCCACCGGCCAGATCGGTCAGTCATACTTCTTTGGCTCCGCCGCCGCCGCCCGCGCGACCACGAACACCGTTCCCGAGACCAATGGCACCCTCGCGCTGCGGGCCCTGGGCCTCGGCTGTCTGGTGATCGTCGGCCGCTCCCGCTTGCACAAGGCCGGATCGCCGCTTCGCCAGCTGCCATCCCGCCAGTTGCTTGGCTAAGTCGGTCTTTGGATTCAGAATCCCGCACTTGGCCGCGGGACTCTTTGGGAGAGCAACACGGGTGGACTCTGGTCCGCTTCGTGTTGCCACCTTCGCGAGCTGGCACGCTGGACGATTTGCTCGGCCTGGTGCGCCATTGTCGCGGTCGCTGGAGAGTGAGTTGATGGAAGGTCCAAGCCCGATTCCGCGAGTGCACACGGATCGCGGCCATCATTAGAGTGGGCAGCCTAATCGCATCGCAAAGGTGGATTGGCGCTCAGATCAAAAGGGTACTGTTCCCTTAATATGCTTTTAAGCAACGGTCTGCGCATCTTATTGGAATAATTCTAATTACTACTTGAAACCGGGTCGCGATTGGGTTGTTTGTTCTATCCCCAACAAACATGTCCGCCCAAACCGAAAAGCACGCAGTCCTTTCCGAACAGCTCAAGGCCTGTGACGTCCGTCCCACCCCGCAACGCGAGGTCGTGCTCAAAGTCATCCTCGACAAACGGGATCACCCCACGGCCGACGAGGTTTTCGCCCGCGTGAAGTCGGCGATGCCCACCATTTCCCTGGCCACGGTGTACAACTGCCTCGACACCCTCGTGTCCTGCGGCCTCGTGCGCTCGGTGAATTTCGAGCGCGGGCCGACGCGCTATTGCCCAAACCTCCGCCCGCACGCGCATTTTCACGACGAGCAGACCGGTTCCACCCACGACATCGACCTGCCGGAAAGCCTCCTGCAGAAAGTGAAGACCGTCCTGCCCCCCGGCTACGAGGCCTCGTCCGTCGAGATCATTTTCCGCGGCAAAGCCCGCGCCTCCACCTCCAACTGACCCACCTCCTCCCTTTTCCGACATGAGCAAACTCGAGATCAAAGACCTCCACATCAGCATCGGCGACAAATCCATCGTCAAGGGCTTCACCCTGACGATCAAGCAGGGCGAAGTGCACGCCATCATGGGGCCCAACGGCACCGGCAAGAGCACCCTCGCCAAGGCCATCGCCGGCCACCCCGACTACACCATCACCGGCGGTGAGGTCATCCTCGACGGCCAGTCCGTGCTCGAGATGGAGCCCGACGAGCGCGCCCGCGCCGGCCTGTTCCTCGCCTTCCAATACCCGAGCGAGATCCCCGGCGTCTCCATCGCCAACTTCCTGCGCGCCGCCGTCCAGGCCCGCATGGCCGAGGGCGAGGAACTCGACGCCACCGGCTACTACAAGCGCCTCTACTCGAAGATGGACATGCTCAAGATCGACCGGAAGTTCACCTCCCGCTCCGTCAACGAGGGCTTCTCCGGCGGCGAAAAGAAGCGCTGTGAGATCCTCCAGATGGCCATGCTTGAGCCCAAGATCGCCCTCATGGACGAGACCGACTCCGGCCTCGACATCGATGCGCTGCGCATCGTCGCCGACGGCGTCAACGCCCAGCGCCAGTCTGCCGCCGCCCCGGGCATCTTGCTCATCACCCACTACCAGCGCCTTCTCGACTACATCGTTCCCGACTTCGTCCACGTCATGTGGGACGGCCGCATCGTGAAGAGCGGCGACAAGTCCCTCGCCCTCGAACTCGAAGCCAAGGGCTACGATTGGGTGAAGGCCGAGTTCGCCGCCGCCAAGGTCTGATCCCCCCGGATTCCAGACCCGAAAACCCAGACCCTATTCTCCCATGAAACCGCCCACCGAATTAGAAGCCGCCCCGGTCGAGAACCCCGTCGTCGGGATCGATCAGACCAAAGGCGACTTCCAGTACAAGGTCGACTACGCCTTCGACGCCGGCACCGGCCTCAATGAGGACACCGTCCGCTACATCAGCTCCGTCAAGAAGGAGGAGCCGTGGATCCTCGATTTCCGCCTGAAGGCCCTGAAGACTTTCCTCGAAAAACCCATGCCCACGCACTGGGCGACGAAGGATCTCGAGAGCATCAATTTCGACAAGATCCGCTATTACCTCTCGCAGGGTCAGAAGCCCAAGCGCACCTGGGACGAGGTGCCCGACGACATCAAGAAAACCTTCGAACGTCTCGGCATTCCCGAGCAGGAGCGCAAGTTCCTCGCCGGCGTCGAGGCCCAGTTCGACTCCGAGGCCGCCTACTCCAACATCAAGGAAATCGTCGCCAAGCAGGGCGTTATCTTCGTCAACTCGACCGAGGGCCTCCGCGAGCACCCGGAAATCTTCCGCAAGTTCTTCGGCAAGGTCATCCCGACCGGCGACAACAAATTCTCGGCCCTCAACAGCGCGGTCTTCTCCGGCGGCTCGTTCATCTACGTGCCGCCCGGCGTGAAGGTCGCCCAGCCGCTGCAGGCCTACTTCCGCATCAATGCCGAGAACTTCGGCCAGTTCGAGCGCACCCTCATCATCGCCGACGAGGGCTCCGAGGTCGTCTACATGGAGGGCTGCACCGCCCCGAAGTTCAGCACCTCGACGCTGCACAGCGCCGTGGTCGAGCTCGTCGCGCTCAAGGGCGCCAAGATCCAGTACATCACCGTCCAGAACTGGGCCAACAACGTCTTCAATCTCGTGACCAAGCGCGCCATCGCCCACGAGGAGGCCGAGGTCAAGTGGATCGACTGCAACATCGGCAGCCGCCTCACCATGAAGTACCCGGGCGTCGTCCTGAAGGGCCGCAAGGCCCGCGGCGAGGTCATCTCCATCGCGCTGGCCAACGACGGCCAGCATCAGGACACCGGCGCCAAGATGATCCACGCGGCCGACGACACGACTTCCGTCGTCGTCTCCAAGTCCATCTCCGTCGGCCAGGGCCGTTCCACCTACCGCGGCCAGGTCCACATCCCGAAGCACCTCAAGGGTTGCAAGAACAACACCGAGTGCGACGCGCTGCTGATCAACACCAACAGCCGCACCGACACCTATCCTGCCATCTCCGTGCGCGGCGACAAAAACGCCACGCAGCACGAGGCGAGCGTGTCCAAGGTTTCCGAGGACATGATCTTCTACATGCAGCAGCGCGGCCTCACCGAGGCCCAGGCAATGAGCCTCGCCGTCAACGGCTTCATCAACGACCTCGCCCGCCAGTTCCCGATGGAATACTCGGTGGAGCTGAAACGACTGATCGACCTCGAAATGGAAGGATCCGTCGGCTGACGCCCCGTTAATGATTCATGATTAATGAAGGATGATTTTCCGATCCTCCGCCCAATCATTGATCATGAATCGTAAATCATAACTATTTCCGATGTCCGCTGTCACCACCACTTCCCTCACCGGTTCCTTCACCCGCGAAGCCTTCCAGGCCCACCTCGGCCGGGTCGCCCACCTGCCCGCCTGGTGGCTCGCCCGCAAGCAGGCCGCGTATGAGCGCTTCTCCACCCTGCCGATGCCCAAGCGCACCGACGAGGGCTGGCGCTTCTCCAACTTCGGCGCGCTCACCCTCGACGGCTTCGGCTTCCCCGCCACCTCGGTCAAGCCGGCCCAGCTCGCGGTATCGGCGGCGGCCACGATTGCCTTCGTCAACAACCGCGTCGTCCATCAGGACAAACTGCCCGAGTCACTCGCCCAGCGCGGCGTCATCTTCGACACCCTGCAGAACGCCCTGGTCAAGCATGCCGACCTCGTGAAGGCGCACCTGCTCGCCCAGCCTTCCAAGCTCGGTTCCGACAAGTTTGCCGCCCTGCATGAGGCCTTCCTAGAGGACGGCGCCTTCGTGTATGTGCCGAAGGGCGTCGAGGTCACCGAAGTGCTGGCCGTCCATCACCAGGCCGACGGCCAGGGCGCGGCGGTCTTCCCGCACACGCTCGTCGTCACCGAGGACATCGCCAAGGTCACCGTCGCCGACTTCTTCAAGTCCGTGGCCCAGACCCCGGACGCCAAACCCCAGACCCAGTTTGCCTGCGGCGGCAACGACCTCTACGCCGGTCACGGCGCAGCCGTCACCTACGTCGCCATGCAGGACTGGAGCCGCGACACGCTTTCCTTCCAGTTCAACGCCACCGTCGCCCGCCGCGACGCGAAGGTCGTTTCGCTCAATCTCCACGCCGGTGCGCGTCAGGCGCGACACGAGAGTTTCTCTCAGTTGTCAGCGCCTGGCGCTCACTCGGAGATGCTCGCGCTCACCGTGGCCCACGGCACGCAGGAGTTTGACCAGCGCACGCTGCAGATCCACCAGGCGCCCAACACGGGCTCGAACCTGCTCTACAAAAATGCGCTCCTCGACCAGGCCAAGACCATCTTCTCCGGCCTGATCGTCGTCGATCCCGACGCGCAGAAGACCGACGCCTACCAGAGCAACCGCAACCTCATGCTCTCCGAAGAGGCCGAGGCGCACTCCCTGCCCGGTCTGGAGATCCAGGCCAACGACGTCCGCTGCACGCACGGCGCCACCAGCGCCCGCATCGACCGCGAGCAGGAATTCTATCTCGAGGCCCGCGGCATCAAGCCCGCCCAGGCCCAGGAGCTCCTCGTCTTCGGCTTCTTCGAGGAAGTCCTCGGCAAGATCGAGAACGAGGCCCTCCACGACAGCCTCACCGAAATCATCCGCCAGAAATTCAAAGAATGATTCCTCCCCACGGAACACGCGAAAAAACACGAAACGAATTCATGGTTTGTTTCGTGCCTTTGCGTGCATTTAGTGGGAAATTCCTCCCATGAGCGACAACCGCGAACGCACTCTCTCCCGCGACGTCAACGCGTCGCAGATCCCCTCGGGCGACAAGCACACGCTTTTTGCCGGCGCCAAGGTGTTCATCCACCAGGTGCTCGGCGGCAGCTACACCGTGCAGACTGACACCGGTCTCTACCGCCTCGACGGCAAGGACGCCGACGCGATCGGCGAGAAGGTCAAGGATCACACGGTCCAGGCCGCCACGCTCGCGGACGGCGCACCCGACCCCGAGGCCGTCTGGGCCCAGATGCGCCAGGTGTTCGACCCCGAGATTCCGGTCAACATCGTCGACCTGGGCCTCGTCTATTCGATGGATATTTCCAAGGAAGAGGACGGCGGCCACAAGGTTGACGTCGCCATGACCCTCACCGCCCCCGGCTGCGGCATGGGCCCGGTCATCGCCGAGGACGCCAAGTCCAAGATCCTCCTCGTTCCCGGCGTCGCCAACGCCGAGGTCCGCATCACCTGGGAACCACCCTGGAACCAGAGCATGATCAGCGAAGAGGGAAAGATGAAGCTCGGGCTCATCTGACCACCGGGCGGGATCACCGATCTCGCCTTTTTTGCGCACGGAAATGACCCGCGCTCCGATCAACCGATTTGGAGGGCTGGTCTCCTGACCAGCCGCCGCGCTCTCCACTGGGAGAGGGACCCGGGACGACGATCGCAACTGAGTCTGCCTCTCGATTCTCCAATAACGGTCCGGTTATCAGGCGGATTCCAAAAAATGGACCAGATCACCGCCCTGGGGTCGCCAACACGGCGTTGAAATCCTCCGTCGCGCGCAGGAGCCGGCCGAGCCGTTGCCGGCCCGTCGTGTTCAGCGCCATCGCCGCGTTGAAGTAGCCATGGATGAAATGATACGCCCGCGCATCCACGCGCCCATGCTGGCTCACAAACGCCTGGCGAAAAAGCGCGTGCCAGTTGCGATCCCGGAAAGGCGCCAGCCCGGGATCCTCCGTCCGGATGCGGCAGCGGTATTGACCGCTCCCATCCCCGAGACCTGCCACGTCGATCAATTCAGTCCGTAGCGCCATCAGTTCGCCGGTCGCATAGGATTCGTATTTCACCAGGTCCCACAGCGGCAGCCCGAAGGTCACACCGGCCACGGAAACAACATCGATCAAAACCAGTCGCGGCTCCCTGCCGCCCAGGGCCAGCGGACGCCACAGAATGTTCTCGAGATGGAGATCCCCGTGCAATCGCACCGCCGGCGTCGTGTCGATCACCTGCAGGAGGTTCGTGTCGCGAACAATCTGTTCGAACGCCACCCGCGGTCCGCGCACCGTTCGGCCGTTCAACCCGATCGTTTCCGCGTCGACCAGCGCGGCATAGGCCGGATCGCCCACGAGGCCGTCCAACGACTGCCGCACTGCTCCGGTCATGTGCCGCGACAACGGCTCGCGGGTCTCGTCGACCGGCGCCGGTTCGTGCAGACAAGCGATTACGGCATCAGCCAGCTCCATCTGAAAGACATCAATTTCTTCCTGCCCGAGATTGCCTGCTCGCGCGAGCGTGCCGGCATCCCGATGATCCGGGTAATAGGGCATCTCATAACCGACATCCACCACCCCATCGACCAACCGGTCCCACCCGGCCAGCAATGGCGGCAACGCCGCCGCCCGCGGCGATGCGGTCCGCAGATAATTGATTTCGCGCCGCAATGACTCCGGCCCCCACGGACGCTCGGGAGTGGCCCCCTTGCTCCGCTTGCGCACGCGTTGCGAGCCGTCGGGCAGTTCGATCAGTTCCGTCAGGTCCCAAAAGCCGTTGTTCAGAGTGCGGAGCACCCGGCCTGGACTGGGCGTGAAAACCGTTTCAGGAGACGACATCTGCCCGCGACACTGCGAGTCACCGAGACGGTGGCAAGTCGACAGCAGCCGTCGGCCTGACGCGTTCTCAGAAAGTTCCTGCCACCTTCCAACCGATCGGCTGTTCCGCCGGCATTCCGCAGTATTGCTGCAAGGCCTTCTGGAAAAAGGGACCCTGGATCGCCTCGCCGAAAGAAGCTTCGAGCAACTTGGCGAGACCCGGGTCGTCCTTGCGCATCACCAGAGTGACGATACCCTTCTCATCACCGGATTCCGGCACCGCCCGGATGATCGTGAACGCCGCGCTGACCATCGTCTTCGGCACCTTGCCGCCGATCACGACCGCGGCATCATAGGCCCCGGTCCCGAGACCCCAGCCAGCCCGGGATCCGTCCATTTTCAGTGGCTTGACCGGGCTCGGCATCTTGGTGTGTTGGCTCAACACAAAACTCAGGCTCTCCTTGAAGGCGTCCGCCACCTGGTCACTCACGGGATTCTTGCGGTCCAGATCCACCACGGCGAGCGACAGGGCGCGACTCGCCTCGACCCGGAGACCCTCATTTCCCTCTGCGAAGGAGTGGGAGGAACCTAACGACAGGACAGCAGCGAGAACAATGGCAACGAGGTTGGCTTTCATGCGTGGGTACGGAGTGATTGACACCTGCTTCGTCACTTTCGCGGAAAACTTGATTCCGATCTGCGCCATCGCCGGAGCTCCGTCCAAAATTAGTGCAGAATTACCGCGGGCGCACCCAAGCCTGTCTCGACAATGCCCGCTGATTGGGCGTTGGTTCCTGTACCCCATGCTGCGCCTCTTTACCGATCCCCACGGTTTGCTGTTGGAACATGCCGGCTCCGTCCGGCGCCCCACCAACGGGCTGACCATCGACATCCTCTTCACTGCCGCCCAGCCCCTCGCGCTGGCCCGCACCGCGTGGGCCACCGGCCTGCCGGCCGACCTGCCCAGCCAACCCGGCGCCCCCATCGGCACGCAGGAGGTCTGGGCCGCCGGCGTCACGTATCTGCGCAGCCGCACTGCGCGCATGGAGGAGTCCAAGGACGCCGGCGGCGGCACGTTCTACGACAAGGTCTACAATGCGGCGCGCCCCGAGCTGTTTTTCAAGGGCACGCCCCACCGCGTCGCCGGCCCGGGCACGCCCGTGCGCATCCGCGGTGATTCCAAATGGAACGTTCCCGAGCCCGAGCTGACGCTGGCGATCAACAAGGAGGGACGCATCTTCGGCTACAGCGTCGGCAACGACATGAGCTCGCGCGACATCGAGGGCGAAAATCCCCTCTATCTGCCGCAGGCCAAGGTCTACGACCGCTCCACCGGGCTCGGCCCCTGCCTCTGTATGACCGACGAACCGCTGCCGCCCACGACCACGATCGCGATCGTGATCAACCGGGACGGCGCCGCCGTGTTCTCAGGATCCACGACCATCAGCCAGATCAAGCGCCCGTTCACCGAACTCGCCGAATTTCTGTTCCGCGACAACGCCTTCCCCGTCGGCGCCTACCTCATGACCGGCACGGGTATCGTGCCCCCCGACTCCTTCACCCTCCGCACCGGCGACGAAATCCGCATCACCATCGAGCCCATCGGCACCTTGGTGAACACCGTGGCGTGAAGTCGGCCGCTGGCCGACGATTTACGATTAATGATTTATGGTTCACGGTTTATTCGGTTCCAGAATCGTGAATCATAAATCGTAAATCATAAATCCCATGCCCGATCCCATCCTCGATTCCGGCGACGACGCGATCTACACGCTGCGCACCACGGCGCCCGGTCCGCAGGGCAGTCTTCCGCTTGATGCTGACCAACTGCGGCGCATGGCCAGCGGCGATCTCTTCGGCTGGACCCAGAACGCCGGCATGGGTTGGTCGCCGGCCGCGATGCTGGGCAAACAGTTTCTCATCCTCAGCACCCAGGGCGGCATCCGTGCACCGGACGGCACACCGATCGCGCTCGGTTACCACACCGGTCACTGGGAGGTCGGCCTGCTGATGGAGGAGGCGGCCCGCGTGTTCACCGCGGCCAAGGCCATTCCCTTCGCTGGCTACGTCAGCGATCCCTGCGACGGACGCACCAATGGCACCAACGGCATGCTCGACAGTCTGGCCTACCGCAACGACGCCGCCATGGTCCTGCGCCGACTGATCCGCTCCCTGCCCACGCGGCGCGGCGTGCTCGGCGTCGCCACCTGCGACAAGGGTCTGCCCGCGATGCTCATGGCGCTTGCCGGTTCGCCCGATCTGCCGACGGTGCTCGTGCCCGGCGGCGTGACGCTGCTGGCAGAGGAGGCCGAGGACACCGGCAAGGTCCAGACTCTCGCCACCCGCTTCGCCCGCGACGAAATCACCCTCGAGCACGCCGCGGAGATGGGCTGCCGCGCCTGTGGTTCTCCCGGCGGTGGCTGCCAGTTCATGGGCACCGCAGCCACCAGCCAGGTCGTGGCAGAGGCCCTCGGACTCGCCCTGCCCCACGCCGCACTCGCCCCCTCCGGCTCGCCCATCTGGCGCGACGTAGCCCGCCGCTCCGCCCGCGCCTTGCTCGGCCTCGACCTCGCCGGCACGGTCACACGCGACATCCTGACCGAGGACTCCATCCACAACGCGATGGTCTGCCACGCGGCCTTCGGCGGCTCGACCAATCTCGTGTTGCACATCCCGGCCATCGCCCACGCGGCCGGCCTGCGGCGTCCGACCGTGGAGGACTGGACCCGCCTCAACCGCCAGGTTCCCCGTCTCGTCGACTCGCTTCCCAACGGCCCGCGTCACTTCGCCACGGTGCAGGTGTACCTCGCCGGCGGTGTGCCGGAGACGATGCTGCACCTGCGCGACCTCGGTCTGCTCAAACTCGACGCCCGCACGGTCACTGGTCGCACGCTCGGCGAGAACCTCGCTTGGTGGGAGCAGAGCGAGCGCCGCACCCGCCTGCGCGAAAAACTTCTCCACCTCGACAACATCGATCCCGGGGAGGTCATCATGTCGGCCCCCCAGGCCCGCGCCCGTGGCCTGACGAGCACCGTGACCTTTCTGCGCGGCAATCTCGCGCCCGAGGGCGCGTTGGTGAAGAGCACCGCTATCGCGCCGCAACTGGTCGGGACCGACGGCTTGTTCACCCACGAGGGTCCGGTGCGGGTGTTCACCAGTGAGGGCCAGGCCATCGCCGCCCTGAAAGCCGGGACCGTGCACCCCGGTGACGTCATGGCCTTGATCGGCATCGGTCCGGGCTCGGGCATGCCCGAGACCTACCAGATCACCTCCGCCCTCAAGCACGTAAAGGACGGCCAACGCATCGCGCTCATCACCGACGGACGGTTCTCGGGTGTCTCCACCGGAGCCTGCATCGGCCATATCAGTCCCGAGGCGTGGGCCGATGGTCCGATCAGCAAGCTGCGGGATGGCGACCGGGTGGAGCTACGTATTGATACGTACAAGCTCGAAGGCTCGGTCAATGTGACCTCGATCGGGACAGCCGAACTGCTCGCGCGTCCGGTGCATCCCGGGCTGAAACCCAATCCGCACGTGCCCGCCGACACCCGCTTGTGGGCCGCCCTGCAGAACGCGAGCGGGGGCAGCTGGGCCGGTTGTGTCTACGACGCGGAGCGCATCGCGCATCTGCTCCGGCTCGGTCTCGCCGCCGAGGCCGGCGACCCGAAGCCTCCGGCCTGAGTCGCATCGATCGCGGACTGCAGTCCGCGGCCGCAATCAGGTTTACAGCCGGAAGAATTTCGGCGTATTTCAATCCGACATGTCCCACCCTTCGAAGCCGGAATTTTGGAATACCCGTTATCTCCAGGACAAAACCCCTTGGGAGCTCGAGGGCATTCCCGCCAATCTGCGCAATTTCCTGAAGAAAAGCGGCAAGGGTGCCAAGGTACTCATCCCCGGCTGCGGTTCGGGACATGAGATCACGGCGTTCGCGGATGCGGATTATGATGTCACCGCCATCGACTTCGCGCCGTTTGCGGTGGAGCGCGCCCGGCGCATGGTCGGTCCGGAACTGGGCGCCAAGATCCTGCTGGGGGATTTTTTCGAATACGATTTTCCCGGTCAGCACTTCGACGTCATCTACGAACGGGCTTTTGTTTGTTCCCTGCCCCCTGACCGGCGGCCCGCGTACCGGGATCGCATGGCGCAACTGCTCAAATACCGCGGGCTCCTGCTGGGCTACTACTATTACAACAAACCCGTTCTCACCGAGGGTCCTCCTTTCGGTTTCGCGTGGGGCACAGCCGATGATCTCTTCGCGCAGTATTTTCTGCTCGTGAAGGATGATCCCGTGACCGACTCCCTGCCCGTTTTTGCCGGTCGCGAGCGCTGGCAGGAGCGACGCCGCACGTCCTATCAAGGCTGACCCTCGCCACGCGGCCTGCCACCTGACCCGCATCTGCGTTCTCGTCTTATTCCTTCCGCCCGCCAATGATTTCCCTGCCCATGCGAAACCAAGCTTCCCCCTCCCGGACCGCCCGTTGGCTGGCGTTCTTCCTCTTGGCGATTTCCACCCTGAGCCTCGGTCGTGCCGCCGACGGCACCGCCGCCCCCGCACCCGACAGCGCCCCGGCGGCGGTGGCGACCGCCCCGAGCGTGGAGAGCTCCGTCGTGAAGGTATTCGCCACGATGCGCTATCCCGACCCGTACAAACCGTGGACCAAAAAAGCGCCGCAGGACGGGACCGGCACCGGCGTGGTCATCGAGGGCAAACGGATTCTCACCAACGCCCACGTGGCGTTCTATGCGAGCCAGGTGCAGATCCAGGCCAACCAGTCCGGCGACAAACTTTCCGCCAAGGTCGAATTCATCGCGCCGGGCATCGACCTCGCCATCCTCAAGCTGGAGGATGAATCCTTCTTCGACACCCACCCGCCGCTGGCCCGGGCCCAGCTGCTGCCGACCGTCAAGGACGCCGTCATGGTCTATGGCTTTCCCACCGGTGGCTCCAGCCTCTCGATCACCAAGGGCATCGTGTCCCGCATCGAATTCGCCGCCTACAATTTCCCCACGTCCGGCCTGCGCATCCAGATCGACGCCGCGATCAACCCCGGCAACAGCGGCGGTCCGGCCCTGTCCGGCGACCAGATGATCGGCCTGGCGTTCAGCCGGCTGGGCGGTGCCGACAACATCGGCTACATCATCCCCAACGAGGAGATCGAGCTGTTCCTGCGCGACATCGCCGACGGCACCTACGACGGCAAGCCCGCCCTGTTCGACGAACTCCAGACTTTCGAAAATCCGGCTCTCCGCGCGTTCCTCAAGCTCGACAAATCCGCGGAAGGCATCCTCGTCCAGAATCCCGACAGCACCGACGCCGCCTACCCGTTGCAGTCCTGGGATCTCATCACGAAGATCGGCGACACTCCGATCGACAACGAGGGCATGGTGAAAGTCGGCCCCAACCTCCGCGTCCGTTTCCAATACCTCATCCAGCACCAGGCCCACGATGGCCTGCTCGACGTCACCGTGCTGCGCAAACAGAAGGCCGTCCAACTTAGGGTCCCGGTGCCGACCACCCGGCCCATGTTGATCGACCGGCCTGATGGCACCTACCCGCCCTATTTCATCCTTGGCCCCCTCGCCTTTTCCTCCGCCAGCACTCTCTTCGTCGCGCCCGTCTCGGGGAACGCCAAAGCCCTCAACAGCCTCAGTTTCCTCGGCAGTCCCCTGATCACCCGCCGTGCCGACAAGCCGGCGTTTCCGGGGGAGGAACTGGTGCTCGTCGCCGCCCCAGCCTTTCCGCACCGCTTAACCAAAGGCTACGACAATCCGATCTCCCGCGTCCTGCACACGGTCAACGGCCTGCCGATCAAGAATCTCCAGCACCTCGTCGAGGTGCTGCGGGACAACACCGACGAGTTCCTCACCTTCGAATTCTATGGCCGGGGCGAGACGCTGGTTTTCCCCCGCACCGAGATGATCAAGGCCACCGAGGAGATCCTCTCCGACAACGGCATCCGCGACCAGGCCTCGCCGGAGCTGCTCGACGTGTGGAAAGCCAAGCCCGCCAAGTAGGCCCCATTTTCGCTTCCGCTTAAGAACAAGGCCTTTGGGCCGATAGGGGCTCTCCGCCCCTGTACATAAATACTACTCGCAAAACCGCCCTTCCGCTATTCCCTGAATTCCATGTCCGCCCACAATCTTACCCGCGAATACCAGAGCCCCATCGTGCCCCGTCTCGACGACGATGATGACGACGAACGCGACGAGGCCACGCCCAAGCCCACCGCCACTCCCGTCGGCGCCCTGATCCAGAAAAAGTTCCTGGAACAGCGGAAGATCTTTCTCTGGGGCGCCGTCACCGACGAGACCGCCAAGGATCTCACCGAGAAGCTTCTTTACCTCGAGACCGTCGACGCCGGCAAACCGATCACGTTCTACATGAACACGCCGGGCGGCTCGATCACCGCCGGCATGGCCGTGTACGACACGATCAAGCTCATCACCTCCCCCGTGAAAGTGGTTGTCACCGGCATGGCCGCCTCGATGGGCTCCATTCTTCTCTCCGCCGCCAAGAAGGGCAACCGCTACATCTACCCGCACGCACGCGTGCTCATCCACCAGCCCCTGATCACCGGCCGCATGGTCGGCCCGGCCTCCGACATCAACATTCAGGCCAAGGAAATGGAGAAGCTCCGTCTCGAACTGAACCAGATCCTCGCCACCGCCTCGGGCCAGCCCTTCGACAAGGTCGCCAAGGACTCCGACCGCGATTTCTACCTCAACGCCGAGGAAGCCATCGCCTACGGCCTCGCCGACCACATCGTCGACAAGCTCTGACGCCCCCCTCCATCGGGACGATCGCTCAAAGCGGGATCAAATGATCCCGCTTTTTATTTTGGCACATTTCCCAAAAAGGGGTCAGGCCGTTATTTGTTACTTTTTGCCCGAAAGATATACGCCCGCACCGACCCTGGCTTGCCCATCTTCAGGTTCTCGGCGATCCAAAGATAGGGTGCACTTGATTCTCTTAACTGCATGGCCAGCTTGATCTTCCATTCAGAACGGCCGACGTCGTTCTGAATATCGTGGACGGTCTTCCCAGCGGAACCCAGGCCCTGCTCAAGCACAGATCTCCAGCGCATTTCTTTAAAGTCCTGCAGTTCTTTTGCTTCCAACCCGGGGTTCAAGGCCAGATGAGCGTGATCTTTCGCCACGCTCCGCCGCCACCCCTGCGTGCCGATCGCCCAACCCACGGACATTTTTTCCAGTCCCATCCGCTTTTGCGCTGCTTCATTCTCAGCCAGATCAGTCAGGTAGCTGACGTAATGTTGTAAACCAACGGAGTTGTCTTCCCATCCATGATGAGCGAGCCACGCCGCGCACAGCAGAGCCTTGGGGCGGTCCGCCTGCCGAAACTGCCGCAGGCTGCTCCATCGAAACTCGGCCACCCGCGCAGGTGGCACCACACCCGCCCGGACCGGATTGAGATGAATGTAGTCCACCACCCGGGACAATGCCGCCGCATCTTCGATCAACAGTGCGTGGTACCGGCCTTGAAACAAGTGTCCGCGTTCGTTCCGCAACCGGTTAAACCGCGTCGAAAACGTGCTTTGCAACCAGTGCATCCCCTCCACCAGATTCGCCTGTGGCGTCCCCACCGCCAGGTGGTAATGATTGCGCATGACCGCATACCCGTGCAGGTGCCACTCATGCAATTGGGTCGCCTCCAACAACGTCGCGACAAACGCCGACGCTGCTCCCACGGTTTCAAACACATCCCGGCGGTAATTGCCTCGGTTAATCACATGGTATAGCGCTCCCTCGTACTGGATGCGTAACTTCCGTGCCATGGGATCTTGCTATAATCGATCCGGCACAACGGGCAAACATATTGTAACATATAACAGCCTGACCCCTTCTATTCGGTAGCTGATCCGCGGAACGCGGTCTGGGCCCAGGTCGCACGGAAGGCGCCAGGTCCTGGCGCTCGCACCCTCCAGTCGTTGGCAGCCGCAACTGCTACTAAGTTCATCGGCCGGAGCGGTCGGGGGTCCTGCTCTTTGCCCGTTCCGACAAACGACCGCTTATTTCTTCCGCCAACAGATTGTTGCCCGCCGCTCTCGCGTTCGCTTGCGCCGAGTGCAGCGCCTCCGCCGCTTCGGTTGTCTGTCCTTTCTGGGCCAGCAGATTCGCCTGCCGCAACCAGACGTAGGCGAGTTCGCCGGCCGGGATGCGTGACCGCTGCGCCAATTGCTCGGCGAGCGTCACCTTGAACGGCCGATAGAGGGGGTCGCCGATGGCCACTTCCTGCCAGCTCAAGGCGGGCAGCGCATAATACACGGCGTCACCGAAGTTTCTGCCCTGACTCAGGGCCCGCAGCAACAGGTTGGGGCGATGCGTGAATTCCAAATACGGCTC
>Ga0208882_1000528_pt1 | contig 16853 bp, 19 predicted proteins | sample LakWasMet14_LOW5_2_FD_183862 | JGI IMG/M metagenome (GOLD analysis project Ga0208882, IMG submission 183862) | Freshwater sediment methanotrophic microbial communities from Lake Washington under simulated oxygen tension - Sediment Metagenome... | ecosystem: Environmental > Aquatic > Freshwater >...
AAGGTCCCGCACGCGAACTGGCAGCGCATTCCATTTTTGTCGCGTTCGACAGCGGTATTCTGAAACTTGCCTTGCCGGATGGCTTCCTGCATTTACGCAGCGATGCCGTCGTTGCCGGTTTGGCGCAGAAGCTGGCGCCGGCATTGGGCGAAGTGGCGAAAATCATTTTCGAAAAAGCGAATACGCAATCCGAAACACTGCATGACCGCACCGCAAGATTCCGCAGCGAAAAACAGACCGATGCCCAGAGCGCCTTCATGGCGGACCCCGTGGTATCGCAATTGCTTCAACAGGGTGCGCAAATCGTGCCCGATTCCATCCGACCTTTAGATTAAAGAGAGATTTTTATGCGTGGCAATATCGCTCAAATGATGCAACAGGCCCAGCGTATGCAGGAAAACATGAAGCGTGCCCAGGAAGAACTGGCAGCGCTCGAAGTGACTGGTTCCAGCGGCGGTGGCATGGTCAGCATTACCCTGACCGGCAAAATGGAAACCCGCAAGGTTCGCATCGACCCTTCGCTGCTAGCCGACGGTGAAATGCTGGAAGACTTGATTGCCGTGGCATTCAACGATGCGGTCGGCAAGGCCAATGCGGAAACCGAAAGCCGCATGTCGGCTGCGACCGCCGGCATGCCGATTCCGAAAGGCATGAAAATTCCGGGCCTGTTTTGAATAAGCCTTCCCGATGAGCGCAACGCCCTTACTCGAACAATTGATCGAAGCGTTGCGCTGTTTGCCGGGTGTCGGACAAAAATCCGCCCAGCGAATGGCCTATCAATTGCTTGATCGCAATCGTGACGCAGCCGTTCGCCTGTCGAAAACATTGGCGGAAGCGGCGGAAAGAATCGGCCATTGCGAACAATGCCGGGATTTTTCCGAAATGCCGGTTTGCCAGATTTGCATGAGCGCATCGCGCGACAAGCATCTTTTGTGCGTGGTGGAAACGCCGGCCGACAGACTGGTCATCGAGCAAGCGACCGGTTTCCGCGGTTTCTATTTTATTTTGCAGGGCAGGTTGTCGCCGCTGGACGGTTTGGGTCCGAAAGAATTGGGCCTTGATAAACTTGCGACGAGAATGGCGCATGGCGAAATCAAGGAATTGATTATTGCGACCAATCCGACCGTGGAAGGCGAAGCGACGTCGCATTATCTTGCGCAACTCGCACGGCAGTTCGACGTGCATCCAAGCAGGCTCGCACATGGCGTGCCTTTGGGTGGCGAACTGGAATATGTCGATCGCGGAACCCTGGCGCATGCGTTTGGATCGCGTTTGGAAGTGCTTGAATAATGCAACGCGTAGGAGCGCCTTTAGGGGCGACCGACTCTTGCGCGATCTGTCGCGCCTAAAGGCACTCCTACGAGCAAGATAGTGATGATGTTCAACTAACGAGACAACCATGACCGATACCATTTTCAACAAAATCATTCGCCGCGAAATTCCGGCCGACATCGTTTATGAAGACGATCATGTGCTGGCATTCCGCGATATCAATCCACAGGCCCCCGTACATGTCCTGTTTATTCCGAAAATCGCGAAGGCAACCTTGAATGATCTCGATTCAGGGGATGCCGAATATGTTGGCCGCTTGATGATTGCGGCGGCTAAGTATGCGAAGCAGGAAGGCTTTGCCGAAAATGGCTATCGTACGGTAATCAATTGCAACCACGACGGTGGTCAAACCGTATTCCATATACATCTGCATTTGCTGGCAGGCCGTTCGCTGCATTGGCCGCCAGGTTGAATGTAGGCCGGGCCCAGGCCCGACGCTTCATACAGATTGCGATGGTGTTTATGTCGGAAACGCCCGACGCTTCATACAGATTGCGATGGTGTTTATGTCGGGCCGGGGCCCGACCTACGAAAACCGTGTTACCAGATAAAAAACGGACGTTCGACGATCACATCGACATCGCGGCGTTCAGGCCATAGATAAACCACATCGGCGCTAAGGATCGGATAGCGATAATCGTAATCGCCGATTTTGCCATTTTCGAATTTATCGATCGCACCGGTAATGGTAATTTCACGACCGGCTTTGAAAACGTCCGGATCATAGAATCCATTGCGGCAGGCGATAAAACGGCCTTGGCTTTTATCCAGTTTTTGTGGTCTGGCACCGCCGCTCAGGTACAAGCCGACAATTTCAAAACAGGTGCGATCGGTTTTATTGTTGACGGCAACTATGCGTCCACCCCAGCGAACCTTGGCATTCACGGTATTTTCTTTTGATGCTTGTGCAGGGGACAAATTCGAAAATTCGCCTCGAAGCGGCTTGGGCCCTGACACGCAGGCACTTAGCAAACAGGCGGATAAAACGAGGGCTGCGGTTCGCATAAGTAATTCCCGGTCTTCTAGATGGGTTTAAATTGCCTTAAATCCGTGACAAGTTGTTTAATTTCACCTGAATCGAATTCTTTGTTTTCGTAACGCCATTGAGTGTAGCGCGCACAGAGCTGCTTGATACGCTCCGCCGATTCGGGCGTTTTGCTTTGGTAAAGCTCGGCTATCCGTCTGGCAAACTCGCTGGCAGGTTCGTGCTCAAGCTTCTCGTGGCGTTTTCTGCGCATTTTCTTTATGAATATGCGCCATGCACGTTCAACTTCATGCAAATCTTCCCGGCGTTGGCGCAGCAAAAGCATCAAGGTGATTGCCAGTGCGATGCCGGCACCGATCATGAAAATAAAAGTCAGTTGTTTGGCGTCTTCGGTATCAAACCCCAGTGGTCGTAGCAGGTTTTTCTGACGGGCGGAGTCGTAGCCCAAAACCAGTTCGTTCCAGCTGCGTCGCAACCAGTCGCTGGTATTGATGGTGGATCTGAAAATCGATTCCGTAAAAGTTTCCGACTCGGCGCCCTCTTCAAGCGTATCCAGGATATTTTCCGGCGCGACGGCGGCGGTAGGGTCGACTCGTACCCAACCTCTGCCGGCTACCCATATCTCATCCCAGGCGTGCGCATCTTTTCCGTACAGCATCCAGTAACCGCCGAGCTGGTTGTAACGGCCGCCCGCAAAACCGGTAACGACGCGTGTCGGGATTCCGGCGGAACGCATGAAAACGGCGAATGACGAACTGAAATGTTGGCAAAAACCGCGCTTCGTATTGAACAGGAAATCGTCGGCGCTATCGCGACCGAGTATCGGTGCGTCTAGAGTGTATTTGAAATCTTTTTTGATCCAGTCCTGAAAGCGGTTTGCCAGAGCGATCGGATCGGGATTCTCCGCGTACCATTGTCGCGCCAATTCGCGGGTGCGCGGATTCAATTCCTCTGGCAGGCGCAAAGCCAGAATTCGGGTCAGATCATCCAATGGCGCGACGAATCGGGGTTGCAATGACGAGACCGCTTCATACCGTTGAATGGAGTTGACCGGTTCGCGCACGATGGCATTGAATTCGTACGTGAGGCGGGAGTTTTGCGGAGCTGTAGTAGGTAAGTCCAGAACCAGCAAGTCATTGGTCGCCGTCGGTTCAAGCATAACTTCATAGTGGATGCTATCGACGTCATTTTTCAATTCCGGGCGCGGACGAACCTTAGCCCCTTGATCGCGAATCCAGGCATTGCCGTCAAAATGAATCAATACCGGGCCACGCCAATACATCTGGTTGCGACGCGGCGTTTTTCCGAAAAATTTCGCCCGGATCACAATCCGGTCATCGGACAATCTATCCAGCCACTGGCTGGGGTCCATCCGGTCGCCCAGGCCTCCGCCGCTCAAGGCATTTTGCGGCAGACCCCAGAGCGGATTTGATAGACGCGGGAATAGCCAAAAACCAACCATGGCCAACGGCAATGCAATCAATGCCGAACTTGCGGCGGCTTTTAGCGAGATGCGCCAGGAAGCGTTGTTTGTCTCCGTTAATGAGGCAAAGCCCATCAGGCATAGTACAAACGCCGCCATGCTTAGCCCGAGAGTAAGCGGCCCCTGGTCCTGCAAAAATGCTGCAAATGGCGCGAACAAGGAAAAACCAAGCAAGCTTTTCGCGTCGCGTTGGCTATGTGTTTCAAAAGGTTTAAGTGCCAGCATTGCCAACAGCGCGGCGCTGGCGGCGTCGCGACCAATACCGAAGTTGTAACTGCTCATGACAGTCGCGCCAAGGAACATGACAAGCAGGAAACGTAAAAATCCCGGCAGTTGTTTTGGATAAAAAAAGGCAAGCGCCAGAATCAAGATAAATACTGCCATCAACGAACCCGGCAGCTGCAATAACATCGGTGCGCAGCAGGCGATGCTCGCCAAAAGGCAAATTCTTCTTTGCGACGGGCTGATCGGCTTAGACATGCGGCATCAGGGCCAGGGCACGCAAACAGGCGTGGCGTTGTTCCATGCCGCTGCCGCTGGCGATAAATTCCTGCGGCAGACGGAGCGAGTAGCGGCAATTACTGTTTTCGGCATTGACTACCCAGCGAGCGAGCCGGGAAATGCGTGCTTCGTAGGGCAATGCACTGAGTGAAAACCAGTCCAGTTGGATTTCCTTTGCGGTCTGGGTTTCGTATTCACGCACGAGCAGATGTTCCCCTCGGGCGGAGGCTTTCCAGGCGATTTGTTTTTTGGCGTCGCCGTGGCGATATTCTCGCAGTTGGTGCAAGTGCTCACCTTGTGCGTGCATGCGCGCCTGACTACCTTCTCCCTGCGCCTCGGGAAGCGCCGGCGCTTGGGCTTCGAGTGCCGGATAGACAAGTAAATGGGTGTCGGGCCGTATCCAGCTCCATGCGCGTGCGAGTCCTAGCGGTCGGATAGTGCTTATGCGCATTCTGCCGGTCTGCATCCAGCCGCGCCGGACAGTGGTAATCGATACGCTTATCTCGATTTGTTCGCGTGCCAGCAAATTGAATTTTTCTTCGGAATCGCCACACACCAATTCCAGACCCTGCCGGTCGCGTGCGCCTTTGGCTTCGAACCGCATTCTTAACTGCATGTTTTGCCCGGCATGGACGGGTTCGGCATGCAAGGTATTTATGCACAAACCCGACAGCAACAAGTGTGCATGTACCAAGCTGTTGTGGGCGGCGGCGGCAATGATGAATGCGAGAAAAATGGCAGGATTGTTGTTGTAGTTGAGTGCGCCAAGCAGAAGAGCGGTGATCACTCCGGCCAGGAACAAACCGAAGCTGGTGGGCAATACGTAGATGCGACCGCGGTTGAGGAAAATTGGCAGTGGCTCGGGTTTTTTCGGCCGAATAAAAGCCCAGCGGGCGGCCCGGTCGCCAAAGCGCTCAACGACGTCGCGTGACTTCACTTCGGGCATCAATCAACGGCCACCGAGGTCAAAATGCTTTGACACAGGGCTTCGCGGGAATCGGCTTCCGCTTCCGGTACCAGTCGGTGTGCGGCGACGGCGATAAACAGGGTTTGTACATCGGTCGGCAATGCATGTTGACGACCTTCAAGCAATGCGTAGGCTTTCGCGCCATGCAATAGCGAAAGCCCGGCGCGCGGCGACAAACCGACGCGCACACCTTTGTGGCGGCGGCTTTCGGCCATCAAGGCTTGTACGTAGTTGATGAGGGCGGGGCTTGAATGCACCTGGGTCACCGCATGCTGCAATGAGAGCAATTGTGCCTGCGATAATTTTGGCGAAAGTTGTGCAATGAGATGGCGGCGATCATCGCCGGACAACATTTCGCGTTCGGCATTAGTGTCTGGATAGCCAAGTTTCAGGCGCAGTAAAAATCGGTCGAGTTGCGAGTCCGGCAATGCAAATGTTCCGGCCAAATCCACCGGATTCTGGGTTGCGATTACGAAGAATGGTTGCGGCAATTTATGGGTGTGACCATCGATACTGACTTGCTGTTCGGCCATCGCTTCCAGCAGTGCGCTCTGGGTACGAGGCGGTGCGCGATTGATTTCATCGGCTAACAATAATTGCGTGAATACCGGCCCCGGATGGAAACGAAACTCGTGCGTCGCCTGTTCGAAAATCGAAACCCCCAAAATGTCGGAAGGGAGCAGGTCGGCGGTGAACTGGCTTCGCTGGAAGTTGAGTCCCAATGTCGCCGCCATCGTGCGCGCCAATGTGGTCTTGCCCAGGCCGGGCAAGTCTTCGATCAATAGATGTCCTCCGGCGAGCAGGCAAGTCATTGCGAGACTGACCTCGTGGCTTTTGCCGAGCACCATGCTGTTGATCTGCGCTTTTGCATCGAGTAAAGCCTGATGATGCAAGTCGGTTAGGATAGGCGTGCTGGCGTTTGCAGACATGGCGGGGGTTCCATTTGACGATATCGGATCAATATTCACAGAATGCTGACACAAATGCGAGCGCATGGCGTGTGAAATTTCTCGCTCTTTGGTCGCTGATGCTGCTGTTGAAATTATGGCTGGCCTGGAAGCTGCAATTATTCGGTGATGAAGCTTTCTACGCCTGGGAATCGTCGAAGCCCGCGTGGGCATATTCCGATTTGCCCGGAATGACCGCCTGGCTAATTCGATTGGGGGTGGAGCTCGGCGGTTACCACCCTTTCGCCATTCGAATCGCATTCATGGTAATCGGCGCATTGATTCCGTTTTTAATTATTCGAGTCGCGAGGAACTTCTCCCCTGATACGCAAGCCTGGCAGGCCGGAGTTCTGGCTTGTTGCCTGCCGCTGTTATTGCCGATGGGATTCATGGCGCTGCCCGAAGCGCCGCTCTGTCTGGCGGCCTTGTTATGTTTCGATGCCGCGTTGCGGTTATTGGGAAAATGTCGATGGCAGGATTGTCTGCAACTTGCATTGGGTCTGGTCATCGGTGCGACCTCACATTATCGTTTCATCATTATTTTGCTGGCTGGTATTTTCGGATTTATTTTAGCCGGAGGCTGGCGACATTGCCGCGATCCGAAACTTCTGTTCGCTCTCGTGATCGGCGCCTGCGCATGGCTGCCTTTGTTTTTGTATAACGAGCAGCATGATTTCGCCGGCTGGCAGTTCCAGTTTCACGAGCGTAATCCCTGGCAGTTTTCAGTGCGTGGCGTGCATCAGGTTCCAATTCAGGCCATTATCGTTACGCCGGTTTTGTATGCGGCGATGATCTGGTGCCTGTGGCGGGTTTTCAGGGCTTGGCGAAATGGCAACAAACCCATGGGAATGATTGCCGGTGTCGCTGCATTGCCATTAGTTTTGTTTGCCGGTCTGGCCTTTTTCGTCGATCAAGTCCGCACCAGTTTTCACTGGCCATTGCAGGCATACTTCCCCTTGCTGGCCGCATTGCCTTTCGTAATATCGGAAAAGTTTCCGCATGCGTCGGAAAGAATGATCAATTGGATATCCATTACCGGTTTGGCGGGCGTCGCCATTGCCTTTTCATATTTCCTGATGGCAGCGATGCCGGGCATGGCGGGAGCTTTCGCAGGAAAAAAAGCCTATCCCGATAATTTTCTTGGCTGGAATGAAATTTCCGACGAGACCAAATCGCTGATCGGGAATGATGAAGTTCTGGTCGCCGACAATTTCATGTTGGCGGCGCAACTGCGTGTTTCTTTTGCGGAGGAAAGGGAGGTGTACGTCCTCGATCATCCGCTAAATGTGAAGCACGGCCGGGCGCGCCAACTAAAAGATTGGCATGTCGATTACGAGGCTCTGCAAACTTTGAAGCGCGACACGCCGGTTTTTATCGTGATTGAAGAAACCAACACCAAGGAGTGGCTGCGCGACCAGTGGCGGGCAAAATTGTGTGGCCAATTCAATGGTTTGAAATTCGAAAAAATGGTGTTCGGGCCCGGGAAAGGCAAAAGTTTTTCGTTATTCCGCGCGCGCCTTGGTGCCGATTCCGGCAAGCCATGCGATACGCGAGTTAATTCTCGATAATTTGTTCCGGCAATTTATTCTGGCAGTTTAAAGCAGGCTGATTCCTGCCTGTCGCAATGCCTTGCTCAAGCTGATAAGGGGCAAACCGATAAGTCCGGTCGGGTCGCTGGACTGAATTTTGTCGAACAGGCTTATTCCGAGTCCTTCGGCTTTGAAGCTCCCGGCGCAATCGTAGGGCTGCTCCTTGTGCAAATAACGTTCGATCTCGATGGCGTCGAGTTGGCGGAAGTGCACGTCGGTAATGTCGGTGTTGGCGATTATTTTGTGTGGCTCCATGCGTAAAACGCAGAACGAGCTATAGAAGCGCATGGTTTTGCCGCTGGCGGCACTGAGCTGGTCGGCCGCGCGTTCGAAGTTTTCCGGCTTGCCGATTGCCTGGCCATTCAGTTCGGCAACCTGGTCGGCGCCGATCACCCAGGCATTTGGAAAGCTCTTGGCTACTGCGCGAGCTTTGGCCTCTGCCAAACGCTGCGCCAAGTGGTGGGGGTTTTCGTTTGGCAGTGGCGTTTCATCTACATCAGGCCTTGCAGTCTGGAAAGGCAGGCCCAGACGGAGCAATAGTTCTCGGCGGTAGCGGGAAGTGGAAGCCAGAATCAGGTTCATTCTTCACTCCTTCTAAGGCTGGCGGGCTCCCGTTCGGCGGCCTGTTCCGTGCTTGCGGTTGCCTGCACGAGATCGGCACCGGCGTTTTCCAGGGCTTCCAGTTGCTGGGCAATTCGGTCCCGCGAGCGGGTTAGGGCGGTGCAGGCATCGTCAATTTCCTGCTGGCTGGCGGTGTCGCTATGTTGTTGAATCCAAAGCCGATGTTGGAGGAGGTCACGCTTTACTGCCTTGATTTTCTCCGAGCTGTCGAGTGCCGCACTGGCAATGGCGCCGATATCGGAAGGAACCCGGCCTACAACGGCCTGCATCGCCTGCATGCGCTTCTGGCTGAGGTTCAATAGCCGTTCCATGTCATCGGCCAGGTCCAGAAGGCGGAAAAGCCCGTCACTGCGGCGTTTAGCCTTTTTGCGCTGCAGCCATAAGGCAATCGATGCAACGACAATTAGACCGAGTAAAATCAGAGGTATTAGCACTGGGATGTTCCTGTCAGCAGGCTCGCAGTCTGCATTAGGCTCCGAATCTCTGCAAATCCCTGTCGCAAAAGGGTATTTCCATTTGACAGAAAGTGGTCAGACTCACTACAATTGCCCTCTTATGTCCGCGACTTTGCCCTCAGTGCTAGATGCTTGGCGCATGGTTGCGACCGGGCGGCGTTTTGAAGGATTGCTTCCTTTGGTCGGTTTTAAACGACTCGGTAGCAGCCTGATCGACGCCGAAGGCGATTGTCATTATGTCGTCGAATTTGGGCGTGACGATCTGGGTCAGCGTTATGTTGATCTGCATCTTCAAGCGCAATTACCCCTGCTTTGCCAACGAACGCTGGAACGTTTCTTTCATCCAGTCGACATCCGGCAACGTTTGGGGCTAATCCGCGATGAAGCCGAAGAAGCTGCCTTGCTGCCTGATGTCGAAGCAGTATTGGTTGATGATAACGGCAGTTTGCACCCTGCGGATTTGATCGAAGACGAATTGATTCTAGCTTTACCGGTAGTACCGATTAACCCAGATTCTGAAGCTATAGAAGCCGAATGGCCGGCCGATATGGTGGAGATCGAAGAAGAAACCCCTAATCCTTTCGCCGCACTATCTGCGTTGAAAGATCTAAAACGATAGTTGTCAGTGTTGGAGAAACAAAATGGCCGTTCAAAAATCCCGTAAAACCCCATCGACCCGCGGCATGCGCCGTTCGCACGATGCCCTGACCTCGAAGCTTCTGTCGACCGACAAGACCTCCGGCGAAACCCATATCCGTCACCACATGACCAAAGACGGTTTCTACCGCGGTCGTCAAGTCGTGCAGGTTAAATCGGCAGCCGAAATCGAAGAATAAGATTCATGCCTTCGGGCATTTGAGTCTCATTCTAATAAAATAGTACGGCGGGCTTGTCCCGCCGTGTCTATTTCAGGCTTTAGAAGCTTTAAGATGCGCAGTATGTATATTTGAGGAAGCGGCATGACCATTTATTCGCGAATCGCGGGCACCGGCAGCTACTTGCCGGAAAAAATTCTGACGAATGCCGACCTCGAGAAAATGGTCGATACCGATGACCAATGGATTCGCGAACGTACCGGCATCGAAGAGCGTCACATCGCCGCTGAAGGCGAGACCACCAGTTCCATGGGCGTTATCGCGGCGCAACGCGCGATGGAGGCCGCCGGCGTTACCGCCGCCGATCTCGATCTGATTATTCTCGGAACAACCACACCGGATTTTATTTTCCCATCCAGCGCCTGCCTGATCCAGGAAAAACTCGGTGCTTTGGGCATTCCCGCTTTTGACGTGAACGCCGCCTGTTCCGGCTTCGTGTTTGCGCTCGGCGTCGCGGATAAATTCATCAAAAGCGGTTCGGTTAAAACGGCTTTGATCGTGGGTTCCGAAACATTGACTCGCATGGTCGACTGGACCGATCGCAAAACCTGTGTATTGTTTGGCGATGGTGCCGGTGCCGTGGTGCTGAAAGCCGATGCGGAAACCGGAATCCTGTCGACGCATTTGCATGCCGACGGCAGCAAGAAACATCTTCTGTACAACCCCGTCGGCGTCTCGGCTGGTTTCAATGTCAACGAGCCGAACGCCGGTGTTCGCGTGATGATGGCCGGCAACGATGTTTTCAAATATGCGGTCAAGGCACTCGATTCCGTAGTTGAAGAAACCTTGCTTGCCAACGGCATAGACAAGTCGGAACTCGATTGGCTGATTCCGCATCAGGCCAATTTGCGCATTATCGAAGCGACCGCAAAACGCCTGCAAATGCCGATGGACAGGGTGATCGTCACGGTAAACAAGCACGGCAATACTTCATCGGGTTCGGTGCCATTGGCGCTGGATGAAGCAGTTCGCTCCGGCCGCATCGAGCGTGGACAACTGATTTTGCTCGAAGCTTTTGGTGGCGGCTTTACCTGGGGCTCGGCCTTGCTGCGTTATTGATTCCCGCAAAACCCGGCGTAGTTTTCAAACCCTACGCCTTGGTACAGACGAAAGATCGCTTTGGGCTTTATCATGCTCACTTTCCTACAAGCGATACTTAAATGAAATCGACGTTGGCATTTGTATTTCCCGGGCAAGGTTCGCAAAGCGTCGGCATGCTCGCCGAACTCTCCGCTTCGCATCCAGAAGTGCAAAAGGCGTTTGCGGAAGCGTCTGAAGGCGCTGCATTGGATCTCTGGGATTTGTCGCAGAACGGCCCAGAAGAAAAATTAAATCAAACCGAAATCACGCAACCTGCCTTGCTGGCGGCGAGTATCGCCGTGTGGCGCGTTTGGCAGGCAAATAAAGGTGTGCAACCTGCGCAATTGTCCGGCCATAGTCTCGGCGAATATGCAGCGCTTGTGGCCTCGGGCGCCTTGTCATTGCATGACGGTGCCAAGTTGGTGCGCGAACGCGGTCGCTTGATGCAAGCCGCCGTGCCTGCGGGCGTGGGTGCGATGGCGGCGGTGCTCGGCACTGAAGATTCGCTGGTCGAAGACGTTTGCAGGGAAGTATCAACACCGGATTCCTGCATTGTTCCCTGCAACTACAATTCGCCCGGTCAAATCGTGATTGGCGGTCATGCGACTGCCTTGGAACGAGCCACGGCCGTATTGAACGAACGTGGTGTACGCAAAGTGATTCGTGTTGCGATGAGCGTACCCTCGCATACACCGTTAATGCACGATGCTGCTGCACAACTGGGCGAGTTCATGAAAACGCTGGCGTGGGCCATGCCCGACCGTCCCGTAATTCAAAACGCCGATGTCATTGCGCATCCGAGTATCGAAGCGATTCAGGATGCCCTGGTTCGCCAATTGTATTCGCCGGTTCGCTGGACCGAATGCGCACAAAAACTTGCCGCCAATGGTGCAACGCATATTGTTGAATGCGGCCCCGGTAAAGTGCTATCCGGTCTGATTAAACGTATTGATAAAACTCTCGATGCACGTGCAATAGGTGCGAGTACGGATTTGTCGGTTGCGTTGACAGAGCTGGCGTAATTTTACCCTCTCCCCAGCCCTCTCCCGGTGGGAGAGGGGTTAAAAACGAAGGATAACCATGAGTCATCATCATTCATTGCAGGGCGAAGTAGTTTTAGTCACCGGCGCAAGCCGCGGCATAGGCGCTGCGATTGCCGACACGCTCGCGGCACAGGGTGCAAAAGTAATCGGTACGGCAACGACTGAATCGGGTGCTGCTGCTATCAGCGAACGAATGGCTGCCATCGGCGGTATCGGCAAAGTATTGAACGTGACCGATGGTGCTGCAGTCGAAGCATTGATCGATTCGATTACTTCCGAGTTCGGTACGATTTCGATTCTGGTAAACAATGCCGGCATTACGCGTGACCAACTCTTGATGCGGATGAAAGACGATGATTGGTCGGCCATTCTAGATACCAATTTGTCTTCGGTGTTTCGTACCAGCAAGGCAGTCATGCGTTCGATGATGAAAGCCCGCAAGGGTCGCATCATCAATATCGCATCGGTGATCGGCGTGACCGGCAACGCGGGTCAATCGAACTATGCGGCAGCAAAAGCCGGCATTATCGGTTTCAGTAAATCACTTGCCAAGGAAGTTGGTTCGCGCGGAATTACGGTCAACGTGATTGCGCCCGGTTTTATCGAAACCGATATGACCCAGTCGCTGCCGGAAGCGCAAAAAGAAATCATGATGGGTCAGATTGCGCTAGGACGTTTCGGTTCGCCGCAGGATATTGCCGATGCAGTGGCATTCCTGGCGAGCCCGGCGGCGGCTTACATTACTGGTCAAACCCTGCATGTAAATGGTGGCATGTACATGTCATGACGGCTTTTTGCGCTATCAAGCCCGCAAAAACCGTTTTTTAACATTTGCAAGCCGTGAAATTAGGATAAAATGCCCACCTCGGCATTACGAGTCCAGCGCGACAGGCGCCCGCTGGAATCGATTCAAAGTTTGCGCCCGCTTAATTAACTCCGGGAGGAGAATCAATCCATGAGCACCATCGAAGAACGCGTCAAAAAGATCGTTGTAGAACAACTGGGCGTCAAAGAAGAAGAAGCCACCAACAACGCTTCCTTCGTTGACGATCTTGGCGCTGATTCGCTCGACACCGTTGAGTTGGTGATGGCACTTGAAGAAGAGTTCGAGTGCGAAATCCCGGACGAAGAAGCGGAAAAAATTACCTCGGTTCAACAAGCCATCGATTACATCAAGGCACATGTTAAAGCTTAATGGTTTTTGCCTAGTTTGAATGTCGAGGCCGCGCATGCGCGGCCTTTGCATTTTGAGTTTTACATATAGGCGTAAACCGCCCGCAGATTTACAATTGTCGTCTCCGATTCCAGGCACCCGAGTAGTGGAGTTTTTATGAGCAAGCGTCGCGTTGTTATCACCGGCATGGGCATCGTCTCGCCCATAGGCAATACTCTCGATAGTGCCTGGGACAGCATCAAGCATGGTCGCTGCGGCATCGGCCAAATCACCCATTTCGACGCCACCCAATTTGCCACCCGGATTGCCGGTGAAGTACGCGACTTCGATGCGAAGTCATTCCTGCCGCCGAAAGACGTCAAGAAAATGGATACCTTCATCCATTACGGCCTGCGCGCCTGCCTGGATGCACTCGATGATTCCGGTCTTGAAGTGACCGAAGCAAATGCCGAACGCATCGGTGTGTTGGTAGGTTCGGGTATCGGCGGTGTGCGCGGTATCGAAGAAAATGCCGTTGCCTTGCATCTGGGTGGCCCACGCAAGGTTTCTCCGTTCTATATTCCAAGCACTATCATCAATATGTTGCCCGGCCAGTTGACGATCATGAAAGGCATTAAAGGCCCGAATTTTTCGGCAGTGTCGGCTTGCGCGAGTGCAAACCATGCTTTCGGCATGGCGATGCGCATGATTCAATACGGCGATGCCGATGTGATGGTCGCAGGCGGCGCCGAACACGGCACCACGCCAACATCGGTGGCCGGTTTCTGTTCGATGAAAGCGATGTCGACCCGCAATGACGAACCAATGCGCGCATCGCGCCCCTGGGACAAGGATCGTGACGGTTTCGTGCTCGGCGATGGTGCCGGCATGCTGATTCTCGAAGAATACGAACACGCAAAAGCACGCGGCGCAAAAATCTACGCCGAGCTCGCCGGTTTCGGTGCCAGCTCCGATGCCTTCCACATGACGGCACCGAGCGAAAACGGCGATGGTCCTGCACGTTGCATGACGATGGCTTTCCGCGATGCCGGTGTAAATCCCGATCAAGTCGAATATTTGAATGCGCACGGCACGTCGACCCCGCTCGGTGATCTGGCTGAAACCTTGGCCGTTAAACGCGCACTTGGCGACCACGCCTACAAAACCATGGTGAGCTCGACGAAATCGATGACCGGACATTTGCTCGGTGCTGCCGGCGGTGTCGAAGCCGTCTTTACGATTCTGGCATTGCACACCGGCGTTATTCCTCCCACGATCAACCTGGAAAATCCGGGCGAGGGCTGCGATCTGGATTACGTGCCGAACATTGCGCGCGAAAAGAATATTTCGGTCGCGGTCTCCAATGGTTTCGGTTTCGGCGGTACCAACGGAACTCTGGTGTTCAAAAAAATCTAGAAAGCCAAGGCAGCACAAGCCAATGATTCAGCAAGCGCTGCCTCGCGATTTATCGCTTATCGATCTTCAACGCATTGCGCCTGCGCGTTATGCCTTGTTGCTTGAGTCGGTAGCCGACAGCGCAGCATTGTCCCGCTGGGATTTTCTTTTCATCGCAAATGGCGAAGGCCTGATTTGCGATGCAGAAGGTCAAACGAAAACTTTATCCGGTGAAAAACATGCTGGCAGTTTTCTGGATGCACTCGATGTCGCCTGGAAAAATTCCCCCAACGAAGAAAACGATTCAGATATTCCGTTTCGTGGCGGCTGGGCCCTGTTTTTATCGTATGAACTGGCCGGTCAAATCGAATCACGTTTAAAACTGCCACTTTCCAATGGCCCGCTGCCGATGGCATTGGCATTACGTTGCCCTGCGGCGGTATTGCGGAACAAGAATACCGGCGAAGTCTTCGCGATTGCGGAACACGGTAGTGAATCCCTGCTGGCGCAGCTTCAAACGGATATGGCGGATGCAAAAAATCTGGCGCCGTTGGCAGCATTGCCAAAACCGCAAACCATCCATGAAGAAGCGCCGGGAAAATTTCTGGATGGCGTTGAAAAAATCCATGCCTATCTTCGTCAGGGCGATACGTTCCAGGTAAATCTGTCGCGGGCATGGCGTGCCGAATTTGCCGAGTCGCCCGAGCCTGCATCGCTGTATCAATCCTTGTGCACGCATAACCCCGCACCTTTCGCGGGTTCGCTGATTTATAAAAACTGGTCCTTGCTGAGTTCCTCGCCGGAACGCCTGGTGTCCTGTTATAACGGTGATGCACAGACGCGGCCGATTGCCGGTACGCGTCCGCGTTTCGTCGGAGACGATGATCAACATCGAATACAGGAATTGGTCGGCCATCCGAAAGAGCGCGCCGAGCATGTGATGTTGATCGATCTTGAACGCAATGATCTTGGTCGTGTTTGCGTACCGGGTAGTGTGCATGTCGATGAATTGATGGCGGTCGAAAGTTACGCGCATGTCCACCATATCGTTTCAAATGTCCGTGGCCGTTTGCGCGATGAGGTTACGCCGGGGCAGGTGATTGCGGCGGTATTTCCCGGAGGCACGATTACCGGTTGCCCAAAAGTGCGCTGTATGGAAATCATCGCCGAACTCGAAAGCGAAGCGCGCGGACCTTACACCGGGGCATTGGGTTACTTGAATCACAACGGCGATATGGATTTGAATATCCTGATCCGAAGTGCATGGCTTTCGGAAAAAAAATGTGAGCTGCGTGCGGGAGCCGGAATCGTGGTGGATTCGGTCGGTGAACTCGAACTGCAGGAAACCCGAGCAAAAGCCAAAGGCTTGCTGCGTGCACTCGGAGCAAATGCATGAATTCGATCGTGATTAATCTTGCCGGTGATGAAACGGAGCTGGCATCGAGTGATCGCGGTCTGGCCTATGGCGATGGCGTATTCGAAACAATACTGGTCCACAACGGCAAACCCGTTTGGTGGGACGAACATTGGCAACGTTTCATGCGCGGTGCGGAAGTGTTAGGAATCCGGGCTCCCGATGAAACGATTGTCTGGAATGCCTGCAAGCAACTACTGTTGAATTCTGATCGTTGTGTGCTGAAAATCATCCTGACCCGTGGCAGTGGCGGGCGCGGTTATGCAATTCCCGACAATCAGGATCCACGCATTATTATTTCCCTGCATCCGGCTCCTGCATCCATTCTGGAAGCCGTGAATTTACGCTGGTGCGAAACTCGGCTTGCGTGCCAGCCGCAGTTGGCCGGGATGAAACATCTCAACCGGCTAGAGCAGGTGCTGGCGCGTAACGAGTGGCAGGACGAGAATGTTTTTGATGGCCTGATGTGCGATACCGAAGCCAATGTCGTATGCGCGACATCGGCCAATGTATTCGTAAAAATCGGGGGCCGGTGGCTAACTCCGAAAATGGATAGGGCCGGAATTGCCGGAATCGCGCGCGCCTGGGTGTTAAAACAGTGGTCGCAGGTACAAGAAGCCCATTTGTCGCGACTTCAAATCGACCAGGCCGAAGCCGTTTTTGTTTGCAATGCCGTGCGCGGTATCCTAGCGGTAAAGCGTCTGGGGGATCGGGAATATCCGGTTAACGGGGATATTGCGGATTTGCAAAACCGGTTGGCGAAAGAACAAGCTGCTTTCGCCATGGGAGAACACAGTGGTTCGTAAAAAAATAACCAAAGGCCGTGTGAAAAAAACTTTCGCATTGCTGTTTTTACTTGGCATCGTTGCCGTCGGGTTGCTCTGGCAGCAATACCAGGCCTTTGCCGACAAGAGTCTTGTGCTGGATTCGCAGGAACGCATCTTGTCGGTGGAGTCGGGCGATGGTTTTCACGATGTCCTGAGAAAATTACGCGATCTGGGTGTCTATCAGGG